>Ga0065711_1043731_pt1 | contig 14547 bp, 5 predicted proteins | sample Hoacrofraction12_FD_59098 | JGI IMG/M metagenome (GOLD analysis project Ga0065711, IMG submission 59098) | Hoatzin crop microbial communities from Cojedes, Venezuela - Epithelial fraction 12 v2 (version 2) | ecosystem: Host-associated > Birds > Digestive system > Esophagus > Crop | place...
CTGGACAAGGTCCTGTGCAGCCTGCTGTAGGTGACCCTGCTTCAGCAGGAGGGTTGGACTAGATGACCCACAGAGGTCCCTTCCAACCCCAACCACTCGGTGATTCTGTGATTCTGTGAAATTCAGGAACTATGTATTCACCTATTCTATACATGAAAGAGGCATGTAAACCACAGCTGCTTATATGCCTCCTAAAAATATGTAAAAATACATCCCTTTATTCTCAACCTTTAGAAGATACTCATCAGGGTTCTAACACTGAGCTGTCATTATTTCTCCTGCGTAAACATCTTTACCTGCAACTGACATTTCTCATGAGGAATGTGATCATAAGATTGTCATGTATTTTAAAACTATCTGGAGTCACTTATTCACAAAACAGTGGTGACAGCAGAGAACTTTTTGTGTGTTTTGTCACTAACACTTCCAGCAAGGAGAAATGCTTTGTCCATCAAGGACAAAGGAAAAGATTGAAATATTTCTGCTTAAATAGTTAGTTTCATGGTTATTTAACTATCTGAACTTATCTGTATGCTTTCAATAGTTCAGGCTCAAATTATTCATAAAGCAATTGTCACCCATTTCCAATGATGATTCCAGAAAGGTATTTGCACATTCCATATAGTATTATTTCTGTAGTTCAACAAATCCTTTAAAAAATCTATTCACTGATTTTTAAATTACAAATAATGAATTTAAAATGCAAATTTTACCAATTAATAAATTCACTGAATATTTAGGGAGTTTTTTTTTTTTCATGATCAAAACCAACAGGAAATACTCTAAAATACAGTTTCTGAAATCATGTTTCTGGAAGGTTACTAATATTCCACTGTATTTTATTTGTGACTTCTAACACTGGACTTTTCTATGTTACAAAAATTTAATAAATTAAATTGCTTGGAAATCAGTTTACTATCAAGTATGAAAGCACAAAAAAAACCAGTGTCCACCAGTAACTCAGTGCAAAATAACCCAATATTAAGCCATATTCAGACGTCACATGCTTAGAACGTATTGATGCCATAAGTCACACGGGGTATTTATAGAATTTAAAAATTGTCATAAAATAGCAAATTATATCAAAAGTACTGTGACACTTTAAGAGCGTTTGCAAGGAAAGCAATATTTTTAGTCTGAATTTCATCTGTAAGAATTCCTGCACTCTGAGATTGTTTTGTTGTCCCCAGAGTGCTCCTGTCTCCCCCAGGCTTCGCAGAGGTGACAAGCCTTGCCCCAGTATGAGAAGGGTTTGAGCTGAGAAGGAAGAAGTCCTTGCTCATAGGCAAGACGTCTTTGCTCCTGGTTAGGATTCCCAAGAAGTAGAGTCATAGAATCATCATCCGAGGGCAGCTAATGCTTCTTGCTACCACAAGTAACCCGGATTCAGAGAGGAGAGGTTTGTCCCTTTCCCTGCTCTACAGTGGAAAACGCTGCGAGGTTGCTTATGCCTTCTCTATGAGGCCCATGCAAAGGCTGCTGAGGATACACGGCAAGACAATCTAGTCTGACAAGATTGCCATGCAAAGACACAGGGAATTTTCAACAAATTGTTTTTACCTATTGCAGCAAAACCATTCAAATGAAGTCTTACTTAGAAAAAATTTTCAGGACGGCATTTCTGGTAAAAGAGTGTGGCTTTCCCCCAAAGTGACTTCATGGTTAGACAATGGTCCTCATTCTAAACCCAGCTCTGCCCCGTCTGGAACAGATTTCAACTCTGATGAGCTTTTCATCACTTAGCTATTTCAGAATAGGTATATTTCCACAGTTTCTGTTGGAGTTAAGCTATTTAAATGCCTACTGAATTTAAGTCATGTATCAAGAAAAAAACAAAAATTTAAGGAGATGGGAAACAATATGACCAAACAGGAATTTTTGTGTCTAGAATCCACATCTTAGAAATATCTATAAAACACTAGCACTGAAAACATAGGTTAATTAATGTAAGAGGAGAGGTCTTTATCCTTTTCATAGAAGTCTTATTTAGATGGTTACAGCTTCATCTTCCCTATATTTCCCAGCAGTCAGCTTTCCACTTGTTTCAGGATATTTTAAGTCAGGCAGAAAACAGTACTACTGGATAACATTTCCTCAAAAACTCTGCTTTGTCAGGTTAAAATCTTATTCTCCTGGTAGATAATGTTATCAAAATAATCCCAGTTTGTTCATCTTTACCTCTCAGGAAGATTCAGTAAATCTGTCAGAAAATGTTATTAGAGCAGTCATGGTTAGCAAAGATATTCCAGAGTGAGGAAGATTCAATTTTCCATTTTTTTAAGACACCACATAGTTTAAAGTAAACATTACTAAACTGTTGATATTTCACAATTTTTTCTGTCTGGCTTCAATTCCTCACTAAATTCCTTTGAGTCTGGTAACAGTTATTATTTTGTAGTCATGGTTGGAAAGTGGAGGATATACACAAAACATTCAGCACATGAACTTCACGCAGATCACTTTGAAGGACTGAAATTTTACATCTGCTTTTGCCTCCTTTTTAAACTATTTGTTGCATGAATATATTGTATTTATATACACATGCCTATTACAAAATCTCCAAGTCATTTAAGCAGATACTATAAAAGTGCAGTCATTATATCAGACTGGTGGTAGAATCCTAAGAAAGGAAATGTCCTGCAAATAAGTCATATTTAGAGCTTTATTCTATGTCTGTCATAGAGTACAAATTTAATCTGACCTTGATATATCACAGTAATGCAGAAAGAGCTTCAATTAGCAAGTGTTTGTATTATGCAAATGTTGTTCAATAGCTTTTAATGATACTGCCAATTATCATTACAACAATGTCTTTTGCTCCTTTTACAGTGATGGAGATGATTTTAGCTAGTAAACTTTACTGGCATAAAATACATAGAGAAATATAGCACTGAAGAAGCTGTGGTGCCAAAGCAAAACACAGAACAGACAGATCTGATATTTTAAAAAATTACCCAAAATCATATGTGCCAAACCAGATCAAAATGCAAAGAGGAATTCAGGTAATTTTGTATTCTGTCACCTCCTGTCTACAGAATCCCTTATTCGGTCTCACCAAGCCCTTTCCTATTGCCCTGCTCAGTAAATTTTCTTTTGCTTTGCACTGAACTTGCCATAATCCCTTGTGAACAGGTTCTTTTCAGATAAAGAAGAATGTTTTGTCCCAGTAAATCAACAAATAACTTTCTTCTTCCAGTCTAGAACTGTCTAATCCAGAAGAGGAGACATTTATATTAAATGTTAGTGATGGTGTAGTTAACAGTGTCTGTAGACAGTACAAAGAGCTCGTGTGCTCTGGAGGTGTGTTACCTGGTAAAAGAGACGACAAGTCCCTTTGGTCACTAAATGCCTTTTGTGAGCACTTTGAGGCTGTGTCGATCCACCGCGTACCACCTGCATGGAAAGAATGAGCTGTGTTTTCACAGGGAGGGGAGACAATAGATCATACGGAGATCAAAAGTGGACCAAAAAAGCTCTAGTGATCATTTATGCTCTTACTCAAGGAGTCTGGCATTTTCCTCAATTACATTTTGTATTTTTACAATGATCAAATTCCCATTTAAGTACAGGAATCAAAGTATTATCTGTTCTTTTTACCACTCCATGCACAGAAAGCAAAAATGAAAATGCTTCATTATGTTTTGAGATCTCTATTTTAACATCCAAATATTTTTTATGTCTACAAATTCTGTTATGACCTCTTTAATTCTGAATCAGTAGCTACAAAGAATTAGTGAGGCCAATAATCCACTTCATATTCACATCATTAGTTTATTTAGATAAATTTTCTTTACTGTTCCTATGTGGACAAAGCTTAACAGAAACTAATAAATTGATAGAAAGCATATTACAAATTACCATGTAGTAATTTACTTAATTCATCACGGAAAGACTCTTACAAGCAACACTATTTTTAGTAACGTCACATGCAAAATGTAGTGAATATGTAGGAAATATGTTTAAAGAGGTGTGATGCAAGCACTCTCATTAAGGTCTCCACTGTACATGCTTTCAATTGCTTTGACACCTGAACTATAAATAAATCATAAACAATGGGAAGGTGAGATAAAAAGATAAAGAGTCAAAAGAGGACAGATGGCAAGATGAAAAATAATGACTTCTGCTAACTGCACATACAATAAATTATGCAATACAGGGAAGCTATCAATAATATTAAAGAAAATCACAAAGATTTTTAAATCTTTTACAATACACATAAAAATTATTTTTGCAAAAGTAGTAGAGGACTGGGAGAAAAAACAATATAGTTTCATAGAGAATCAGGCAAAAAAAGTAATAACTTACCAGTCTGCTAAAGTTGAATTATTAGGGACTGTGAAAGACACAAAAAACTAATTACTTGCATATTGAATTGGAACTTGGAAAGGAATGGTAGCCTACACATCAACAGCGATGATTACAAGCTGTCACTGTTTACACTTCTCTTCTCATTCCTGTACTGAACCTCAATTACTCATATTTAACAGAAGAAACAACAAAACAACATCTACAGAGGAATTATCAGAGGAAGTGGTAGGGAGAAGAACATAGAATCACAGAATCATAGAATGACTTGGGTTGGAAGGGACCTTTCAGGACCACCTAGTCCGAACCTCCTGCCATGAGCAGGGACACCTTCCACTAGGCCACGTTGCTCAAAGCCCATCTAACCTGGCCTTGAACACTTCCAATGATGTGGCATCCAAGGTTTCTCTGGGTAACCTGTTCATGAGCATGGCAGCTGTGAACTTCAACACAGGCATCCGTGCATGCAGGCTGCGACAAGAGGAAAAAGACAGAGTGCAAAAGTGGACACTTTAAATAATGTGTTATGAAATGAAATGAGACATATTGTGAGCAGATGGAGTGATTTAACAGCAATGTTTCATTCCCCTTCTGTAGTGTCCTTTTTTCTGACTGACATCTATTTAATGGACGACTTCAGGCTTTACTCTCTGGCTTCGAGACAGTAATTTGTCTCACCTCAGAATTTCAAGGGATGGTGGATTCAGCATTTGGCAGCCAAGCGAGTGTACACCTTTGCCAGGACAGAGGCTCCTTCTGCCAAACTTCAATCACTTACCTCTGAGGCAGTTTTCTTAGACCTTCCTCAATGTCAATAAAGAAAAATAAGCAGTTTTAGACCATAATTCATCTAACATATTTTAAAAGTCTACTCTCAGTTGAAACAAATTCCTTTCCAGAAATGTCTATTTCTCTTCACTGACTATGAGGAAGCTTAAAATGACTAGCTCAAATATCCATGTCTAGACTGTAGACCATGCCGGCATTCCTTTGATGAATTCCACCCAAGATGTCAAAAACTGAGATGGAAAACATGAAACTGTCTGGTTATATGAAAACTAACAAGGAAAAAATCACTGGGCCTTTTACGAACTATATGGACATTTATGAAAGATAACTTAATATCAAACAACATGTATACCTTTGGTATGTAAAAAAAAAAATTATTTGGGGGAGATTAAAAAGCCAAGAACAATTCTAGATTGCCTGATAAAAAATCTTCTTTGTGAGTTAGGTCTTTGGCTTCAGTTATAATATGGTTAAGCAAAAATAGAATAGAAAAAGAACAAAAAAGCAAAACCACTACCCCTGTTCTGACAACTCCAAATTTCATTAAATACTGCTATGTTTTGTTCAACAGGTCATAAGATTACCAGGAAATTTTTAAAGACAATTTGGAACATAAAACAGAGATCTGCTTTACATTTGGAGATTGACAACAATTTGTTGTTTTTTTTTCAATTTTGTCTTTTTCCCCACATTAATCCCTTGGTGCTATGGAACATATCTTTTTATTATTTTTATTTAGAAAAGATTTCTGCTTGAATCCTTGGCCAGATCAAGGGTACTATGAAAGTGGGAACTGGAAAAGTCAAACATCATTTATGTTGACAACAGTGATCTATGAAGACTAGAAAAAAACAGCAGTGCCACCTACTGTCTAGACTTTAAATGCAGAAACTCCTAGGAGCTGTGTCCAGGTACCTTATGTATGGTTTACAGTGGAAAGTTCACTTAAGGAATTATTTTATGTAACTGATACAGTGTAGTTTAACAAAAAAAAAAAAAAAGGTTAAAAGCAAAATTAAAAACAAATAGCTGTGCAGGGGTGAGATCACTGCCTTCCACTTCTGTCTTATCTTTTCATGCAAATTACCCCAGTTGGGGAAATAGGAAATTTGAAAACATTTTTAAGTTAAGGGAACGCAACTGATTTCACAGTCAAATGGTCCTTTGATTTGTTACATGATTTTGGAGCGCATCAGCTGCCTTTGAGCTTCCTAAGCACACTCTCACTCACTCACTCACTCACTCACAACACACACATGAAATGGACTTGCAGACTGAGGTATTATTCCTGAAATCAATGATTTGTTCTCATACAGACAACTTACAGAAAATAATGTTATTTTCAGATTAACTGATAAAGGGCATGTAAAATATTAGCAGATCTTATTTGCAGGAAATGTTTCTACTGACACGTTTAATAAGGCACCCAGAAGCAGCTCTCGCTGTAAAGGCAGTGGAGTCCATCCCCACGAGAACTTGATGATTCCTTTGGGATCTTTGGGTCTGATTTCACTCTGAGGCACGGCACACACTAGGACGGAGCCTGGCACCACAGATGCCGCGATAGGAAGCATCAGCCCCCGGTGAGGACTGCCCTGCTGTCCCCCCAGACCCTGCCCCTGCCAACAGGCATGGGGCGAGCAGGGATGAGCATGGGAAGTAGCACCAAGGAGAAAGTTACTGCGTCCTTTGGGGAGCAATGGCTATTTGTGAGGGTGTTTTTCCAGCTTGAAACACTGAACGATCCTCCTCTGGCATCACCCAGATAATGAATAACCTACAGTGCTCTTGTTTCATATGGTGTTCTCTCAAACCTCAGCTGTGTTACACATGGGTACACATAAACACTGGCCTATTACAAAATTTTCTGTTGAGATGACCACCAGTGAAAAAAAAAGCCTTAGAGGGGCTCTTGGAGGCACCATTCTAGAAAGCTGTGAGGTTTAGATTCCCCATCCCTACTGTGAAATGATTACAATATTCCAGTAATATACAAGTCCCTAAATGTAGGATACATAATAACTGTTGAAGCCACCTGACAGCGAGACTTCTAACTCAGCCACCTTGGGTACCTGAAAGAAGAGATGCCATTCAGAGGGGGAGTTGCTTCATCATAGGATAAAACTTGAGCTGATTTAACTTACTGCTAACAAATGTCAATGTTTTCTTTACATTAAACAAATAAATAAATAAAAAATGTTGGCCAAAATTAATAGGGCAGGAAAATCTTTAACACGGATCTTTCAAAATGAAGAATTTCAATTCTCATTTCAGAGCAATGCTTTGTTTTAAAATTTATTACATTTATTTTTAATAGAATAAAGTATATATTGGCCTGCAATTTTTAGTTTTGGGTAGAAAACAGGAAGTGTCTCTATTCACTGTCATTCCTTCTGATTAAGCTCCTTGGCACATTTGCTATGTGTGGCAAAGCAAAGCACAGATTAGCTTTACAAGCTAAGTGTCAGCACAGACGAATTTTCTAGTCTGAAGCAGTCAATTGTAAGGACAAGCAAACTCTTCTCTTCCTTCCCGTAGCTGTGGTACAATGATAATCAATATTGTAAACAACTTTTAATATTATAACTAGATGAAAATATAAATATGTGAAGGCCCAACCTAAACTTTCAGAGACCACTGGGAGATGTAAAGCTGCTAAAAGGCTGACCTAGCAGAATATCTAGGTGGCAAAATCAGATCAAATGCCAGATTTAAATAATGCTACTTTGTTGAATCTAGACAGATGAGGCTTTTGGAAACTGAGGACGAACTATCTTCTCTTTGATATTTAGAAGTAACTTGAACATGTCATCTTGGGACTAGATAGCAGCTGTGAGTCAGCCCGAGGGAAATCTCACTCTCAGTCTTTTTTATTAGCTGCTGTTACCCAGTTTTAATTAAAAGAACGTTCCAGATAAAGCACAGACAGGTGCAAGGGAATAAAAATGAAGAGAACCTTGACTACTCAGCTTGATCAAAGTAAATTTAAGCGGCACCCAAGTGATAAACCGGGGGCAGAAAGAAAGACCGAAATCAAGATAAAGGCAAACTTTAATCAATGCAACCATGAAAAACTAGTGTTACATGTTCCTCGTAAACAATACTGTACCATTTTATTTAAGGGCCTTAAATCACACGTCAGACTGCACAAGGTTTATGTTTTGTTTAGTTAACTATGCCAAATCACAGCCTCACTTGCTGCTCAAATCAACTGCAGGCTGGCATATCATATAAAGCCAGTATGCAGTGTTGAATATGACTTCTCAAATTCCTTCAGGCTTGGACTGAACCTCTCGTAAGTTTCAGCACATCTAACCAGCTACTACGTACTACCTAGATACTATAGTGTGTAGTATGTTTTTGTGGAGAAAGTTGAGACTGTTACCTGTCTGCCTTGAATGATTTTCTTGGCGTAAACCAACTAAATAGGAGAACTGTCTCATACTTTATATATGTATATATATTATTATTGTGATTTCATGTGAGAGGCCATATTACAGCGCTGCCTCAGGAAAGTCCACTGTTCAGTGGACTTCTGGTAACCTATGTTCCAGCTTTCTAAATTGCAGTTTAAGATAGGCTCTTGTTTCATAGTATATGACAAATAAAAGACTTGAACATTTCTAAGGACAATTTAAATTGGGCAGTTCAGGGGTTTTCCCCCTTTAGTCAGAATTCTATAATAAAGGCTTACTTGCCAGTTCAAGTTTTAGATTTAACAGATAACAAAGACTTTAGATTTCTAAAATTTATTCAAACTAATGATGCAATGTCTATCCAGCAGATAACACTGGGTTTCTTTTGCTTACATACTGTTGAGAGACTTAGCTTCAAATACTGGGAAATGCTGCAATTATTCAGTTTATAATCAAAAGAATAGTCAGAAAGTGGTAAGTAGCAATCAATAATGCAATGCCATAGTAATTACTACTGTAACTAAATTTACTTGTTTTTTTGAGGAGAAGTTAAATGCACTTTACTCCCCTTCTTCGCTTTTGGGTGTTTTTCTGACATCGTTATATTGCCATTTTACTCTCCTCTTCCCACTTTTGGATCAAATATGGTATAGCTTCCTGGAACTTTTAACTTCATGTACATGTATCCATGTACCTAGTTCTTGCTCCCAGTAATCAAAAATCTTTTTTTTTTTTTCTTTGGAATTCCACTCTTTTTTTAATTGCAATGACAAACCCAACAATTAATGCAAGTTGTATCTATTCTATAAAATTCAAGCCCTCCCTTAATTGTGGACCGTTCCTTAACTGTTGGCTTGGCTTGAGTAATGTTACCATTTACTAACACAGTTCACTAGCAAAGATGTAGTCCCAGTGTTTTATATTTGTTTCCCACAGACTTGAAAAGAAGCAGGACAGCAACTGGAAAAAGCAATTAATGAAAAAATAACCGCATTCCCTGCTCTGAGAAATTATCTTCCTATATGGTGCCTCAAACTGCATTTCACCTTCACATTTATTTATAGTTGAACTAAGTCTTTTTATTTTTCTCTCTCTTGTAGGTATCATTCACAAAATATATACTTTTAAAAAGTATTTTTTCCTGAAAATTCTCTTTGGAAGTACACCTTAGAAAGATTCTGGTCATGACTCAATGACACACTGGATCTATTTTCACTTTGCCTTTCAACAAGGTGAACTTCATTTTGTTTTTATTTTTCCTTTTTATTACATATTTCAATATTATGTCTATATCACTTGGATAAGCTCTTTGCTACAGGTTGTTAAGTCTAATTTCATATAGATGGTCATTAGTATCACAGCTGGTTTCTAAGCCAGCCGTTCAACTTTGCATTCTGAAAGCCTTCTGCTACTGTTCTCTCTCTTGAGACTCAACACTTCTTCAGCTTTGTTAACACCTCCTTTCTCCCACAGTTCTGTTTCCACTCTAACTCCCCACTCTCCCCCCACTCCATGAAGTCACCCAGCCTCCCTTCAAAACCAGATGGTTTTTATCTGGAAGCATCATTTGAGCTCACTTTTTGGGGAGACAACTCCTACATTTGCTTTACCTGTGAACTTCTATATCCTGTAATAATTCCTCTTTGCATCCCTGTTTGGATGCCTTAGCCAAGCACAAAATGATTCTGCAAGCAGGGTATACCCAGCTTAGAAATATCAAAAAATATTTATTGGTTATCATACACACATGATTACTACCAGGCTAGGCATTAATATGCTCACCACCTCTCATAAGACAAACGCAGAGTCTTTGCCAGCCAGGCAGGCAAGAGTCAAGAGGAGCGGGGGCAGCTCCTGCAGCTTCCCAGAGCACAGCTTCAGTGGTGCCACTTTCTGTCACCCTAGGTTTTCCTTATGATTTTATACTTGCTTATGTCGGTACTTCTCCTTGTCTTGCCCTGACTGTAATTTCAGCTTTCTCATCTTACATGTTTCTCGTCTTTAGACTTTCTGACAGCTTTTTTTTTTCCACAACTTGGCAATTTTCGTAAAAGTCTGCACCATGTTTACGTAGCTGTGCAGCATCAGCAATGGGCCTGGTGTCCTCAGAGCACAGACACCCAGAGTTCAAGACAGAGGGAGTCACCCTCCTCTTTCTTAGCACTGAGATGACTGTGACACAGGAGGTAAGGACACATCTTAGTACTAAGTGGCTACCAGTCAAACCCATAGGTTTGAGTATCAGTTGCTCAGCAGTAAACTCCTACATGCTCATGCTTACCCCATTAGAAAATCTTATCCTTTTCCTTGTGATACACCATTACACATTTCTTCAGAACTTAATATACTGTAATAAATCATTACATTTTCTTGAACTTTTCAATCCACATATCAGCATTTGGATCTAGGCCGATTTGAATTAAATGTTGCAAAAAAACTGCATTAAATTTGTTTAATGACACCTATCCAAAACAAGAATCTTCCCTCCTCCCCATGAAAATTTATTATGTAGAGCTCATAGGAAAGAGACACTCAGCAGGAGTCGTAATTTTTAAATATATACAATTCTGAATAATATGCACAACATCACCAGTACTAAAAGAAAACTTTAAAGTTTTAGTCTCAAAGATTTTCTTCATATATCTCCTCATTTTCCACGTAGGACTGGATCTGTCAAGTAAGAATTCACAGCCTTACTGGCAGAGACATTTTACAGTAGTCACACCACTAACCAACTTCATTGTGCTGACCAAAAACATAACTCATTAGTCACACGTGTTAAAGTCACATTACAAAAAGCTCCTTTTGTTGCTGTAGCTCAGCCTGTTAAGGGAACTGATTTTACATGCACCTCCAAATAACTTGTATCTTAACTACATCGGTGCTCCAAAATGCCTGTTCTGGCAAACACCATGTTGTAAAACCACTGAAATGTTTATATAACTCACGCAAGCTTTTTTTGGTGCATTTTATTCATAAGAAAATGACAGACTATTACAAAGAACAACTATTAAAGGAACAAACAGTAAAAGATTTTTGTCATGCCATAAAAACGTTGGATATGGATAAATTTATCTAAAAATGAACCCATATCAGATAAAAGAAGCTTTGACACTGAAAGGGTAATGGTCTGATCGAGTCTAGCTATGGGAAAGAGGAAGGAGATAGGGAGCCTAAGGAGTCTTACTCATACTCTCTTCTGAGAGGGCAAAAGAGACAGGAGTGCCAGCTGGTACATTTGAGAGACATGATCTCCATTTGCTGTCCTTGGCAATTACTTGCTTTGCCTATATATGGAACTATCCCTGATTAAAGGTTTAATTCTCACCAACTCCAAAAGCTTAATCTACATCCCTCATTTGCCAGTTCATTAATAGACCAGACACGGCAGAGAAGGAACAAGAAGCTAACTAATGTACTTGAGTCCACATCTGGAAGGATGCGAATGAAAAGGGTTCTCCTGCCACGTTTGTGAGCTCTATACTTGCCATAGCCATCAACCAAAAGGTATCAATTTAGAAGCAAGTGTGGTCCGAATGATACTACTTCCCACTACAAATTAGATCTCTGTCTACAATTAAAGCACAACTTTTTTCCCCACCACTAGGGCTCATCTGGCTTTCTCATCTACAAATTCATCCTGTAAATATGGGGGAAAAGTGCAGGATGATGAAAACAGAAGGCAGTAACTCCACCACGAGACCATTTGGTTGTAAGACAATCCCTGGGCTCCGTTTTGCAAGAATTGCTTTTTACTGTGCATTTGGGCTGCAAGTCAGTTGCTGTTACTGCTGCTTCCTCTTCCTGCCCATACAAAATATTTGCAGCAAATTTCAGTTTAAGTAAATCCCAAACAACCAAACCCATCCACAACTCCTTTTGTGAAGTATTAAAGGACTACTCCTTACAAACACTGAAAATTCAAACTAAATGGTCCTTTATGCAGAAATGTTTTAGTGCAAATTCCATCAGTTCCATGGAGTATGTTCCTGTTTTATTGCAAACTGAAATTTAGTACCAGTAGTGATTCACACTCTGCTGTCTTCACTTCTGTCAAAAAGCTGGGTGCAGAACTCTCTACTTTTTTTGCAGAGAGAGGAGGACAGCACTGAATGCTGGCTGTCAGTGTAGTGAACTTTCTTTGTGGATGGGCCTATTTTTTAAATGCATATATGTCACAAACAGGTGTAATAAAAGTTAAATACAAGATTGTGGAAAACTTAATAACCTCAAGAAATTCAGTATTCGTCTATGATTACAACTGCATTAACAGATTGTAATAAAAACAGGCTCCTCTGTTTCTGAAATATTTTCCATTTCCCATCCTGAGCAATGAGAGAAACAATGTATTTTACTAATCATCTGAAGTGGCACCTAATACTGCTAATCATGCCAATCATCTAAATTAGGGTAAGAACGAGATAAAAGCAATGGGTAACAGACGTGGAACAGGTAGGAAGAAAGGGAGAAGAAAAAGGGAGTTACTTAGTGGGAGACATACTCGGGTCTGTATTTTCTTTACTTTTTGGTCTAGTTTTACAGATCACCATTCACATAAAAATGTCAGAGATCCACTTTGTGTTCTCGTGAAAACTGAGGCTGAAACCTCAGATATTTCTGTATTGCCCTAATGAGAAGTATATTTAGGATTGTGGCATTGATTAATTCTCTTCCCTCTACTTAAAAGCAGTATTTTAATTTTTAGATTGATAACATGCACTAGCTATCAAACAGAAAAAAATCCAATTAGACTCACAGTAATTCCAAAGTCATGTTGAACAAGAAGATGCCTGTAATACTTCACATTTTGTAAATGTTCTCATTTCACTAGCATGAGTCGCATTAAACATTTTCTCCTCACACTGGCAAGTAACACGTAAATCAGTACCTTCCAAAGATCAGACCCACAGACGTACATCTGCTGTTCTCATTTCTAGCCATCTTGAAGTTGCTGATAACACACACACATAACAGAAGTGAATTTTCCTATGACTCACCTTTTAAATACTACAACCTTTTTCCTGTCAAAACTCTACTAATTTATGCTTCATTATAGGCTAGGAAGTGCAACTGTGGATTATGCTACAGTAAGGTCTGTAGCCTCTGAGTAAGAAGTATGTGCTTTGCATGATTCCATGTAGAAACTATCCTGCAAACTTTTATTTCGGTATTTTCTATCTTAGGGTACCATCATTACAAACCATGTAAAATGTTGGGGTCAAATCAACTAGTGGAAAAAAAGACATGAGTATTATCTGTATACTCTGTTTCCCACCAGCATAGATTTGATAAGCAACAATTTAAAAGTCAAATTTTAAGACCTCTGCAAGGTTCAACTCTGCAAAGGAAATGTGGCTATTCTTTAATCCTATAAAATCTAAACTATAAAGACTAAACTGAAGAACAAATCGACTATTATTTATTAAAGCAAATACTTTTGAGAGTAGGAAATTTAGCAACTGAAAAGATGATGAAATTAAGAGGTACACAACCACTTCAGACCGCAGCAGCTGTCAAGGCTGCCCCCAAAACGGCTGCAGCCTCTTCTACCCCAAATCTCTATCAGCCCATCTCATATACCAGCAAATAGTAATAAAGGCCAGAAGTGGAGGCTAATCTGCATGAAATCCATTACATTTTTTTTCCTCAGCTAATTTAGTTTTAACTCCAGTCAGACCCCTGTGGGAGCTCACACCTCTACAGCTGCATCTCACAGGCGTCTTCCCTCTCCTTGGCTTTCTCCACCCACTGCTGGCTTCGGGATCCCTCTCCACCTCTGGCCGGTACCCGTCTGCCAGGAGCGCGAGCAGACTCACGTTATTAAAACACACACAAAAAAGGAAAAAACAAACAAAACTTTTATTGCCGCCCTGCGGTCACCCTTTCGGCACCAGAAGCCGCTCCCTACGCAGTGCCCGGCCCGACGCAAGGGCGCTGCTCAGGGGCTGCCCACCCCCCGCCCAGGACAGCGCACAGGCCGACAGCCTCAGGCGGGCGGAAAGGCGCCCCGCCGCCTTCTCCCCGGCAGGCCGCAGGC
>Ga0065711_1043732_pt1 | contig 14546 bp, 12 predicted proteins | sample Hoacrofraction12_FD_59098 | JGI IMG/M metagenome (GOLD analysis project Ga0065711, IMG submission 59098) | Hoatzin crop microbial communities from Cojedes, Venezuela - Epithelial fraction 12 v2 (version 2) | ecosystem: Host-associated > Birds > Digestive system > Esophagus > Crop | place...
TGCTCCATCACCTTTCCCGGGATGGAGGTGAGGCTGACCGGCCTGTAGTTCCCTGGGTCCTCCTTCTTGCCCTTTTTGAAGATTGGAGTGACATTGGCCTTTCTCCAGTCAGATCAGCTTTGTCATCCAGATTTGTCAGATCAGCTACACAAAAAACCCTCAAAACAATACAGAGCTCTAGTTCAATGTAGCAATTGCACACAATCACGCTTCATCATAAGGAAGACATCACAGAGTTCTTCATTCTCATATGAAATCTCCCCTTCATTACGAGAAGCAGTAACTAGGTAACTGAAGCACCATGGGCCCAGTCAGCACAGTGTGAGCGAGCACAGCTGTGTGAACAGGAGCACAGACTCCACAAGGGATGCAGAATCCCACTTCAAACCATAAACAGCACTACCTCCTTCACTCACACCACCTTGGCCTGACACATCTGGGCTTGGTCTAAGTGATATGGTTTACTTCAAACAACTGTATAATTTCATCCCATACTTGACGCATTTTGAGCCATGTATATTCTTTATTAAATAAATAATATTTACATGTCATTCTATCTGTTTACAACGTAACTTAGTACTGTGTGTCTGCTTTACACAGAATCCTTTCTAAGCCTGGTAAAATATTTTTTTGGGTGCATATAAATGAACTCTTTCATAAAGTTGCCCTGCACAAGTTACCCTAATCTAAAAGCCAGCCAAGATCCAACACCAAAAAGTTCTTTATTAGTTTCAGTATGCAGACAGTCCTGAGAGGACCAATAAAATCCTTAAAATTTAAACAGTTAAGCTTTTTGTTAAGTTAGGACTATAGAAGATACTCTGCTGAAAGTCTTCCTCAGAATACCAAATACTTCAGGATTTAATATCATACACTGTGATGCCTAGTAACTCCGCACAAAATTATTAATTTTTCGTATTACCATCTGTAGGTTTGTAGCATGACACTAAAATCTGTTTTTCTAGAATGGCTAGCACAGCCCAGACATATTCCCTTTGTATTCACCAATTTCTGAACACACCAAATCAAAATGAAAACTACTAAAAAGTTAAATCTCTCACCTAAAGCCAGAAGCCATGCCACAGATGGGCTGGGCTTATTATATGAATCTGTGTAAGACAGAAGAAAAATCCTGTAGATACTATCACCCATACAAAAGCCTGCCTTCTTCACATATTAAGCTACTGAACTGAAAACTGACAGAATACATTTGTCAACTTTATTTAACCAGATGCTGCCTGAAAATTTCCACAGGGAACTGGGGAACTGCATCTCAAAGTGAATGTAAAACCACAAAAAATGAGGAAGAACTTGTCAAGTCAAATAATATAGGCACAGACCGCATAAAGAAAAATCAGTACATTTACTAAATCAACTTTAACTTCCATGATAACTGTGGCAGTCACTTCAGCCACTGCCCCTGTCGGTTTGACAGCAATGCCATGTCCACATGGGAAAATATCCTTTGATGTTCTTGAAATGCCTAGAAGTGTTGAGCAATGTAAAAAAAACATAAAACCTTTCCCTTAAAAACCTTCTCCTTCCACTTAGTTATGGCATTAAGGAAATGTCTGTTAAAAGCATGAAAAAAGAAATCAATATTTTCAATCGAGCTGCATCCTCCTGCAATATCCTGGACTGTTGCTAATGCAAACTTTGAAAACAGTGGGCAATATTAATAATTGCTCAGAAGACTGTCAGAGTAAAAAAAAAAAAAAGATGCAGCTTCAATAGGAATTATTTTAATTACTTATTTGTACAGGAATTATCGGCTTGATAAATTAGTTCCTTTTTAAAGTCCTAATGCTAAAGAGAGTGAGCACTTTTCCTTTTATTGTACAAAACCTGTCACAATTTTTTGCTTCAGAGATGCAAATATTCCCACTAATGCCACAGTGCTTCATAAAGTTTAGGTTCAAATTCCTCAGCTTGTACAGGACAGAACTTCGTAGTTTATTTCTTGGGGTTTTTTGCCTGTTACCTTTCCACTTACTTCCTACACCCAGGAAGCTTACTATGATTTAATCTGAACCAGATCAGCATTTTAAACTTACTTAATTAACACCTTTCTCTTTCAGCACGACCTAGTTAATCGGAACAGTGCAACACTGGGTGTATTTTAGTTCAGCTCAGGAGCGCATCCACTTACTGTGCATCCACTCGCAGTGCACACCAATCTCGCAACGCACAAACTGGACTCCACAGAACTAAAGGAAGAAAATGCTCCAACCATTACAGGCCACCCGCCCACAGCACACCCAAAAAACCACGCACAGTATGAAAGCTGGGTCATCCTCATCAACTGCTTCACTAGGTTGATCCTCTCCTACTACACAAGTAGCCAACACAGCTAGGGTGCTCAGAGAATCTGATCCATATCATTACCCAGCAGAAAAACACGCCATGTTTCTGGCTGCCTTCTGGTAGGAAGATAGCCACCACCTTCGACATTAAGAGACCCTTCCTGCAGGGATAAGGTGGTGATAACCAGCAGAAAGCTGGCTGTAAAGTCAGCTCTCAATCTAAAGAGATTTGAGTCTCACCACTTACAATACTGCAGATGCGTAAGACTGCAGTCTAACGTGTAGCTTTGCAGCAAGACTAAAGCAGGTATTCTCTGACTACCTCTCACATGCATATTACAGGAATAATCAAATGTGTAAGAGAAAAAGGCCTAAGCAGGGATTACTCCTCTGAGTCACCAACGAGAAAAACATCCTGAAGAGAAGAATTTTTCTTCCTTTTTAAGCCTGACAAAAAGTCCTAGCTATGCACTAGCTGTTCATGAAAATCAAGAGACTGAATATTATCAGCTATAGGCAGGAGAAATTAACAGAAACGCCCCCCCCCCAAAAAAAAATGTAGCTTCTTACCATCAGGAAAACGACAGGAGGAAGAAAAGAAAGCCAAAATGTGGGAATCCTCTTTTCTTTTTGTGTCAGTCTCAAAAGATATTCGTAACATCTCACACCAATGAAATATGGGTAAAATTTAATTGCTTGCTTACTTGCAAAATACAAAAGGGAGTGTGCTGCTACCAGCACTTCAGGATTTGAATAACGTACATGCAACACATCTATCAAAACCTTATTTTGCAATTAGGAGGGAGAAAGAATGTCTCCATTGAATAACTAAAAAACTTTATCAAGTAAAATGTAATTAAATGTAAATACATGTAACTACCAAATAATATGCAACTAAAATATACCATGAAAAAAATCTGCCTTGGAAAGCCTCGCAATTAGTGGAGTCTTGCTGCTGTGGCAAGAGGCCACAGGGTGAGGCCAGCCACCCTCATCATTCTCCATGTTATTCAGGCTTGGTAATATGCTGGGTCTCAAAACAGCTGGATGCTTTCACCTCAAATTCATCGCACCCCCATGGTGAAGGAGGGCCTGTAGCATACCTCACAGCTGGGGCAGGCTGCATCTCCCTCCTGCCGCAGGAGGGCATGCGCCAGACCCGGTTCCTCCGAACCCGATGGTTTGCCAAACAGCTGAGCCTCCTCCATGGAGGTCCAGCGAGGAGGGAAGCCAACAACAGAGCTGAGCAGGGCTGGGCTGCCAAACATGCCAGATGCAGCCACTCTCACAGGTGCCTGTGATGTGGGGCCCAGCAGAGTGAGCCTCTGACTGAACAAACAAACACCTGACAACCTACATCTAATTCAGTGTTTGTAGGGGGCCAAAAGGAGGATCAGGCAGCCAGCCACTGAAGCTCAAGGGTGCTCAGCTTGTTGCACAAAACACCAGCTGCAGGACTTGCAATTTACTCTCAGTTTAGCTACTCCTACTGCAGAGACTTAAAGTAACTCTGAGTACCTGGTGAGAATACAAAACCCACAGCCTTCTCCTGTGATGTCTGATACAAGGAACACATGCCAGAAACTCTGGGGGAGGAGATGCCACCAGCTGGAAAACAGGGAATGAGGAGTCCTTGTGCAGACCATACACCTACAGTAAAGCTAAATCCGGGAAAGCATCTCCAAAACAGTTTCGTGTTTTATGACCAGGGTGCAAATAAAATGAGAACTGGAGCCAGAATGGGGTAGAGAATTGTAGCTGTTTTTCTTACTGTGAATGACAACCACAGAATCTCTAACATGTAGTGGGATGGGAATTCCCTTGGTAGGAAATGGTGGATGTATTATTTCTCCAGAGCTCTTTGTGCCCTCTCCTAAACTCCAAAATTAATTCCAAGAGAGAAAATGAATATATTAGTCTCACTAGAATACATCACTAGTTGTAACCAATAACTGCTAATACACTTAATTGGAGCTTGAATCCCTGGCCCTGCAAGCATGAACATACATCTGAAGTGCACGCCTCTCCACTGCGCTCCCTAGAAGTCTGTTTGTTATTCCTTTCCTATCAACACAGTGCTACCATGGGGCGTGTATTAAGTAGAAAATTTCCTTGCTGATGGCAGCTTTTGTCCTCAAAAAGCTCAACTGCAACATCGTGTCTAAGCGGAGGACATCAGTTGCCATGTCTGCAGGCTTCTGCATTCTTATTCAGAATCCTTGGTATTATCTGAGCAATGTTTTCTCTGCTCGGAGTATATAAGGCTATTGAATTTCTCAAAGGAAAATCAAGATAGGGAGAGATTTCAAAGAAAAAGAATCTCTATTGCTCACCAGCCCTCTCCAAGCACTGATTCATTGTCCAGCCATGAGTTCATCATATGAAGACACAGCTTCTTAACACAGACAGAAGGGCTCTCAACAGATGATATACTACGTATTGCAAGGTTCATTCAGCTTTCATGTAAGAGGTGTATTTAAACTGATTCTTACAGATGGAGTCTCCCAAATCCATTCTGGTGTTTCCAGTCTTTAATGTTAGAATTTTTTTCACATCATCTAACATTAAACTTTCTTCCTGCTGTTCAACTCGTCCTATCTACCAAGGATACAGGGAAAAAAATTCTGTTTGTGTCCTGCATTTGTAGACTCTTACATTCCTCCCGCTACCCAGTTCTCTCTGGGTCATACATGTACCAGAAGTTGCAGTAGTTTACATACAAATACCTAAAGAATCTGCAGTCAGCATTCCCAATCCATTTGTAGACTGTCCTAAAGAGTCATTATGCAATTAGTGCACTGGACCCAGCAGCAGATCCTGACACCTGCAGTGTCTCACAGCAGGCATCTCCAATTCCTACATAGCTGATGAATCCAGAAGGCTTTCTCCAGCTCCTCTTAACATGACGTTTCTCTGCTAAACTTCAATTGACTTCACACAGAGGCAACAGACAACGCAGGGAAAGCTTCCTGTTAATGCAAACTTTTCCCACATGTTCAAAGCCTGCTGTGGAGCACACCCAGTGGTAATTCTTTTAAATATACCTGGATTTTGTGGATAAATACGCTGTTCTACAGTCCCTCCCCCCTCATAAATACACACAGATTGCTTTTCTCCAATTCAAACTTAAAAATCAACATAAATTTATTACTGCAAGTACTAATATATGCATTATACTGGATCCTGCTAAAGAATCTGGCAGCCCCCAGTTACGGTAGCCCATGCGTTAGCCAGCTTTTTAACTTTTATCAGCACATTCGGCATTTCACTGCTGTTAGAGTCAATCACTGCTGCATTACAGTGCTCCACAAATTGATCCTACTCTGCTTTCCAAAGCACCCCCTGAAAAAGCAGTCCAAAAATTTTTATAACCTTCATGCCCAGGGGAGTTTTCAACATCTGAAGCATATGTGCCAATCTGATCACACTCACACAAAAAATTAAAGACAGAGGGAAAGGTATTCTCTACTTGAAATACGTAACACACCAAAATCGGATTAGAGGATGAAAAGTAACAGCCCAGTCTTCCTTTTAGTACATTTCAGCACCCCACAAACTGCAAACCCCAGGAATGCTTATCCAACATTGCTTGCTTACCTGTTCTTACCTTGGCATCTTTTTTTCTAAAGAAAGAACAATACAACAGAATGTATCCAGATATAATTCTTCAAACTCTACAGTCCCACAAGCTCCTATTCATGTGCAAGTAGGTCCAAGTCGGCAAGAGCTTAACAGTAATAAGCCTCTCAGAACTATAAATTCAATCCCTTGTAAGGAAGTTCAGTAATTATCAGACATCTTCCTCCTTTTTTCATTAGAAATGAAGAAGCAATCCAAAAGTAAAAGGAAACATCTGCTATTGAGAAGTAGTTGTCACTCAACGTTTGGCATGAAAATAAGTGTTCCATCTGTACGATTACTTAAGTCAAATTAACAGCTAAAATTAAACTCTTTTGGGTAATATATCACAATCTTATTTCACTTTACCACCTGAGAACTAGTGCTTTCAGGTACTTCTGAATACAAGTAGTTATCAAAATGCTAAAGAAGTGCACCTTTTCTGCTTTAGAAAATAAATTTTTGTTTCTTAGTTGTTTTATTGTACTATGCTCAGATACATACCTATCTCGGGCTCTGAAACTGACCTGTTCCTTTTCAGAAATTTTTAGTGATTTTCTTCATTAAAACTAAGTACAATGCAAATATGAACACTTTCTACTGAGTAACCACATAAGATCTGTGATACTGTAATAACATTTGCTGATTATTTTTGTGTCCTTCATAATTCCTTTAAAACTGTTTCTCACAATTGGATCTTAATACATGTCTTCTTTAATATTGTTGTTTTCAAAATGTCAAATTAAATGTTTAATAACCTTGTTTACACCCAAAAGCTTTTGAGAAAGATCAGATGAAATGAAGCTAATTTAGTCTAGCATCAGTCTCAAAATGTTATTAGCCTTGCTTTGTATTTTGTGTTGACACCTTAAACACTACATGCACAAGTTAAACAAATAACAGTGTTTTGATTTTCAGAGGCTTATGGTGCAGGGGTCTGTAACAATCCCTGGGTATCAGAGTGACTTCTGCTCTTGGATTACTTTAGCAAAGACCAGACAATTTTCACTGATTGCATGATATCGTCTGCATTAAATGCATCTGGATTTTTTACCAAATAGTCAACATGAAACAAGGCGGTAAAGCTTGTTTTTCTTTCTCCCCACTGGGATTATAAATATTCCACAGACTGCATAATTTTTTAAATAATCAGAACTATTCAGCAGTCTAAAATCAAGCAAAGTAATACAAAGATCCAATAGTCAACAAATACTGATTTTTCCAATTACAAGTCCCTCTTTCAGAAATCCTCACTCTTCATTTGGACAAGATCTGTTGAAGGCTGAATGGCCACATGTTTCAGGTGGCAAAATGGGACCTTTTTGGCTCCAAAAGTTGAACCAATCATTTGAACACATAAATATAATTTGTTATATACTGAAACCCTCCCAAGTTTATCTCCTATGTGACTGTGGAAGATTTAGAACATTGTAAGTGTGATTGAAAAGAGAATGGTACCATACTCCACAACACTGCACGTAGTCACAAATCACTTGGTTTTGTTATTATTGTAATAATATTCCTTTATTATTCACAACTCACCAAATTGCTTTGTTGTTAACCTCTTATTCATAAGTGGTTTAAATCCAATATCCAAGGATCAAATAACTCTACACAAAAAACACCTACAAATTAAAGTGAAATGCATATTGAATATATGCAGGCTTTTCGTAGCTGTAAGCTGTGTATTGGGTTTGGACAATACAAATGAGAGCAGAGCAACCACGGTTTATAATTTTATTGATCACATATCATGGAAAGCACACTGTACTGGCTCCATTAAAACTGACTACTCTGAATGAATCTACAATGAAATTAAAAATAGATTTTTATCCATCAGAGGAAGATGTTTCTGGAACAGTCTCTTAAAAACAGCAGCTGTGTAAAAATACTAACTGCATCTCAGATGGAGCTTGCTTTTGTGCAAGAAAGTGCACAGTGTGATTGTTTATAGTGAAGGCGGATGAAAACTCATGGAGCTGGAGATTCCTGAGGTTCTCACAGTCTTTTCAAAGAAAAAAACCACCACAATCAGTAATAATTATTCAAGTACTTCTGAATATCGCAAATATTTCAATAGTCCTGCCATTGGAATGGAGATACCCAAAGCATAATGAAATCTTCAGTTCAGCAGGAGGAAAAAAATACATTGGGAATAAAAAATTGTGTGCAAGATGAGGAATAGTGTATTAGAAGAAAAAATAGTAGTATAAAGCTGCATTAATTTCATTAAAAAGCAAAATACGGAGTTTTGTATGGCTTTAAAAACTCCTGATTATTCACGAACAAAGAACAGACACAGCTCATATGTAAACTACAGACAACTCTTAGGTGGTTACAAAATTGTGCTACTTCACTGCTGCTTCCCTGGTTATTGTATTAATCTTTGAAGTCTCACAGAGTACTTGCCTCATAAACCAGTGATATGCTTCCAACATATTATAAGCATCATAATCTGCTTATAGGACTTTATGTTTCATGCTCATTTATAAACATTTTTCCTACTTGCTTGTATTGACAAGACACAAATTTGGCCACAGTGCCTTTTACCACAGGCTTCCTCAGCACTTGGTCTCAATGGAGATCTCTAGATACCACCATAATAGATAAAATTATTAAAAAACGAACATTTGACCCTGAGGAATCTCTGTTTGATCCATTTAAATATAAAAATCACATGTATTGACTTTCCTGTGCATATGGTACTGTAGAAGCTTGCAGACGAAGTAGACCTCACAGAATACTCAAAAATCTATTCATTTTTCTCTTATTACAGAAAAAAAGGAATTTCTCTCAAGAGTGTTTTCTAATGATTCAAATATTTTCCTCTAACTGACATTACATAGGACTGTGTTCTCTTACTTTTCCTTCCACATGTAACCACCTATGTACATACACGTGCAGACATTTTAACTGCAAGAAAGCATCTCCTGACATAATTGTGAAAAATTTCAGTAATAGATTTTCTTCTTCTGTTTCCTTTTTTGCTTCTATTTAAAAAAAAAATAAAACAGTATTTGACCCATTTTCTTGATATTACGTGGTTCTGTTGAATGAGCTGGTTTAGGTTCAGAGAGCTAGAAATTGCCACTAACTGATAATAGAAATGGACAGACCAAAACTGTTTCCAAAACTTAGGTCAAATTTAGGTTTCAGTTTTAAAAGCCTTTCACCTACTTTTTATTTTATTAAGTAATCAAATACTTTTCTTTTCTTCTTTGCCAAAGTAAATTTGAGAACATCTGGCATTAGCATCTATTAAATGAAAATTACAGATATCACAAGTAATAATTTTCATTTCCGAATTGGCCTGGATATGTGAAACAGATTGGCTAATTCTCAGAAGATTTCAAACATTTAATTTTGGATTAAAACATAACTCTTGGGTTGAGCCAAAATGAAACTTTTCAAGAATATCTCATTTTGTGGAAGCATTTTCTGTATTTATGTGAAGCTGCAAAGATTTAATCTCAGATTTTCATACTGCCAGTAAATAAAACTTTGATCATGTGTCCATCCTTAGCCTGTTACAGAAAAAATTTTAAAACCCCTATGCTTTCCCTGAAAAAAATTTTGATACAACACTTACTCTTTGCTGTGTAAGGGATCTTGCTAATGGATAACGGGCATCACACAACTACACACATCTCCATGCAGGCACAAGCTGAACAGGCAGCTCTAACCTTTTATCTGCTCCCACAGAGAAGGGCAACATCTGCCTGGCATGTCGAGGTAAGATGAGTGAAAGGACAACCATGGTGGATGCTTCACCTAGTCTTTCTTCCTCTGGTAAAAGTCCAGATTTGATGCTCTAGAAAGAGGAAAGGATTGTTCAGCCATCCCGTAGTGTTCCACTGCCCTGGGCCTTCAGGAGTTACTATTTTCTCATTCTTCTGTGCACAGCCTGAGACAGGCATGCAAAGGGTGTCCTTGTGCAGGAATGCCCACAGCAGCATGACTTCTCAGGAAACTATGTGCTGACAAAGTGAAGTTATACTGGAGAGGCAAACAAATATTAGAAACCATTTCACTCAAGAGAAGAATGTGATGGCAATACATTTTGCAGATAGTCATGGAGGTTGCTGTTTGTTATATGAGGGGAAATCAGGTATCAAGAAAGTAAGTATCACTGTCTCCTGCTCAGCACAAAAATATGCAATGGCTCTTACTTTCTTTTCTGAAATGGCTGTCTATCCTGTGATGACTCTTGTCTTAATTGTTCTTTAAACAATAGAAAAAAATTACAATAGATGGAAGAGCAGAACTGAATAGGTGGAGAATGCCATTTTCACTTGTTATGCTATCATCAAACACATGAAGAAATGTGTGTCTTTATTAACAGAGAATCAAGAAAACAAAACAAAGAATTAATTATTAGGATAATTACAAACAAATTAACCCACAGTACACTAGTCTTCTATTTCCTTTCACAGCTTTGTTTCAAATATTCCACTATAGCATTTTCTATTATAGTGTGCAGTAATAAAATTGATTTGTTATTCTGCAGACTAAGAACAGTTTGAGGATTGAGCACCACCCATCTCCAGAGAGCCATTAAATGAGGAGGGGAAGGGCCAATCAGGAGAATTTCCAGTGACAAAACAATTTCACTGAATCTCAGAATGGCAGGGGTTTTGGAAGGGACCTCTGGGGATCACCTAGTCCAACCCCCCTGCCAAAGCAGGGTCACCTAGAGCAGGCTGCACAGGACCACATTTTAAGACTAATGTTTTCTTGTTTCATTTTGTTTTCATTACAGAAGACTGTTATGCAATTTGCATGGGAGTTCCTGCTTCTCTTTTGACCACTGCAGCATGCACCCTCTTGCAATTCCACTGCCATGTTAGCAAAAAATTCCAACAACAGAACTTCTATCCTTGGCAGGACTGGTCACCTGCAGGTTTATCTACTATCTTTAACTTTAAGCATGTTTCTCTAAAATGCTCCCAAATTGTCTAAGTTCAGGAATGTGCAGTAGAGGAATAATGACTGACAATTCATAGAATCATAGGTTGGAAAAGACCTCTAAGATCATCAAGTCCAACCATCCACCCAACACCACCATGCCTACTAAACCATATCCCAAAGTGCCACATCTACACGTTTTTTAAACACCTCCAAGGATGGTGACTCCACCATCTCCTTGGACAGCCTGTTCCAATGCCTGACCACTGTTTCAGTAAAGAAATTTTTCCTAATATCCAATCTAAAACTCCCCTGACACAACTTGAGGCCTTTGCCTCTTGTCCTATCGCTAGTTACCTGGGAGAAGAGACCAACACCTGCCTCACTACAACCTCCTTTCAGGTAGCTGTAGAGAGCAGTAAGGTCCACCCTCAGCCTTCTCTTCTCCAGACTAAACAGCCCCAGCTCCCTCAGCCGCTCCACATAAGACTTCTTCTCCAGACCCTTCACCAGCCTCGCTGCCCTTCTTTGGACACACTCCAGCAACTCAATGTCCTTCTTGTAGGGAGGGGCCCAAAACTGAACACAGCACTCCAGGTGCGGCCTCACCAGTGCTGAGTACAGGGGCACGATCACCTCCCTACTCCTGCTGGCCACGCTATTCTGATACAAGCCAGGATGCCGTTGGCCTTCTTGGCCACCTGGGCACGCTGCTGGCTCATGCTCAGCTGGCTGTCGACCAACACCCCAAGGTCCTTTTCCACCGTGAGCTTTCCAGCCACTCTTCCCCAAGCCTGTAGCGTTGCATGGGGTTGTTAACTTGTTGGGGTGATTAACCTGTAGCATTGCATGGGGTTGTCAACTTAAATTGTTCAGCGCAATATCTCAGCATGCCAGTCACCAGACACTGTTAACACAAGCTGGAAAGAACTAACCATGGAGATGACCTAAGGGATGCAGCTGATGATGATGCACTGCAGCAGGGAATAGGTATCAGATACAGAACAAGGAAAATGGGAAAAGTTATCTTGTGCAAATCAACAGAAAGAGACAAGTACTCAAACAAGAACGGGAAAAAAATCCTGCTGATTAAACTGGGAGGCAAAAGGAAAATTGTAACGTGAAGAAAAGAGAAAAAAAGGGATCATTTTGTAAACCTGGCGTATGTCTTTACAGCAGGACTTAAACATTTTGTTTGTTTGTTTACCAAGGAAAATGGATATAAATACTCCCCAAGACAAGAAAATAGTCTTTTCAGTTCACTGAAATATGTCACATCAGATGAATAAGGGAGAAGTGTTACCAAACTCTCGTTTTAATGCACCACATCAATTGCTTCCACTATTACACTCAGAAGGGTGCAGTTAAGCACAAGGTGAAATTTCACACTTGGCAGAAAGTACCATGATATTACCATTGAACTGAAACAGTCAGACAACCTAAAGCTGGAGACACTTGGGGATACAATCACCTATTCTTTTTGCCACTGCTAAAATGCAGAGCAAACCAGCACACTGAACTTGGCCTTTGAAATGCCAGCTTTGGACCCTAAATACTGCAGCTTTCTGGCTGCACCAGAGTACCCATGTGCCCAGCGAGCATCCACTGGATATCTCACAAGTTAAGACCTCCACAAACCCTACCACCCTCAGCTTGTGCTGCATTCGCCTTACCTGGGATAAAATTCATTTTCCACTGTTTGGCTCCGAATGTAGGTCCTGCGTCCCCTCCTTTTCTCCAGGAGCTCTTATTTACAGACCTACAGGAGTGCAGCTCATACCCCTGTAGTGTGCAAATGTTCTCTTCCCTTTCCCAGCCATTTGGCAAAGGGCCTCCTTCTCCTTCAGTTCATTCCTTGGGGAAGGAGGAAACCATGTAATTTCCAGCCATTCCTTACCGCAGGCTTTGAAAGTATCTGGCAAGTTTGCTAAAAGCAGCTATCTACCGCAATCCTTTAGGATACAGGTCACCTGGGCAGACAGGGGAGGCGTTCCTCTGCAGCAATTTGAGCTTTACAAGGACTGGTAACAAGAAGTCACTCTGAGGAATACACATGGGTGGGATAATTTATATTCCAGGGGTGTGTGGGACACCTGCTGTGAAGGATTCAGAGATGCTTTATGTGCTTGATAAGTCTGACAGCTGGACTCTCTGCTGGTTAGGAAATGACAATTTTTGTGGCATGAGGAGATGACAGAGAGCAGAGATACAGTTACCTGAGTTCATTTTTCCATGAAAAGATGCAATTTCATTTTTAACTTTTATTCACTCTACATAAATAGAAAGGTGAATTAATAAACACTGTACAACTTCTAATTTCTTATTCTGGAATGATGTGATCATCCATTATCCCTGAAGAAAAAAGGGAGCCAACTAGACTTCATACCAGAACAGAACCTCCTTGCTATTCCCAAACACCCATAGCAGTCACTTGCACATGCAATACGGCAACAGCATTTGAGATACTGAAGACTATCACCACAAAATTAATAGCTAAAATCTAGTTCCGCATCAGAGTGAAAAGCATTATGTTTAAACAGCTATTAAATATTTCAGTATGAGCATTATATAGCATTGCTGTGATTGAGAACCCACTCTTATTTCTTTACTTCAGGGTAATTATTCTAAAAAGCAAATACCCTTCTGGCAAGGCACACTTGTAACTGTACCACCAGACCACAAATTGAATAGCAGTCTCTCCAGAAAAGCAGCATTTCTTACCCCTGTAGTACACATAGCAACAAGAAAACTGGCTCCTAGACAATATTATCTAAGGATCAGAAAGCCTCAGCTTCAGAAATCAAGTCACTGATCTGAACTTTCTTGTACAAGCGTTAGAATACAATCTGCCCCCGAGTCTCTTCAGGAATAATCATTCAGGACACTTCTGAATCGCTGTGTAATGCAGGCTGGAAGGGACCTTAGGGCATCTCTGATCCAGTCCTCCACAGTCTTGAAACAAGAATAACTTCAGCATTAAATCAGGCTGCTCAGGGTGTCTGGATGTGTTTTAAATCCCAAGCTGGTGATCTCACAATCTCTCTGAGCACCCTAGTTTCAGTGCCTCACCCCCGCCATTGCGAGTTTTTTGTTCAATATCTAACCAGAATTTCCCTTGATACAATTTGCAATTTCCACAGCTCCCTTGAACAAAAGTAAGGATTTAGAGTCTTAGTCCTTAATTTCAGCCAGTAAGAAAAATCAATGGGGTTGCCATCTGTATTGCTGGCTACCATCAATCTCTAAGATAATTTCAAACTTGAGCACACCTATAGCAATCTTAAATACAAAGAACCCACTTTAGTCAGACTGAATACATTATTGGTTATGACTCAAGACATACTAAGTTACCACGAGTTTAAATTCTGTATGTCTAGGTATGCACTGGAGCATCTCTCCTATGAGGAGAGGCCGAGAGAGCTGGGCTTGTTCAGCCTAAGGAAGAGAAGGCTGAGAGGGGACCTAATAAATGCTTACAAATATCTGAAGTGTGGGTGTCAGGAGGATGGGGCCAGACTCTTTTCAATGGTGTTCAGCGACAGGACAAGGGGTAATGGGCACAAAATGAAGCATAGGAAGTTCCATCTGAACAGGAGGAAGAACTTCTTCCCTCTGAGGGTGACGGAGCACTGGAACAGGCTGCCCAGGGAGGTTGTGGAGTCTCCCTCTCTGGAGATATTCAAGACCCGCCTGGACAAGGTCCTGTGCAGCCTGCTGTAG
>Ga0065711_1043733_pt1 | contig 14546 bp, 8 predicted proteins | sample Hoacrofraction12_FD_59098 | JGI IMG/M metagenome (GOLD analysis project Ga0065711, IMG submission 59098) | Hoatzin crop microbial communities from Cojedes, Venezuela - Epithelial fraction 12 v2 (version 2) | ecosystem: Host-associated > Birds > Digestive system > Esophagus > Crop | place...
AGCCGGAATTGAAGACTCAATAGTCGGCAGACTATTAAGCAGGTATTCTTTATTACGGCGCCGGGCACACGGGGGATCTCTCCTCCAAACGTGTGCACCGAAGAGACACAGTTACTAGGTATTTATGCTACGTTAACATACATATTAATTACATTTCCAAGAAATGTTTATCACAGTAATGGCTTTTCCGAGAACTCATTAATACATGGTAATGTCCGTCACATGTTTGTTTGGCGTCTCTCGGCAGGGGTCTTCAGATTATCCTGCAGTCTCCTTATCTCTGTAGTTTGCATACCTGTTCTCCCAAGGCCCAGGCGCCTAAAGGGATTATTCAGGAGTCCCTTGTCTTGCAATCATTCAAATTATTCACAAAGAACCAAGACTTGTTTCTGACCACCTGAAGTGATAACATCCCCCACATGTTACATTTGTTACATTTACAGTTATCAATCTCATTATTGATAAAGGCAAAACTAAAGACCATGCCAAATCAAGATATTTCAGAAGTCTCAAAATCATGGGACATCCAATGCAAAATACAAAAAGAACTCTGTTCTTTCTGCAATATATTGAACAAGCCTCCCATCACAGAATTTGGCAAAAGGAGGTAAAACGTTGAGAGACTCACACAATGCTCACATCAGAACGTGTGTCTGCGTCTGTTCATTACTTATACCTAGCCTACCCTATGCATGTATCGGGTGTAGATGGCCAGGTTTCGGTTCAGGCAGGGGGTGCCTCTGGAGGAAAGGCCGTGGCTGCCCCACGTCGGACACGGCGGTCCCAGGAAACCCACCACAGGGCTCAGCCGAGCCGCTCAGCCAAGATGGCGGCACCTCAGGGAGCATGTGTAACAAAGGGCTAGAGGGACAGACAGGCAGGCGTGGGGGACGGGACATGAGGAACAGCGTACTAACACCAAAGTCACAGAATGAGGAGGAAGAGGTGCTCTATGCGCCAGAGCACATACTCCTCTGCAGCCCACGGACAACACCGTGGTGAAGCAGGTGCGTCCCTCAGGTGGGAGGAGAGGACCACAGTGGGGTAGGTATTCCACAGCCCATGGAGAGGACTGTGCTGGAGCAGTCTGTGATGGACTGCAGCCTGCAGGAGGGACACCATGCTGGATCAGAGGTGTGAGGAAGAAGGAGCAGCAGAGATGAACTGTCACAGACTGACTGCACCCTCCATTCCCCATCCCCCTGTGCCACTGTGGGGTCAGATAGAGAAGTCAGGAACAAAGGAGTGAAGTTAAGCCTGGGAAGGAAGGGCGAGGGGAAGGCTTTTAATTTTCATCTTTGTTACTCACTATCCAACTCTATCTTAACTGGTAAGAAATTAAACTAATTTTCCCCAAGTCAAGGGTGTTTTGCCCATGACAGTAACTGGTAAGTGATCTCCTTGGCTTTATTTCAACCCCTGAGTTTTTCCATTTTATTATCCCCCTCTGTCTCATTGAGGAGGGGGAGTGAGTAAGCAGCTGGGTGGGCAGCTGGCTAAGGTCAGCCCACCACAACACAGGACTGGAAAGAACAAGTGACAGCCTTGATTTAAAAAAATAAAATAAAAAAAAAACACAAAAAAAATCCAGCACATGGATATAAGAAAGCTTTTGAAAGCCTTATCTCAGCTTAGATCATTGACATCTTAAGGTAAAATAAGTGCCTTATTTTCTACAGTAAATTGTTAGAATTTCTGTATTTTTAAGTAACAGTGTCCCACAGCCTTCCAAGTCATGTGTACCTACATACACCCAACATTTTAAAATAAAATTTCACATCATTATTCAGTGTAAGCATCCAAAGTGTGGATGAGCATGTGAAGTCACAGATGATTGACTTGCTTAGTACTTCATTTTTTTTACTTTATACGGCTGTCTACATTTTGGATCAGAACTCACAGCTTGCATTCTCCTAACTGACATTTCAATGATTCCCTTGAAAACAAAACCCAATTACACTATGACATCTTTCTACAAGCTTTTTCAGAATCACTGAAAGCACCATAACTAACGAAAATCCCAATTCTCTGTGGCTACTTAGCTACAAAGATATCGGAAGAATAGTTTTCTGTCAAAGACAAGCACAGGTACTATTCTAAAAACAATGTGTAAGTATCTGGCACAAAAAGAGAAAGTTGCACCAACTTGTAAAGCAGGTAATTACTATATTTTCTCTGTTATTGTAGATGTTTGTTATCTTACTGCTACGTAACAGCAGAGTATGTTGAAATGTTATACCACAACCGTCACAACACCTCTATCATGAGCTGTCAGTGAATCAGAAAGTGTTTCGCATGGTTCATCTATGGGATAACCCTCCACTGCATCAAGTTTACGATGTCTCTTAGTAATATATAGAAAACTAGCAAATCCTAAGAAAAAAATATTACACTACCTCCACTCATTTCATGAGCAGCTGCTGGAGTAGCCCTTCTAATAAGATCAGCTGTGTTTTTGCCCAGTGTCAACAATAATATTCAACAGGGCCAGCAAGTGGCTGTCTGATCCTTAGCTGCCAGCTGGGGTTAAATGATGACACATGCTTAGTTACAAAGTTCAATGTCAAAAGGCTGGAACATATTTAAGCCTTCATTTGAAAGCTTAAGACATCATCTTTCCGTACACTTCTAAGAAATCAGTTTCAACTCTATTTAATTCAAAACATGAACATTTGCAACTTGTGCAGACAGGTGACGCTAAACCAAAATTTTGTGACAGTATGAAATCTGAATTCCATTTTCATCATCGAGATGCAAAAAAAAACTGAATAAATTAAAAAAAAAATTTAAAAAAATCCATACCTTTTCTTGGAGGTAGTTCACCACTTTGTATTAACTCTGTTCCAGGATATACAATCTCTCCATCTTTTACCATTTCATTCCACAAGCCACATAGTCCATCTCGTGTAAAAGCGAGCTGTTAAAAATAATACATTATATGTAGTTACACACAACTCAAGCCAGCTCAAGCTAACCTTTAAAATACATCAGATTTTATATTTTGCCTCAGAAGAAAGAAAACACATGTATCACTTCACTGGTATCTTCAGTGTGCGTGTGTGTATGACAGGGATTGAAATGATCTTCAGGATATCTGATTCTCTAGCTATGCTATTTTCAGACTAAAGCTCAAACCAGTAACTTTTAAATAGGCTCAAATACAGCAAGATGCTTTTTCCTTCAGTGAAAAACTCTCATCAAAAGCATGGATTTGATCACCTCAGACCTACTCACACATTCAAAATGACATTATGCAATAATCCAGGGGACGTGGGGTAGGGTGTCCTGGTTGCTGTCAGGAAGAGCTATCCCAACAAAGTCAAGCTGCATGAAGTCACAAAATGGGGAAGCATGAAAAAAGTCACTACAACCCCCTCTTCAAATCAGCAGCTGAAGAGCTGGGCACTCAACCAGAACACGACATCAAGGCACAGATTCATAAATGTATGTAACCAGTTCCAATTGGTCCTGCCGTGCAAAGCATCTCCCACAGCCCTCCCTCTTCCTTTCAGCTGCCACAACACATCCCCTCGCCTGCAGGTTAATGCACGCACGGGATCATCTGCTGAAGCGGATTCTGGAGCCGATGGAGACCATGGCCAGCTGCACCTGGGGCAAGGGCAAGGGGCCGCAGCCCAGGTCAGCTCCCAGGGCAAACAATCGTGACAGAACACACGGCAGGAGTGTGCTGGCTGGACGTGCTCGTGACAGCGCTGGCTGTAACGTGAGTCTCCTAGTGATATATCAATTTGGATCTCCCTTGAAGAATCCTAATGACCAAGATAACTTGTCTTCTACTGACGTTGTTCTCCGCTTTATAAAATGCTGCAAAACAGCTGTCAACACCCCAAGCAAATTCTGTAATAACCAGTCTATAATTTGTAGCCGTACAGCGTAAGGGAGAAGGGGAGTACATGAAACTGGGAAACAGAATACCTTTAGCATACCAAAGCAGTGCAGGGGAGACATTAAAAAAAACCTGTTATAGGCTTATTCAGAAGCATCTTTGTGTTATGTAACTAGCATTCAGATCCAAAGTGTTCTGAGGAGTAATACAAAGCTGTTACTTACACAACTGACGCAAAATATCTACCTTCATACATACAAGTCCACTTACACTTTATTTTCATCTATTTCCTAAAGATATTTCAATGAGTAAAGATTACAGGTTTTAACAGTCACAACCACCAGCAGGGAAGTCATGTGCTAATCTAGCTAATCTCAATTGAGATGAAGAATTAAAGACAAGTTGCATGTTTTGACATCACTGCAACACACTGAATTACCATAGCAGTTTCTTCACTTCATATTGCGTATTTCAGAAATTCACTTCAACACATATTAATAATTTCAAATGTTTTTCTATCAGCATAAAATATGAGTTCACACACTGTACATATTTGTCACTTGCTATTTCCTGATTTCAGGGTGATGAGGGAAAAGAATCACACAGCGTGCTAGACATTATTCAATTTATCTGCAATTTATCAGTTGTGCAGCACCAGAATTACACTGTGACCATGATTTATAGAAAGGTACAGTCCCCATTCTTCAGAGCTATACAGCACATAGAGCTTTTGTAAAGATTCTATTTTGCTAAAAGCTTTACATTTGGCTTAATTTTTTAAAACTTGGAATAATCTGAAGTAAAGTTGCATTTCAACAATGTGAAAAAAAAATAATCAACCATTCACCATTGACTGAGTTTCTGGCATTGTTCTCAGTCTATGAACACCATTTATTTTTGAAATGTTTACCTTCTTCATCAGATGTGGTCATATACTTTAGTGAGGGACTTCAGGAATTTATTTTTCACAATTTTTTTCTTGCAAAAATAGCTAAACACAACTGTTTCACTATTTCTGGCTCATGTCATAGAAGATTTTTTTTTTTAAGCATTCACCTGTTAAATACTAACCTGTACTAAAATACAAGCTTAAAAAAAAAAATAGTGAGGCAACTCTCTAGATGGGTTGCGTAATAAAAATCACGATTTTTGTCTGATCAGCTGTCTTTACATTAATCTTATTTTACATTCTCAGATAACCTTCATATGGAAAATTACTCTCACTGCCCTTAAGCTTAAAGTCTAGAGGACTACAGGCTTTGAATTCAAGGGTCTTCATAATGCAGCATTGTTTTATTTCTGAAAACTTACTATTTTTGTAAGCATTGCTATAAAGTAGAATCAAGAATTGTCCCCTCTGCTTTAACCTCTAATCCCTTCATATGGCACAAAGTTCATCCAAGTTTTTCAAACAACTAAAAACTGAAAAAGTAAACAAAATTTCTTCTGCCTTGGGTTTGGTGTTCAAATTCTTATCGAAGTCACTTTCTTGGCATGTTGCATACAGATAGAGCAATCACCAAGATTATAGGTCAGAGAGAGCTCCCCCTCCTTCTCCAAATATCTCATGTGGAAGCTTACACCATAAGCACCCTTCAGATAAACAATTTTGCATTTATTCAGGTTGCAGTTAACATTTTGCCAGTGGTATATGTGTTGGGGAGGTAGAAAAGGAAACATGTCTGAAAGTAAAAGAACACTGGACTTTTTTTTGTATCAATCACCAAAGCAAACAATTGAAAGGATAATTATATTTACAACCAATTTATCTGTCATAACTGAGGGCAACTCAATTTCAACTATAACAAGTTCACTATTACTCTACTTGACATTCAGCAGACATACGAAACAGTGAACTGCCACCATGTTAGTCAAAAGTGAAAGAAAAGGCTGAGTTTTTTAAGTGAGAAATTATTCCACCAATTTTTATGATCCCAAAAGTCTACAACTGTAATAGAAGCTTCATAACTCCCTTACGGCAAATATTTCACTTCATCAACAGAAACGGGGAAGAGTGCCTGACATGCCAGAGGGTCGTGCTGCTATCCAGAGGGACCTCAACAGGCTCGAGAAATGGGCTGACAGGAACCTTGTGAAGTTCAACAAGGACAAGTGTAAAGTCCTGCATGTGGGGAGGAACAACCCCATGTACCAATCTATGCTGGGGGTAACCAAGCTGGAAAGCAGCTTTGCAGAAAACAACCTGGGAGTCCTGGTGGGCACCAGGTTGAATGTGAGCCAGCAACACACCCTTGTTGCAAAGAAGGTCGATGAGTGTCCTGGGCTGCACTAGGAGGAGTGTTGCCAGCAGGTCGAGGTAGGTGATCCTTCCCTTCTACTCAGCACTGGTGAGGCCACACCTGGAATACTGCATCCAGTTCTGGGTTCCCCAGTGCAAAAGGGACATGGACACACTGGAGAGAGTCCAGCGAAGGCCCATGAAGATGATTAAGGGACTGGAACATCTCCCCTGTAAGGAAAGGCTGAGAGAGCTGGGACTGTTTAGCCTTGAGAAGCGAAGGCTCAAGTGGGGAACTCATCACTGTATATAAATATCTGAAGTGAAGGTGTAAAGGAGATGGAGCCAGGCATTGCTCAGTGGTCCCCAGTGGCACACCCAGAGGCAACAGGCACAAACTGAAATGCAGGAGGTTCCCTCTGAACATCAGTGTCCTGGGCTCAGCAGTGATAAGGTTAATTCTCACAAGAAGCTGGGTGGGGTGACCCAAACTAGCCAGTCAAATGGGATGTTCTATATCATGTGACGTCAGGGGGAGCTGGCTGAAGGAAGGGGATTTGCTGCTCAGGACCAAGGTGTGCATTGGGTGGTGAGAACACTGCATGCTGTATATTCTTTTTTTCAGTACTCTTCTTGTTATTTCCTTCTCTCTTTGCTGCTCTGTCAAACCGTTTTTATCACAACCCACGAGTTTTGCCTTTTCTTTCTGATTCTCCCCCCCCACCCCACTGGGGAGGAATGAGAGAGCAACCTTGTGGTTCTTTGTTGCAAACTGAGGCTGAACACAACGGGAAAGAAACTTTTTCACTGTGAGGGTAACCAAGCACCGGCACAAAATGCCCAGGGAGGTTGTGGAGCCTCCATTCTTGGAGATATTCAAAAGCTATTCAGACACTGTCCTGGGCAACTGGCTCTACGTGGCCGTGCTTGATCAGGGGAGTTGGACCAGATGACCTACAGAGGTGCCTTCCCACCTCAACCATTTGTGACTCTGTGCAACTAGCAACTGAAGATAACAGTAAGTCAACTGTATGGTAGAAAAGTCAAATACATGCTTTGACTACACAATCCTGCTTTTCTTTCTTCCTACAGTGTTTTAAGCCCATCTTAGCCAGCACAAGCACATGCTGCTTTCTTATTTGGCTCCCACCAATACTTTTGCATTCAGTAATTTGCAAGGAGTCTATCAACATATCCAAGTGCTGAGACGGAAGAACTAGAACTTTGTTGTGAACAAATCTGACAAACATCTCTCTCTTTGGTTTCTATTTTCAAAAAAATATTACTATTTTTCAAAAATGTGGCTCTTCTTCCACTCAGTTCTTTGAAGAAAGTTCACAAGGCAATTGATGGTGCAGTGCAAGAAGAAAAACATATTCGGTGTCTTCATTGGACATCTTTCCCTCTAATAATTTAGTAACTTCATTTGTGAATGTTTAAAGCGATGAACTCCATAAGTTAACAAATTAAGAATAATTAAGTTTTCACTTAACTTCTGCAACTAGCAACAAGTGCCAGAGATGTACACTCTGTAAAAACTCCACAAGGACCCCAAGTCCCTGCTTGCCCCACCACCTACATGCTGCCTTCCCAAGACTGAGACAACAGCACCTCCGTGTACCATCACCACTCTCCATTGCCTTACAACCTTGGCCCGTGTTCTTAATCCTCCTACTCATTCCGCCAAATCAAGTGCCCAAAATCCCCCTTGTTCCTCCCACAACATCTCCTGACCTCCTCTCAGATAAGACCACAGCCACATATCCTCCTCTCCTACGCACCTCACCTTTACAAACCCCAAGCCACTTCCACCGTTTCACACATTCTCATTCCTAGGCCATGTCTTGCTTTCTGCACTTTCAAGGCATGTATCTCACCAAATTCTTACCTCTCACATAGACCTAAGTCTCAGCCCTGCTCACTTGCCCCAAGCTAAAAAAGCAAGGGGCTAAGCAGACTTCAAAGTGAACTTCTACTGTACTGTAGACTGGGCAGCTTCCACCCTAATCTTTTGCTAATCTTATCCCTGAGTTAAACCATAATTTATTCAGGCTGGTACAACATTTAATTAAGTCAAAGGGATATCTAGTTTGGTTGCTGGCATATGCTGTTGCCATCCTCCAACAGGGCTGGCAGTGAAATTCCTGTCCATCCCTATCAACGTTAGAGAACAAGGCATTGGGATTAACATTTCCTTAAATTTCAAGAAAATTAAACCTTGCAACCATAACCGGATAAACTTCTGAGAATTCTCAAAGCACCACTACAATTTTGCTTTTAGTAAGTTATTCTCAGAATAATCAGCTGCTGTGCTTCTGTTCTAAAGTCAAGACAAAGCTTACTCCATGTGGTACAGCAGATCATGTTTCCTGCAGAAAGCACAGAAGCCTCCATAAAAGTTAACTCAAGCTTAAGAAAAATGAAGCCAGGAAAAGAAAATGATACAAAAGGACAAGGATTGACCCAGGGAGGATTTCTGATTTTATAACTGCACTGGAAACTCAAGAAAGTGACTTCATAATCACAAAATGTCAATATGGATTTAAAATATAAGCTACTTAAATATTCTTCACCTCGAAATTGCCAGCCGGCAGGAAGGGGAGAGAATCTGTTCTTCCACTCAGTTACTTCTGCATTAGCCACTGGCTGTATTTTAAAGACCACATTAAAAATCTTTTTCTTTAGAAATAGATTGAAAAAAATAAACCCACACTTTTTCAGCCCAATAATGGTGAAGAAAATCACAGAACAGTAAGTCCTTTCCCAAGCCCCTCTGCTGTTTGTGCTTTTTGGAATCCATTCAATTTGCTTCCTTTTTCATTGTAATCTTCTTCAGTATTTTGTCCTAGCTTCCTTCCTTCCCTGCTGAAGCATGCCCTGAAACCACAGCTGCTTATCACACCTATGTAAAGCACAGTGAAACATCATTAGATTTAAACATACTGCTCTAGAGCTCTGACAGCAAAGACAGAAAGTTCAGCAGTCCCACATTACTTCAACAGATTTGGGGTTAAACTAGAAATGTCCCCATAGTAACAGTCTACCTATCTTCCATTTGTTGCAAGAGTTGATTAACAGTTAATGGTCATATGCAAAGAAAAATTATGCAAATCCCTCAAACTTAGAAATTCTCTAACTTTCTCCATTTGTAGAACAGTAGTTCTGTTTGAGCCCAAATATTTGCATAAACATAAATGTAATTTCTCTAACCTATAATTCCATATATGGCACTCATCCCCTCCCTATGGAAATCACTTATTTTGAGGAACAGCATTACTTCATTCTTTAAATAAATTAAAAACTCCCTATTGCAAACTTCACTTCCTTTAAAAATGTAGGAGTTCTTATTTACAGTATGCTATGAGAACTTCCACTAGCCCTTCACTTCTTTGACCAGAAAAAACAAAACCAAGAAGAACATTAACAGGAAATCAACAAAATAGAAAAAGCAACTTTCACTATCTTCTTGGTTTTAATAGTCAAGATGTACTTTACTCACATCATCTTCTTACAAGTAAAGACACTGATCTAGATGCTAGAAGAGTGGTATTTTCATGAAAATCAAAATCTGAATTTAACTTCGAAGGGAAGGTAAAAACATTTCAGACAAACGTAACTCTTACAGGTGGCTGCTTCATTTTAAAAAGCTCACTCTCATCTCTGTAGCAAAAGAAGACGACAGAAATAGCCTGCCAACCATGCACCCAATGAAAACTGATAAAAATGCACCACATTCCTCTTGTAGAAGCTCCCGCACCTTGACTGTTTTGACTGTTGCCTAAAGTTTTTTTCCAGACTATAGGAAAATGAAAGTTTTTCACCTCTAATCCCTGCTATTAAGCACAATAGCTCTCCGCAGGATCCAGAATAAGCAGACTGATAAACACCAAACAGACACATGCACCCTGTTAGCTGACAGCATTCCAGTTTTTCATTATTCAGCCATCACTAATTAAAGTTCTCTGCATAAGGTTTTAAATTAGTAGTACACTACATCTCTTTAACCAGAATTATTTTAAGTACAGTTTGATGCAGCAAACTGGGTATCTAGGTTTAAGTAAACAATTTTAATCTTCCCTTCCGTTTGTACATTGTTTTTTACACTTCCCTTTTTAAAAAAAAGGATGTCTTCCTTAGAAACAGCCATTAAAACACAATCTCCCATTACACGCAGATTTTGCTATAAATGTGATGGTTTCTACTAGTAATACACATAAATAGGTAGGTGCTTTTAAATGTATTCATTCAAATCTAAAAAAATAAACCGTTAATTTAAGCGATACACTAATCTTTCTAGCAACAACACTAAACATGACCCACGAAGAAAGTGGCCTGTACTGAAATCCACTTGTTTTATAACTTCATAGGATTATTTTCTCAATGGTGATGTCATACATATTGATATATGAGAACATATTGTACTACTGATGGTTATTGATATGACAACTTCTTACATGTTGTACTACTGATGTTACCTCATATTGAGCTGAACTGTCCTAATTTTTCAGCTGCTATAACAGTCTGTGTTTTTACAAACAACACAGAGTATCTTAGTTTTGCTCCAGTAGGAAACTTAGATTTTTATTAAAACAAATGTTTCTAATCAGTTCAAAATTAAACTAGCAACTGTAAATCATACAATAATAGCTCAATGAATTACAAAGATAGTAAAAAGACATGGAATAGTTATGGGGTACACTTGGGTCTTTGTAGAGCATTTTGGCTTCTTATAATCTTGATTAGTTTCAGATAAATCAATATAAGAAAAAAAATCTATTGTCAAGATACAGGTCCATTAACATTTCACACCAGTTAAAGCTGCAGGCTAGAGGCTCACTGCTGTTACAAATGGGCTTGTGTCTTTGATACTCTCTTAAGAACAGTAATAACATGCTACCTCACCCTGGCTTTGTCTCTTAACACTAACATCCCAAAACTGAATAATACCATTTAAATTTGGCCTGGATGCCAGCTGGAACAGTGATGCATGCAGGTGATTCAACACAATCCATACTAAAATCTATGGTCATTCTTTTCTTAATATATTAATACCACTATATTATAGTCTTACTAATGCATACAGTATTACAGTATCATGTATTACACTATTAATGCAACATCGTCTTGAGCTAAAGCAAAAAAGAATCTGATGATTTTCAGAGAGATTTCACTGGCTTAATCCACAATAACCACCACAGCCATCAAATCTAAAGATCTAACTCTCTGGTATCAGTGGCAAACAAACAAACAAAAAAACAAACAAAAAAAAAGGTAAGTCAGACTTTGGAGACTACTAGCCCAACAAATCAAATATTTCACTTCGAATTCTAGCTATACTTCCCAAATTTTGCAGCAGCAAAGAATTTCATTTAAAAACAAAAAAGTTAGTTTTAAAAAATAATCAGTCTCTGTATGTCTCCTAAGGTGAGAATTCTCCAGTAAAATTCTGTTTATCCAAGGACTTTCACCTACCCGCTCTTGGACTGCTGTACAGTGAAAAGTTTAAAACCTAGCTGCAAAGTGAAGAGTTTCAGGGTCTAATTCTAAACAATAATTCACAGTCAGGTTGATTAATTCACGTAAATTAGTGTATCTTTCTTCCAATCTCTTCTAGGTACTATGCTCATCTTTTCAATTCCTGTTGACAGTCTCTTGAACGCCAATAAGGCCCTTCTACAGTTGCCATTAAAAACACACCTGCTAGGAAATGAGCATATTCAGTACACACAGTACTTAGAGTGACAGGATTTATACCTATAAAGAAATTTCGCATGCTGCTAGGTCATGCTCGTCAACCAGTAGCTAAAATAGCCAATCATGCAACAGAAAAAGTCCTCAAAGCCTAAAACCCCTTTACTTGACAAAAGACTGCCATTTAATACATTGAAAAGGAGCAATTCAAGATTCACGTGCACATTTTTTAGAATTACTGAATACATACATCCAGACAGACTTCTGTGATGAGGACTTGTGTAACACCAAAAACAGTTAACCTAATAAGAATACTAGATTATACCCAGGAGGCCTGGCTACTATTCAGATTCCAGAGAGGCGATGTTTGCGTCCAGCAGATCACAAATGATTATTGTTCTTTTCTTTCATTAATCTCATTATTTTGACTACAGCATGATTGGAAGAAAACAAAGGGAGCACCCTGGCAATTAGAGTCTAACTTGTTATTACTCATAAAGAACTCTTATTTCTAAAAGAGCTTATTCATGGAAATTTGTTACAAATTAAGATTTTTATTAGTAAAAGAAATTATTACAACACATTAACTACACAACAGTCTCATAAAAGACAAATATTTCATTGCATTTATACACACTCAGCTGAAAATAATCCTTAAAGTTTGGATGGCAACTGAAACCCTCCTGTCAGAAGTTTACATAAACAGAAAAAGAGGATGTAGAAAAAAAGGCACTACAAATGAGAGGAAAAAATCTGACAAATCACATGAACAGTCACATTTTTCACCCCATATAATACAGAAAAAAAAAACAGGCATAGTGAGCAGCTGTTACAAAGATTGCCACTTTTTCAGCTAAATTTTCCTCTATTCTACAATCATTGAAGTAACATATTTGTAATTGGAAGCCAGCCTCCAGGCAACACAAAAATATTTCTGTATTTCTTAATACGGTTATCTTCAAACTGGTTTCTACTATGTTTATTTACCACTTCAGCCAAAGCATCTAACTTTGGATCAAAACTTTTACTTTGGTAAGAATAAAAGATGAAAATAGAGCTAACCTAGCCAAATCAAGAGCAAGCCCTGTCATTTCATAGTGTTTACATACAAGACCTACTAAATAATGTAACCTTTAAGGCTATATCCGTCAATTCTGATTCCGATTTAGCTTGTTTGATGTAAAATATTGGAGAAAGGCTGCTTCTGAATCACAACTGCATGGGGAAAAACCACAAGAACAGCTGAACTCAAGGATTCAGACTATCAGCAGGTACTTTTGGGTAAAGTCACTCAGGATGCAATTTTAATTTATTTTTTTATTCTTATTATTAATCTATAACAAGGGAATAACACTGGCTGACCCATCCTAACAAGAATTTCAGAGTTCTGAGCAGGAACTTCGAAAGGTTATTTAAAGTACGGTATCTATATGCAACATCTGGGGGAAGGAAGCAGATGGACGAGGACTTACTCTAGTTATGCATTTCATCCGAAACAAACGTAACTGACCCAAATCACTCCCCTTCTCTATATTTTCCACTTAATTTTCAAACCTGAATCGGGAAAACATGATAGTATCCTCATCCCTGTATCACGCAACCTTGATAAATGAACAGATCATCTTCCAAAACAAAAAACTTTCACCAAAGACCACCACATTTCGACAAGTTCCGTTTCAAGTACGTATCTTTCACAAAAAACTAACTCCCTTCAAAGAGAACAAAATTTAAAGGAAGCTGATACCTGTTATACACGCAACTACAGTAAAAGCTAATCTGAATTCTTCAAAATATAAATTAGATTTCCATCACTTCTCAATTTCTCTTGTGCATTAAAACTGCTAGCCCACATGGAGGCAAGAAGTTTAGCAACAGCCTAAATGAAGGATTTATAGTTCTAGCAGTAATGCTACATACTCAGCTATGTGCTCTGACACTCTGCAAAGATAACATACATATGTAGTCCAGTTTGTTTCTAAGCAGAAGGGACTGGACTGACAATACAGATTTATTTGCAGCTCAAAGTAAGTCAGTGTTTCTTCGAGATCAATTTTAAACCAGCACACTCAAAAACCTCTACAGGTCTATCTCAAGAGCAATGCTGCAGTCTTCTGTTTGTCAGCTACTTGGACTAAAAGCATCCTTGCTCTGCACCTGACAGGTCACGATACAACACAACCATCTAACTCCTTACCTGTAAGTCTGTCTTCAACCATTTGGAGTCGAACCTAGCCTGAGCAGCCAGACAAAAAGGTTCAGAAGACATGTCTCCTTCTCCAGGCTTCTCTCCAGGCTGGCTGAGCAGCCCAACCTGCCACAGAATGAGAAATACATCAACCTAGCACATGAAATAAACCACTCGAGGTTGTTTTTGCTCAGACTAGGGTGGCTTCCACTTGATTTTTAAAAATTAACCGTGAATAAGGGCCTCCTTCGTTCACATCCCCCAAAATCGCAGAGGGAGAGGAAGACGCGTCCAGAGCACTGTCTCAACCCCGAAATAACCCCCCACATCCCTTCCCCACGGCACCCGCGGAAGGAAGCCTCCCCTCCGCTGCACTCAGCAGCACCAGCGGCCTAACGCTGCCCCTCAGACCCGTACGCGGTGCATGAAATAAATAATTGATCGCAGATTACGCAAGCCGCAGGCCCGACATAAAGCGATTACGAGGCCCACCCGCACCCCCCCACCCCGGCGGCAGCCGAGGCCCGCGGGCTTCCCCCTCGCCGCAAGACCCCCTCGCCCAGGAGCGCGCACACACAACCCCG
>Ga0065711_1043735_pt1 | contig 14545 bp, 9 predicted proteins | sample Hoacrofraction12_FD_59098 | JGI IMG/M metagenome (GOLD analysis project Ga0065711, IMG submission 59098) | Hoatzin crop microbial communities from Cojedes, Venezuela - Epithelial fraction 12 v2 (version 2) | ecosystem: Host-associated > Birds > Digestive system > Esophagus > Crop | place...
GGCAGCCAGGGCACACTGCTGGCTCATGGTCAACCTGTCATCCACCAGGACACCCAGGTCCCTCTCCACAGAGCTGCTCTCCAGCAGGTCCACCCCAAGCCTGTACTGGTGCATGAGGTTGTTCCTCTGCAGGTGCAGGACCCTGCACTTGCCCGTGTTGAACCTCATCAGGTTCCTCTCTGCCCAACTTTCCAGCCTGTCCAGGTCACACTGAATGGCAGCACAGCCTTCTGGTGTGTCTTCCACTCCTCCCAGTTTTGTGTTGTCAGCAAACTTCCTGAGGGTGCAGCCGCTTATCTGGGAACATGACATTTCCCATATTTAATTGCATGAGAAAATTTTGTGAATAATTAAGCATCTTAATAAGATGAAACAAGCTTTTGCCTATCTCCTTTTCCTCAGACCTCTGGCAAATTAAAGAAAAAGCCTTTTGGTGTTCAGCTCAACGTGGCACATCTCTTACCTAACACTAATACTGCAAAAGCGGTGGAAGTACTGATGGGGAGAAGAAAATGTTTCAGAAAATATTGTTGTTTCACTTACATAGTGTGCGTTGTCAGGCTGGTCTGTATCTTTGTGGCGGTCATCCACACCTGAGCTACTGAGCAGGAGGGATGGTAGCAGTGAAGGATCCTGTGAAGCCAAAGAGCATTACAGACACTGGAGATTTTGAGCTCGCACTTTGCTGTGGGTCAGGCAGGCCAGGAGGGGGAGTGAGTTTCCTACCGATATGATGTTGCTTTCATGGTATCATAGAATCATAGAATAGTTTGGGTCGGAAGTGAACTTTAAAGGCCATCTAGTCCAACCCCTCTGCAATGAGCAGGGACTTCTTCCACTAGATCAGGTGGCTCAGACCCCCGTGCAACTTGGCCTTGAACGTTTCCAGGCTTGGGGTATCCATCACCTCTCTGGGCAACCTGTGCCAGTGTTTCACCAACCTCGTTGTAAAAAATGTCTTCCTTATATCTAGTCTAAGTCTACCCTCTTTTATTTTAAAATCATTTCCCCTTGTCCTATGCCAAAAGACCCTGCTAATAAGTTTGTCTCCATCTTTCCTACAGGCCCTCTTCAGGTACTGGAAGGATGCTCTAAGGTCTCCCTTCAGCCTTTGCTTCTCCAGGCTGAACAAGCCCAACTCTTTCATCCTGTCCTTGTAAGAGAGGCGCTCCATCCCCCTGATCATTTCTGTGGCCCTCCTCCAGACCCACTCCAACAGGTCCATGTCTTTCCTGTGCTGACGGCTCCAGAGCTGGGTGCAGGACTGCAGGTGGGGTCTCACTAGAGTGGAGCAGATGGGCAGAATCCCCTCCCTCGACCTGCTGGCCATGCTGCTTTTGATGCAGCCCAGGATACAGTTGGCTTTCTGGGCTTCGAACGCACATTGTCGGCTCGTCCAGGTTTTCATCCACCGGTACCCTCAAGTCCTTCTTGGCAAGGCTGCTCTCAATCCCTTCATCTCCCAGCCATATGAATACGGGGGGTTTCCCAAATTTCTCTGGTCCTGTTGTGGGATAGAAGTAATTCACCTCCCTCTAGTAAAGATTTTTGCTTTTGGCTGGGTGACGTCCCAGGGCTGGGGTAAAATGCTTCTTACATTTCTATTCAGCGCATCCTGCATCTGTACATTCCTCTGTCATGTTATCAGCTGCCTGTGTAACCCCTGTCTTTTGTCTTTCCAGCACAGCTCGTAAGGTTTGACTCTAAGTTTCATGGATGCAAGCTGAAAAAATCTTCACTCTGAGAACTCAGTCTCACTTCCAACTGCAGATATTCATATACTTGAGAAAAGCAATATCCAGCATTTTTTCAAGGTAAAACCATGGTGCCTTCCCAAAAACAAACATAAAGATATCTGCACAGGGGGTCTTGAGACAAATTTGTCAGTGTCACATCAACTTCTGTATTTCCTAATACCTAAACAGACAGTTGTGCCAATTCAGCATTGATTTACCTCGGGTTTTAGCTGATGTTGATTATATTTTGTTCGCTACTATTTACAAGATGATGATCAGAGACCTGTAGCAAACAGACCCAGCTGGTCTTGACCATCACCACGAGTAACCTGGGTGTACATAAATACATCCAACACGACCTGGCCAAAGAGTGCCCAGTGTGCACTGATATTAGCAGGCAAGAGTTACCCTATGACTTTCAGTGAAGAGGAATGGCCTGAAATATCTCTCGTTTAGTAAAAATGCATTTTCATGCCTACTTTCATTGTTAATTTTGTTTTGTTTCACCTATATTGAGAAGACTTGTGTTGTTTTATTCAACCTCCTGGCTTTATACTTTCTACCTTTCTTTACGACATCTCAGAAACTCACCCAGCTTCTGGGAGGTGGTGGCCATGGAGGTGACTGCAGATGGCAAGCTAAAAGGAACAGCTGAGTGTCACTACCAGTGGTCCCTCTGGGCCCCTGAAGATTTCAGTTTGTGGAAGATCTGGTGCTCAGTAGCTGTTTCTAAATCTGGCCATTTGCTGGAAACATTTATTCCTGCTCTAGTCAATTATTTCCAATGCACAGAGAGAAGGTCAGAACAGCAGAGCTCTTTGGGTCTGTCCTGTTCTTCATATCCCCTGAGCTATTAAACAGTGTTACAAATCCAGACTATGTCATAAACATTAACCAGACCAGAGACAGATAATCATTCACGACGATCAGCAAATAATGTAGATATTGCCTGTGTTTCTTTTTTTACAAATGTTGAGGGACTTTCTACTTAGAGGGAGGTCAGCTGCATGGTGAGGGAGGAAGAGCCTCTGACAGGGTGAAATCCTCCTGTCAAAACTTGTCTTCATCCAAACATGTTGTGCCAGGTTGCCCAGAGCAACTCTTGAAGCTTTTGCTGAATCTACTGAATAGTTTCTCCTCAAATACATTTTAGATGAAAAATCAAAGCATGTAGTTTTCACAGTTTCTGAACTGGATAAGTGTTTAAAAAATCTTCATTCAAATTTTGTCTCTTATAATACCTCCCCCTGCTCAGTAATGTGCAGCTTGTCAGCTAGGGTCAGACAAAACATGCTGATTGCTTGAAGAACCTTTCAGCTCATTTAGTGAGAAAATGAAAAGTGGTTTTCTGATGATGTTTTTCATTCAAAGGGCAAATTTGAAACTGATTGTTAACACTGCTCTGGCTTGGTGTTTCATTCACTTGGGGGTACATCTGGGGATGAGACTGGTGTAGATTAGGGAAGGGCGTGGAGGACTATGAACAGGTACCAACCTGCCTCCAGGGGAAAAGCTCCCATCCCACGCACACTCACTTCAGCAGAAGCTGAGTCCTGCTTCTGATGGCTGAAACTCCTGAATGCCATGAAAGAACAAGGAATATGTTGTTGGATGATGGATGATGAAAATGATGCATAGAAAATTCTGGTAATTAATTGCTGTGAAATGTTATTAATAGTGTTGCTTGTAAGAAGCCTGTTTGAGTTTTGCTTTTTTTCTGCTTTCTTCAGATGTGTTTGAGGGGAGCAATACTTATGGATGTGAGAGAGCAGCTGGTTCCAGGTCTGAGATGGGAACCAACCTCCTCAGTCAGAGGAGGCCCTGCGTCTTTTGGACTCAGGTAATATAAGCAGAGGAGGGTGATCTAGCAAGGTGAAATGTGCAGTTATTTGCTCAATAAATTGAATTCACGATTGTGAAAACAGTGCAGGAAGAAGGCTGTGACTCTGGTCTGGTTCAAGCAGGGAACTTTCCAGTAAAATAGAAGTGGAAGAAAACCAGTAAGAAACTGCAGATAGCCCGTGAGATGATGAACTGCGATGTGGAATCTACAGGTGTCTAAAGCATGTCATTTATAGTGTCTTTTGTCCTTAGACCTGCAACATAACACCTTGTTAAAGGTCCCAGCTCCTCCCTGGCAATGACCAGCTGGTAGTGTTCCTGCAGTTGGTGAGTTGTAAGCAATAGAGAAGGAAGGACCAGTGGGACTGTAATTCATGCAGTGCTGTCTTGCCCTTGTAGTAAAAGCATGTTGGACCCTTGGTGCCTTCTCACCTAGCAACCCGATAGCCAAAGAAAATGAGAAGTTGCCAGGCATTTATCACAATCAGTACAGATAGCAGCATGGATGTATTGGTGATGTTATTTAGCTATACTATACTGTTTTCTGTTTTTGCCTAGGTGTAAAGAAAACCATGAGAGGCAAGGACCAAGCTATAGACAGTAACATTGTCTAGAGCATCTCAGTCGATGGACACCTGCAGTGGTTGCTGTGCATCCCTGTTCCCCATGCTGCTGCATCTGTCAGACCATGCAGCAGCAGGGACAAAGATGAGGGAGAGTGATGGGCAGTGTCTGGTGGATCTTTTCCACTGAAAGGAAAGGGGCAAATCCAATTTTAGTAACACAGAGTGCAGAGAAAGGCTGAGCACAGTCAGCCTTTTTTATTTGCTGTTTAAATCAAGGGTGGTGGGCCACAAAGGTTTCAGAATCGAAAGAAGGTGCTTTTAGTGATCTGTTGCTCAGAGCTGCAGCTCACCAGCACTGGGCAGGGATGTCCTTCATTGCCTCAGAAGTGACTGTTATCTGAAATTATTAATAACAAGTGTTTGGAATAAGGAAATTAACTGTCCCTTCAAATCCTTCTCTAGCTTCTTAGGTCTCTGGTCCTCAGGATATCCCCAGAAAGCCTTCTGGAAACCTACACTACAATCCGTAGGGAGGACCTAATTTCCTTTTCATGCCTCATTCTGTCTAAGAGAAAAGCTTGTTTCCCTGAGGAGTTTAATGATTCTTGGACTCAGTTCCAGCCATCCCAGGGTGGCCACATTACACTAGCTTGGAGTCACAGGGCTGCCTCTGTTACAAAACCCTCTTCCTCCTGTAGGTGCTCTTTGCTCCCCTGACTATCCCCTGCCAGAAGCTCAAGATGTAAGGAATAACTACTAAGTGCGACATCCTGGTACCATTTACAAGTACTGAGGATACCACAAAGTCCATCTTTTTGCCTTGAACTCCATCAGGAATTTCCACGTGTTTGTTCTAGCATGCTGTGATGCCAGTGAGGGCGCTCTCTGTTCTTTCCTGTTTTCTCTCTATTCTTTAATATTTGCAGATCAGCTACCCAGATTGTCCACGCATGTTTTGGGCAGTCAGCATGCTATTGCACAGGTATTGGGAATACGAGCTGCTTTAGGCAAAGGTGATCATCTTGGAGCGCAGGACTCTGGGTCCAAACGCAGGCAATTATTACTGCAATAGAAGTGTCATATGGAGTCATCCAAAGTGAAAAGCTACTTATAGACAATCAGTTAACAACAGTAAAGGAAGCAGCTGCCAGTAGTGTCCCCATGCACTATCATAGAATCTCTTGAGACTTCTGTCTTGTCAGTGTCTGGTATGTATCACAAGTACATATGTGATCAAGTATGCTGTATGCCCTTAATTCTTCTCACCTAGTGATCCCAAATTCAGATGATATATGAAGAAAGAAATTGAGAGAGTGGAAAGTGAATGTATATATGCAAAATTCTTCCAGAAAAGTGCAGCTATTGTGGAGCAGCTTTCCTTTTTCATCCTGAAGAGGATAGGGCTTTAGGATGGATATTTCTGAGCTAGACATAAAAACGGAGCTGGGAGATGTGGTCAGAAGCAAGATTGATTTGGCTGGCAGCCAAATTTTGTATTAAACACAATAAAAATATAAAAAGGTGGACGTGTGAAGAACAACAGCATGTGCATCTGTGTGTGTGTTTAGGCAGGTAGCCAGTGGATGAAAGCTGGACCATGGAAGGAGTTCTTAGCTGTTGTAGAAGCCTTAGGAAGGTGTCCCAGGGGGTGAAACTCTCTCCTCCCTCACCGGAGATGGCCCTGCAGTGTCAGATGGTCTTCCTGGGAAGGGTTGTATGCTCTCAAAGGTGGCAAAGCATCTCTTTACCTTAAATGTTTCCATCTCAGCTTTCTTTCAAAATATTGGCTTTTTTTTTAATCTCTAGGTAGTCACAGATTTGATTTTCAGCCTCAGAAGTTTTCTGGAACTTTCTAGAAATCGTGTTAGCATCATACAGCCTCTGGGCATCATCCAGAATCTTGTGGAGCAGTGATGACTGGTCATCTACTGCTGTCACAGTCATTCAGTAGCTGGAGAAAACACGGAAAAATCCTCATGAATCTCTTGCTGCTCCAACCTTTGTGTAGCTGACTCCACGTGGCTATTTTGGTTGCCAGGACAGCATTGCAAAGACCATGGAGAGGGTCAAAGAGAAAAGAAAATGACCTTGTCACCTGCTTCTGCTGAGGCCTGCTTTTAGAATGTAATGCAAAGCTAATGTTCCTGGGGGCTACTTGGGATGAGCCTGGTTTTCATGCCAGCCCCCTCTTCGTTTAGGGAATGTTACTCTTTCTGTTCACTGTGGTGGTCAGATAGGGGCTGACATGGGGCTGCAGCATAAGCCCTGGCCAGCAGCACACCCACTTTCTTCTGGGACCATTCACTTCGCTGGATAATTAAGTAACATAGGATATGAGAATCAGCCTGGGCATTTTCCAAAATGCCAAGACCTGCTGTTGCCCCGTGTTGTCATCCTCAGCATGCTTTCATCACCACAGCTTTCTTATCTTCTTATTGGTCTATTTACCCTATCCTCCCTCTTCCCCCTAGTCCCTCCCCACCTCTCAGTCACCTGCACAGACAAGGCACTGATCTTCGTTCTCCACATCGGCACCAATCCTTTCATGCCACACGAATCCCTCCCCTCCAACCCCACCAACAGCCAGACGAGGGATGACTGCTTTGGGGCCCATTCATAATGAAGCTGCAGATTTGCTTTTGAGTTTCCCGATTCTCTCTGCAGATTTTCTGCTATGACACCCCCTGGATCTATTCCTTGCTACAAGGCCGCTGCACTGACAGGTTCTATGTGCTGAAGTACAGGGAGCGATCAGCTCTGTACCAAAGAAATAGATACCCTATTTATCTAGTAATGAGGAGAACTAGTCCTTCCTAAAAATCCTGCAGCTTTCTATAATTTGTGTTCAGTGATCAATGCATGCCTCATTACTGTTTCTTTAGAAGTTTCATTCAAAAATCATTTTCACAGCAGTGAAAACCTCATCGGCCTTCTTAGCTGGCAAAACAAGAGCTTCTTTGTGCAGGGCAGATTGTCATTGCTATAGTCAGTTGCATTAGCTGTGCATGAATGAATTAATCTATTGAATGTGTTAATCTATGACGCAGATAGCTAATGTGAGTTTAACATCTCTAGCTACTAATATCTAATAGTATCCACAGCACTTTCAGAAGGACTCCAGCATATTCATCTGAACTTTACTGCTTTTTGAACTATTTTCATATTGTTTGAACAGGCTTTAACAGTGAACACACTGTTATATAGCAAACAGAGCAAATAAAGTTATTAGAGTAGCTGTAGAGCAAGCAGTGACAAGATTGCTTTTCTGGACACAGATAAACACTTTATGCATGCCGGCACAAGAGAGCAAAACTAGCACCTACTGATCACTCCTGGGTCCCAATGGCAGTGCTGTTTCTTGCCATCTGTAGTCGATGGCCTTGCTGGACTTGTCAATGCAAGACGAAAGACATGCTTGGACTCAAGCGTTGAGAGCCGAAGAGTTAACGCACGGAGCAATTAACTTGCGCTTATCTTACCAGAGAGAAGGGGGGATAGCCCATCACTGTAAATCAAGTGATCTGTGGGATGCGGCAGAGGCCTTGCAGCCAGAGGTTGCTTCGGTTAAAGAATAGATGACCCCCTTGAGCACATACCAAGATGCCCACATCATAGGCATGTCAAACTGCAGAGTCCCGCCAAGAGCCAATTGACACATAATAATTGACTTAGTCCCACCTCACCAAAAGATTTTCGAACACGTAAAAATTGGTGCTTGAAAAAGTCTCTTTGGGAGGAGGAGCCAAGTGAGAACCTTACCTGACGGACGGGTCAACAGGCCTGAACCTCTCCTCCCCCCACAAGAAGGGATGCCTTTTTGGTACGAGTTGCACCTCTGGCTTTGTCAGACGTATCCCCAGGAACACACTGTTAATTAAAGCGCTAAACCATTACCTTGAGCTCAACTTTTGTAGGCAGTGCATTTGTCAATGGCAATCCCAAATCTGTGATACCTGTCGCTTGAATAAATGACCTATTATTTCAACTTTGAGAAACTGTTTCAGTGAATGTCCATGGAGGGGCTCTGACAGGCAAGTTGAATCTAATATGTGGCTACACACTTAACCCTTTAGACATAAACCGTTGACCAAGTCTGGGACTAGGAGTAGATCCAGCTTCATCTAGACTCTCCTCTGAGAGAGAGTTTAGAAAGCAAGGGGGTCTGCTCTGAACCTCGTGACTCAAAGGGAGGGCTTTCCTTTTGCTGTTTATCAGACTCCTTTACCCCTTTTAATGCGACACCATCTCCTAAGGGTCGTGCCACAAATGAAGCGATGGGATTTTCACACAGCTGCTCTTGGACAGAGACTGGTAGGCTGTAGCAAACACTCTCCTTCCCTTGGTTTTTGATTCGAAGTTTTCAGAGGAAAGCCAACAGCATTATGGCTCCAAATTCAGACATACCAAGTAAAGCTGTTTTCTTCATAAATCCTGGAAATCCTGACAAGTTATAGTGCTAGTTGCATGTGCCAGATAGAAGTTTTCCTCCTGAGACATCTTTTCTAAATTGCATCACGTGCTTGAAAAATCAAACTCTTCCTTTAAAGCATGCTGTCACTTTTATTCTCTTTACCATATCTGGTTGCTGCAAGGAGATAGTGTTTCTGTCAAAGAATGTAAAATGATTTACCTCTGAAGTAGTTAAGTTTCTAAAGTTAGAAAACTTCTAAGATTAAATAAAAGCATAATTACAGTCAAAGTTCAAGTGTGCTATATTTTATGTGATTCTTTAAATAAACTTAATGACAGACACTAAGCTGATCACAAATATCAAATCATGTCTATTTTAGTTTCTTTCCTATCTGAGTGTTTGAACAACCTTTCCCGGTTTATGGCTTTAGGATTAATTAAGCCTTTAGACCAAAGTTAGCAACATGCTGTCATGACGAGATGTCTGTCAGATAAGGCTAAGTAGGAAGCCTTTAAGTGGTAAATTGGTGAGTGAAGACGTTTAGTACCCTGAATATTGCTGGAGTTACTTATTCTGACTGTGCCCTCTCTAAAACCTCCCTAAGAATATTAATCACTGTATCATGTAGGGCTCAGCATTATGAAGAGTTCAAGGAAACAGCCCAGAGTTCACAGAAAGTAAAACTATGTGCAAGATTTAGTAAAAACTCTTGAAGTCCAGTCCAGGAAGACCAGTCCAGAGGAGCAGGCATGTGAACTGTTAGCCAGGATGGTACTTACTGGTTAAGAACACAGGTCATTGCAAAGAGCTTTGTATCTAGAAGACCATAGTGTTGTTAATTACAGCGAGCTCACTGTATGACTGGGAAATCTGGGTGTCCGTGTGCATACATAATCATGAATTCAGCCGTATTAAAAATGTGACCTAAATCGTGCTGGAGTTAGTATCTATGATTTCCAAGTCTGACCACCACGTTAATACGCTTGTTGGTTTAATACCCCGTGTGCCTGTGTTAAACCAGTTGGAGGGTGAACTGTCATTGCCACTTGGAGCCAGAAGCAAGGCTGTTGTGAAAAGGAAGAAATCAACAGAATGTGAGGGGCACACATTTCTTTTCTCTGGGCTTCACAAATACCTAATTGCCCCACTCAGAAACATGGCTTTGACCCTTTGAAGATTTCACTTGCTTTTCTTTGTTATTACTGCCTTGGTAATTGCTCCTCTTTTGTTTCGAAGCTCTTTGCAAACTCTCTGCACCTTTTCTGTTATCTCCCATTCAGTATGAAGAGGTCAACTCCCGTTTCTGATTTGCCCTGTATGATAGTTTCCATTTGTACTGCCACACAAATGCTTTACTTTTCTCTCCCTATCCACAGATCCACAATTTTATAGATCCACTATTTTAAGAGAATCTCTCTGATTACTCCTTAAAAGTCTCCCTTGAACACAGAACCCACAAATGCTACTAAACAGACTACTTCTTATAGTGTTGAAGGAGCTAAGTAGGGGGATTTATAGTTTTCCATACTGGAGCAGGAGTTAGCATGCTCTGATTCAGTATGAAGAGAGGGAAATGGTCTTATTTTAGTTGGGGTATGATGGCTTCTTTAACATGACTGCTCTGGAGAAAATGCTAAAGGAATGATTCCCCCTACCCCTTCCTGCCAGCTGTGCAAGATGCTAAGTTACTACCCGTAAGGGAAGGACAAAGCTTGATGTCACAGCCCACGGGGAGGAATATTCTGGGAGGAAAAATCTCCATCCCATATATGTCATCCAGCTCCCAGTAGAACTAGGGAGGGAGCACAGTAGATCTTTAGAGCAAAAGGGCTCAGAAAGCAGACCTGTAGAGACAAAGGGGCTTTTTCCAAGGAGAGTAAGAAATGCATTCTCTCCTTAGTATTGTATGAAAAGCAAAAGACCAGACTACACTTACATTGTCAAAGGCAAAAGACCAGACTACACTTACATTGTCAAAGAGTAGGTTTCTGGCCCGTTCTGGCCTCAAGTGTATGTAAACATAGCAACTGATAAAAATTTGTACTTCAATGATTTTTTTCTGTGCTTATATAGCATTTCATTTCAATGGGCCTTCTACGTCTCTTTCATTTTCATTTCTGTAAAATAAACAACAAGAGATTTACTATATCTATCTATTTACTATATCTATGAGATTTCACCACCCAGGCAGGCAACCACTCAGCTTGGTCCTCATTTGGGCTTTAACTGATACTTTGCCATCAGGAAAAAACAAACACGATCCTGGGACATTTTGTAATGAAATCTTTTGTTCAGGAGGCTTTTGAGAAACAGCGGAAAATGAGGATAAAAGAAGCAAAAGAGAAATCATGAGGAAATACCCAATCAGTCTCTGTTTATACAATTTTTTTTGACCACAGAAATATTGTTTCTGCAATAGCATATATACCCTGTAACCAGATGGCCGGATTCACCAAGCAGTACCCATAATTACTGCTGCTCTGAAAGTTTTATTAGCTAAAAATATTCCTGGTGAAAAGCAAACATGTGAAACAAATGGAAACTGATTTTCTTTAAATCTGCAGTTTTAGGAAAGCTAGTTTTTAAAATTGCTTTTCGAAGTTGTTTCTGTTGTCACACTGAGGCCCTTGCATGTGTTTCAGATCAGTTCCAGTTCAAACTGTTTCATTTTTAGAAATGTATAGAAATGAATAAACCCTTTATTTCCTGTGCAACTGAGAATTCTTCCCCTGAACCCTTACAACACGTGGTTCAACGGCTGTGCCAGAGAGCTGGCTCATGTTTAGCTTATATCTGAATAATATGTAATAGCACAGGGAACGTGAGAGATAGGGACCTACATGGGAAAGTGACAGGTATTCAAAGTTTTTATTTGAGATATTCCTTTTTTAGTTTAGAATTGTTTACGTCATCTAACTAATTTAAAAGTTAAGAGAGGAATTTCACACAACTCACCCCCCGCCTACAACACTTATGGACTACCAAAAATCCTTACACCAAGCAGTCTGCACGATGAGAAATTAAATTGTTCAAAACTGATCCTGCCAGGGAGAACATATCCTGATGCCGCTTTCTCCCTTCCCCATCTATGTGCATGTGGGCCCCAGCATGGCTGTAGATGGGGGAACAGTGACGTTTCGGGAACCAGCGTCTCAAGGTTGGTCTAATGCCATCTGCTGTTTTGTGGAGGGACCTGTTTCTGCTGCTTCATCGGGGTCACTTTGACCACTTTCTAAACAGTCACAACACTTCATCTGTTGATTTTTTTAGGTCTTCAGATGCATGCAGACTATCCCTCACAGAATAGAATAGATAATGCTCAGTTTTGGGCACATTGTTCTTGAACAGGAGTAAAACAAAGAGCAGTGCAAAGGCACTGTGCTTGCGGTGAATGTCATAGATACTGCAGAGGTTTAGAAAGAATGGCTGCATTCCTAAATTAAACAGAAGATGTGGATTTCTGTTTCCCTTTTCAGTGCCGTATTTAAATACTAAAATCAATCCCACTTGTAGTACAGACAGTCGATACGTATCTACAGCTTCCATTGACTTCCACACAGCATGTAGGAATGCAGAATTTTGGTGTAAATGTGACGTACTTGCCTAAAGAGTCACAGATTTACAAACAAGGACTAACAAGTTTCATGGAAAACATTAACAGAACTAGCAATAGTTACATTTTTAAAAGACTAAAAACTTGATGGTGCCCCTGTGTTACAAGCTGACCCAGCATTGCCTGTGCTGCCACATCTTTAAAGAAATATAGCTGGCAAGAAAATCCACTTGATTGTGCATACAATAGCTATTGGCTAAGCCAGCAGTTTTCCCAAGAGCTCATGAGAAATTATTTGTTCAAATTCTCAACCACCAAGGAGCTCCAGGTGTTGCTAGAAATAACTCATGCCAAGCGACCTCACCAGGGTCTTATCCACGGGCTGCAGGGGAATCTCTGCTGCAGCGCCTGGAGCACCTCCTTGTTCATTGACCTTGGTGTCTGCAGAATTCTTTCTGTCATGTATTACATGTACTGTCACTCCTCTCTCCTGTTGCAAAAAGCCCTTATGTGCGTTTTTTCCCTTCTTAAATACGTTAGCCCAGAGGCGCTACCACCGTTGCTGATGCGCTCGGCCTTGGCCAGCAGCGGGTCCGTCCTGGAGCCGGCTGGCACTGGCTCTATTGGACAGAGGAGAAGCTTCTAGCAGCTTCCCACAGAAGCCACCCCTGTAGCCCTCCCACTACCGAAACATTGCCATGCAAACCTGATACAGTAGTACATTTTTAATATACAATTTTATGTTAGCCAAGGGCAAACATGAGGTTTTTTTCTGACCCTTTTTGATTTGGTGACTATTTATGGTTATTATTTCGATAGGTTTGTTTCAGAGAAATCAGAGAGTTCACAGTAACTTTAAAGTGCAATATGTTACTTCTCAAATATGCCCGTTTGCCACCTACAACATTCCGTATTGCTGCTCATAAACTTTAATTTTGCTGGATGCCAAGTCAGACTGTTTGGACATCGCAAACATAACCACTGCTCAGATCATCTCCATCCCCACTTACAGCTGACTGTAGGCAGTGCCAGGTCAGGTTCCTTGTGACTCCAGCAATAACAATGCTGTCTCTGAGCGCTTCACTAATGCCTGTTTTCTCAGACAGGGCCTTGACACTATAAGTAGCAGAGAGAGGTGATTAATGAAGGCACAGAGAGACCTGTCTGTTAAAATCTATGCAAAGTGGATGTAATACATTGCGAAGTTAATGCAGTCTAATTTTACCCCTTATTGTGCTTACAGATCCTGCATGCCCAATATTCCTGTATGGTAGGGGGAGTTGCTACTCTTTTGGTTGACAAGGAAGTCATCAAGGATCAAATCCATATCCTCGTTTTTTAGCTAATTACCTGCAGATGCTGTGCTGGTGGAGGATGAGGTGAGGCTAGTTATCCCCTGATAACACCAGGGCACAGCACATCGGCAGTCCGTTTCATGGGCTGGGTCCAAGTCTTCTCTCCCTTGGATCAGTATGTCTTAAGTGTGAGGAGCATCAGGATGTGGCCAAGTGTTCCTTGTCCTCTTCAGAGAGATCTTACTCTCCCATTGCTCTTCTTTCCAACTTTCTCCCAAAAATGTGAAGGGTTTGCAGTTTGCTGGTGTTATCTTGGCCCAAAGTGATATGTTTTCCTCTTCGTAGAATTTTGGTTTCAGCCAGAGCTGATTCAGAGTATCTACAGCTGGGCCACTGCATTGCCTTTGGTTTTATGGCAGGCTTTCCAAACATCTGTAAAGTTTTCACTTTTTCAGTTAAATCATCATGTTCTTGCTATACTCCCCCTAGTTCCACCATGGAGCTAAAATTCCTGAGCAAATCAGCTCAACACTCCTGCTCTCTTCCACCTCTTTAAGCCACTTTCCAAACCCATATAAATCTTCAACAAAGCCTTTGAACTTAACTGCTTATTTGAGAAATCACTGGCATGCCTTTTAAAACTTTTTTGAGTGGTTGTTCTTATTTGCAGTTGCAGGGAAGTTAGAAAAGCATAGCTGGGAACTATTGTCTCTGCTGAAATAATTTTTCTACCCTCAAATAACTGCTTTTAACCCATAAGGCACCAAGTGGACTTGCACTATTTTCCAGCAGAAAATCTCACAGTTGTGATAAGAAGTTAATCAAGAATTTTTACAAAGGGATTTTTTTTTTTCAGTTATCTAATGTTTACAAATAAAAAGAAAAGACTGGGGTTTTTCCTGTTTTTCATTTTCCAGAAGTGAGCAGAGGTGAAAAGAAGAAATGAGATAGTACAAACAGTTTCCTATTTGCTGTCAGTCTTGCCTTCCCTCTAACGTGTCCCAAATGGTGCACAGTTAACAGAATCACAGAATCACAGAATCACAGAATCACAGAATAGTAGGGGTTGGAAGGGACCTCTGTGGGTCATCTAGTCCAACCCCCCTGCCGAAGCAGGGTCACCTACAGCAGGCCGCACAGGA
>Ga0065711_1043736_pt1 | contig 14545 bp, 7 predicted proteins | sample Hoacrofraction12_FD_59098 | JGI IMG/M metagenome (GOLD analysis project Ga0065711, IMG submission 59098) | Hoatzin crop microbial communities from Cojedes, Venezuela - Epithelial fraction 12 v2 (version 2) | ecosystem: Host-associated > Birds > Digestive system > Esophagus > Crop | place...
AAAAAAAAAAAAAGGGGAAAGGGAAAAAAAAAAAAGAGCATTTGAACCAGCACAGTGTCAATACGCTAGAACAGTCTCCTAAACCTCTTGTCATCTGTGATAAGGACATCAATAATAGTCATTGTCAACCTTCATTAAGTTCAGTTCTTCCATTTTTATGTCCCTCAGGAGGTTTCTCATGGATATTTTCCTTGGAAAGAGAAAAAGCCCTACATCAAGCGAGTGTATAAAGCTTGGTTCCTCTCCTCAGGGCTCTCAGTACAAAAGAAACAAATTATTTTAATTACTCTTTTTCGGTACTGTGGTTTTGGTTTTTTTGTATGGTTGGTTGGTTGGTTTTTCTTTTGAGTTCCTCTCGAGTGTTTAACCTGTGTCTAGATGCAGAAAAGCCCTTGTTTATTAATCCACATAATAGAGTCCAAGAAAATGGGAATGTTCGACTTGCAAACAAATAAAAAGGAAGCTGTCAAGAAAAGCAGATCCTTGCTCCCCCTTCTCCAGGGATTTGTCTAAACATCATTGCTGACACTCCTTAGTTTACGCATGTCTAGAGTTAGTTTTTTTAGATTCTTGTTAGCTCTTGCAGGTTGAGCTACCAGTGACCAGCACCACGTGATTTTTTTAGTTTTTTTTCAGAAAATACAACCAGTAAGATAAAATTCCTGCCTTTGGATTGAGTTTGAAGTCTTTTCAAGCATAGGAGGTAGGTAGCTTGGAGAATGAACATTGCTATGTTCAAAACAAGTGACTCAGCTCACTATTCAACTTTTATTGAAGGAAGAGAAAGAAATTATTTCTAAATCCATTTAGTGTTACACTTTTTTCAGCACTCTCAGCAGTTCTTTGCAATATGAGGAGAAAATATACCATGTCAGAGGAGGAAGGCTCACACATTCAACATTGCTATGATTAACAAGGAATTGTAATATTGTACTTGAAGTTTTAGGAGTCCATGACTTAAATTGTTGCTCCTTTTGAAATTATTTTCTATGCAATGAATTGCTTTCTCAGACCTTGTTAGAGATTTTGGCTAGAAATAGAGCAATAGTCTCACCCAAAAAAAGAAGAAATCTTATCCCAAAAATATTTGGCAGTGCCTGAGACTGCAGAGAGTTGAAAGTAGATATAAGGTCCAAAGACACTTCTCATATTTTATATTAATGTATATTTTTTCAATCTAAAATTCAGAATATCAAGCCAGCTTATGGAGCTGGTTTCTCATGCCTTTCACTTACAAATGAAACTACAATGTAATACTCAGCCCTGCAAAGTCACTCTCAGAGCATCAAACAGAGGTGTTCTTGTAACTGGCAGTTTTATAATCCAGAAAGCATTCTGGTGCCAATCCTGAAGATCTCTGTGAATTTAATTGCACAAGCTAGTTTGTAAATTATTATTTAAATGTTATGAAACTTTTACTATAGATTTGGTAGTGTTACACTGAGAGTATGGTCTCTATTTACCCAAAATTTGAGCACATTTAGTAAAAAAACAAATTACAGCACCAAACTGAAATAGCTCTATCACAAGATTCTTTGAACTGGATGTCATTTTCTGCTTTCAACTAGATCTGCCAAATAATCATCTTTTTCTTACTACAACTTGTCCAGCTGAATTGAATTGCCTGTTAGCAATCCAACTGATAGTAAACTTGTTAAACATCTGAATATACTTCCAACCTCATTATAAGTAAGTCTATTCACAAATTCTCATAAATCTGAAATGAGTTTCCAACAAATCTAGACTGATCAATTTCAAACGCGAATAGCTCTAAAGTCTGCGTAATCTCCTTTATGGTGGTGAGATATCTGAGATCCTACACTCATATTTTTGTGTGCCAGGCAAAGAATCTGGTGAGTAAGAAGACATCTCTGCTTAAAGTAGAAGCTGGGGTACATCAGATAGTACTTCTTTAAAGTTATGTGTCAGTGGATTTCCATATATTACTTCATTTGTGTGCTTGTTTGTGAGGTTTGTTTTTTTCTTTCTTTAATTAATTTTGATCAACCAGTCCCACTTGAAGTTTCATTAGTTTTCAGAGCTCAGGAAATTTCTTCCTCTGGCATCACTTATGAGAGACTCTTCAGGTGGTGAATGTACTCATCATCCTTCTTTTGTCAGTGTTACGGGACTTCATTACAGTGTGCAAGCACTTAAAAGGACAATACCTACTGTGTGAAAGACCCGTGCAGCTTATGAAAGAAGATATCCTATAGTGTCATTATGAGCTGTCAATGTAACTGTACCTTAGGCCATTCCCACAACATATCTAATTCTGTTCCCTTCTGACCCCTTTCATGCCAGAAAATGGTAGAAATTTGCAGTTGTGTCTTTGAAAAGTGGCGTAGAGCCTGGCACAATAGATTCCTTATAATATCGTACAGCATATTGAGCTAGACCTACAGAGATTTTGAAAGAGAAGAAATTATGCTGATCATCATATGGGAGAGTTAAGTCTTATCTTCAGTCTTAAAAATAAAACATGGGCATACAATTTTTTTTCTTCCATTGAAAGCTACTCTATAAAATGACGCATGACATGATCATGAAAGTCAGTGCTGGCCTGAAAACGCACTATATTTTTAAAAATGGTTCAAATTCAAGGATTCTTTCTGAGCCTTTCCAACGCTAGAATACCATCTGACCCAAATCCACCACAGAGACCGCTCTCTGTGAAGCAACTTAAATGGCTCTGGCGTCTGAAGTAGTAGTGTAACACTCTAAGCGTTTGTTGCATGTGTGAGGAAAATGGAAAGACAATATTGTTCTCTAATGTGGCTTATGATTAACAGACAACTTATGTTTTTCTCTTAAAGTGGACTGGAACTGGTGTATATGACACAGCCCATCCTCAGCCCCAGCATGGACACACAATCCAAACTCGTTATCTGAGCCATGTATCGGTGGGAAGGCAGTCACATCTTCCACCTATTGCAGAGAAGGAATGGAGTCGAAGGTGTCTGAGAGGAGGGAGGAGCACTGCAGGATCCTGCTAGGTGTAGTTGAGGGATGACAGACATGCATGTGAATCTTGAATTTATATGCAGGTAAGAACTTCGCTTCCTCACCTCACTTCTACACTTTGCTAAATCCAGATTTAGCACCTGATATTCTTCTTATTATGTAGTTGTGAGGGCATGTAGTCTAGAAAATCTTGAATTGATTTACTCCTTTTTCCTCCACCTTCCCCAATTTAAATCCATAGTTCCTGGGAGTAGGCACAGGAATCTGAAAGCAAAATTACGTTCACCTCTTGGCTTTCTGTTGTAAGCATAATATTCAGAATGTTTTTGCCATATTAATGTGTAGCTCATAATTGTTAATATTGCCAGTGATTTACTGATGAGCCTCTTAACTTTAAGCAATGCTGTGACTCAATCCCTTTCCCTGTAGCATTAAGAACTAATTTGACAGTTGCTACAGGCAAAGCTGCAAGATGACTCAGATTGTCAAATGTCCTTTGTCCTCACAAATGCAAAATCCTCCAGCCAGGTTTCAAATGCAATTCCATTTTATTCTAATCTATTGTTCATTTCTCTTCTTGACATAGCAGCTTCCTAACAAGTCTGTACATCATTACTTAAATGCTCACTCACAAAGGACTGTTGTCAATCACTGGCACAGAACATCAAGCAGAAAGAATGTCTGATCAAACACACTTTGAAAGGTCTGCCACAACAATAGAGAAAAGCTGAATGAAACTGGGGGGGGAAGGGAAGAGCTAAACAAGACTAATTTGTATGAAACAGATGAGGTTATTTTAAATAGACCTAAGACTCTGAAAATCATGTGGAATTAATTCATCTCTAGATACTTCTTAGAGTGCATATTTTTTAAAGCGTTGATGATAATGCAAGTGGTGGATAAAATACTAATACCAAAGAGCATAGCAAAAATGAACCATCAGACCATTCAGACCTTCCTGGGCCTGCAAAGAACCTTGGAGTTAGCCTGAAAATTACTAAAAATGAGAAATGATTGCTCTGAGGGTGAATCACTCCTGGGTCAACTGTATTAACAGTAACAAGAGCATTTTCAATAATCATAATTTTTTCCACATATCTTCTTGAGACATGATCTTGATTTTATTTATTTTAAAATGCCCACAATAAAAGAATGTCTGTGATTCAGTTTTACAAACAATATGTTTGCTTTTAATTTATTCCAAGATATAATTGTTCTTTACATAATGGATCAAAGCCTCTATCAGTTCAAGAGGTTAACTACACAAAGAAATAGATCAATTTTAAATTCAAAATACTAAAATAGATTTTTGATTTTGTGTACCTCAATGAAAGTAATTAGATTTTTTTTTTCCTAATCCGAGAGGAATTTAACAACAGTGTATAGCCTTGAACTTCCCCTGATCTCTGCACTGTAGCTGCATACAAATCAATAACACACTTCACTTACAAGAGTTTATGTCCTTGTCAGCTCAAAATTCTGGTCACTCAGGGGTGTCGTGCTGAAGGTGAGCTTTGCACATCTCTCTGGATTTGTTATCATTCCTGGTGGGGCAGGAAATGGGAGTGAGAGCAAAACAGCAATGATTGTATGATTCTCTGCGAATAATACTTCACCCCAAAAATCCTAAAAATAACAAAGTCTTTCTCACAAATGGGAAAATGTTGCAATCCTTGTGAAATCTCTGGTATGACGTTCCTCTGAGGACCTCCTCATGGGTTGGGCAGAAAGAACAGCTGACTGTGGCTTTCAGTTGTACTGAACAAGTTTCCCACTCTGTGTGCTGAGGCAGGAGACCAAAAGGAAAAAAAGCGTGTGATAATTTAATATAGCAATAGCTCACATGCATAAAGAGACAATGATATATGGACAGCACTGTTTTATCTCTGACTTTTAAATGCCTCACTGTGAAATTGCCTTTTAAGTTCCTTTAACGTAATTCCCTATGCTGTTGGGTTTTTTTAAGTAAAGAAAAAACCCACCCCCTCCATTGTGTGAAGCTGCAATATTCTCATGGCCCAACATTTGGCTTTATACAGAGATTCTTTTAATGAACTGACAACTTGAACTAAAATCATTACATACGGCTAAACAAAATTACATAAAGTACATGAATATTCTTGAGGTAAGGTTACAGGAAACCTGGACAGGAATCCATCAGTCTCAGAAGAGCTGAGCAGCTTATGAGACCAGCATGTTGTGGGCGTGTGTCCTAAACGACAACTGAGAGGAGATTCACTATTTGAAACAAGTCCTCTACTCTTCCCTCTTTCAGTATTTGCTTGGGCTTGTTGGGGTTTTTTTTCACAATTTGCTTGTTTGTTTCCACCTGCTGATCTGGAGCACCTCTTTCTCTAGTAAGAAAGTGGACATATAGCACGATACCAATGATAACAACAGTAATAAATAACAATAATAAAGAGAACACTAATAAATAACAATAATAAATAATAAATTATTATTATTATTTTTAATGCATGAGTCCCAACATGAGAAAAGCTGGGACCTCAAGTCCTGGACTCAGTGGCAGAGTCTGGAGTATACTCTGCTATAACTGCAGCCTGAACCACTGCTGTAACATGGCTGTTCATGGAGTGAATTATAACACATAAAAACCATAAAACCTTTTTAAAAGACTCTGTGAAGCCTTTGGAATAGCTTCATCTACAAACTGGTAGCATAGTTAACAGCATAGTTAACAGCAAAGAGGTTTGTATCTTTAGTGGCATTGCAATTCACCCATGATAGAGTTTAGAATAATGAAAGCTAATATATGTATCAGGAAAGGTGATGGAGAAATAAGCTACATTTATGCAAGACTTGAACTCAAGAAACAGAATACACTCCATGTAAGGGAAAAGCTACCGTAGCATCCTTTCTTTATAATTTTATTAAGCAGATTATATCTTGTCTTTTCTCATAGTATGAAAAAGTAAAAAAATTATTTGAAGAGACCATCAAAGAAATTAATGATATCAAAAATCAGTGGGAGATCTGTGGCAAACCTGCAATACAACTGTATTCTTGTAGCATCAATTAAATTTTTGAGCACCCTGATCTCAGCATTTCAAAGCTGGAGCACAAGTCATTAGTTTGCCTGTTAAAAGATTTTAGAAAAAAACTTCTGGGAAAATATCAATAAAATTAATGGAAATGTAAAATCTGTTCAGAGATATTTTCAAATTTATACTTCTAGGAAGAGAAAAAATAATTTACTAACAGTAGGTTCTTTGTTGGTTTTGTTGATGGCTGTTGGTTAACAAAGTAATTCCTTGGAATACTTTAGATCCAATGGTATGCGCATTAAAACTTTCTCAATAAGTTGCTTAGCTTAGCCTGTGCTTGTGCACAGCAGCGTGTGTTGATTTAACAGCTAGGGTTGTTGTTAGCTTAGGTTCTGTTTGGAAGTGTCTTTTTTCCCCCATGAAGAATCGGAGGCTCTGAATTGAGTCCTGGCTTCAGTTCAGAGATCAGAAGGTAGAGGAGCAGTGATAAGTACCATTTGGATTGAACAGAAGATGTAATATACATTAACAGTGGGTAAAATTGAGCAGCACCAGCTGGAAACGGAGCAAAGAAAAGTGCCAGTGTTAAGTGATGTATTGGTTTGATTTATATTGGATGGGAAAATTGCTAGTAGGTTTATTTTATTGGAAAATTAAGTAACAATCAGTGGAGTTTTTTTAAAAAGTACAGATTGCTTTTGAGTTAACAAACCATAAAAGTGATTCAGTGCTACAAAAGTGGATAACCATTGTTTTATTCTTTTCTCAGTTTTCTTTTGGTGATTGCATGAATCACTACTGTGTCATAAACTAAGGTCTTAAAAGTGAGCTTGCGACAATAGAAAGAAAAGCCTGAAAATATTTTTCTGGGATTAAAAGATTGTTTGATTTACTTTTAGCTCATCTGAACTTGGTTGTATTGACAAGGTCAATATTTAAGTCTTTTTTTTTCATATCATTATAATAACTGTCTGGGGAAAAGATACCAATTTCTTTTATTACACCTCAAGCAGAGAATGGATTGAGATGTAAATGTGAACCTTTTTGTAAAGTGATCATCTGTAAACAGCCATAGTCAGTTTCCAGGCTGGGAAAATCCATACAACAGAACAATTAAGGATTCATAACACCACCAAACACATTTTTATTGCTGGGGTATTTATCTTCTGCCCTTTTTTAGAACAGGAATCAAAGAATCCATAAAAATCTTCATAAGCAAACAAACTTTAAATTGTGGTTAAAAAACACGTCTGGAAGAGATAAGATTGTTGCATGGTATTATAAACTATGTGTTCATATCCTGTAAGTCCAGAATGCCTAGAAAGCATAAAATTACTATATGAGCAGGCAAAAGCCTTCTGCAGAAAGTCTGGTGCTTCTTAATAGCAGTAGCTTCCTGCAATGAACTGGAAGTCCTGGCAAAGCTTCAATACAGACAAAGTATCCAGTATCATTGGCGTTACCCAAGCTGCTACTCCTCACTTTTATCATTCCTATTCCCTTTGCTATTCTTCCTCCTATAGTATGAAAATCAAAAATTGTTTCAGTCTGGAGCCTGAGGGCTGCTCTGTGTATTACCCAGAAACAGAGCCCCACCAAGGGCTAAACCCCTCCAATAATTTCAAAAGAAAAGGTCTGGCAAAAGGGTTAATTCTGTTAAGAAACAAGGCTCTCGGCAAAGGATCAGACTAAAATGCGGCTGTTAGCATCAAGCACTACATGTACTGTTTGCAGAATAACGGGTTTACTTAGGATGCATTCCTCACTTCATAGAAACTAAGAAGAAAAAGTAGCAATTCTGTTTAAAACCCAACTCTTCCCTTGTCTGGATTCCAGGTACTCTAAAACAGCATTCCCTAAACTGATTGTCTTTCATCAAGAGCTCTTTCAATGTCATAGAAATAGATTTCATTGGTTTTGACAGCCTGGCTTGATGCTAAGCTTGTATCAAAAACCTACCAACATGAAAAAGGCTGCTGAGTTGAACATAATGGTCATATTTGAGGTTTCTGCTGTGCGCGTCTCTGTGGTGGATGTGATTTCCTCTATTTTGACCCCAAGAAGCTTGTACAGCAGCTCATTTAAAGTTCATGTCTCCAAAAGGAAAATAGCGGAAACACAGAAAGCGAAATGATCAACTGCACTTTTATTTTGAGTAGCCCTCCCACAGTCTGTGAGCTCTGCAGGGGAGAGGGAGACGGGAAATCAGTGTTGCCCTTAAAACAGAAGAAGTGTTTTTCTATCATAACATACACAAAGCACTTCAGTATTCCCACTCTCTGTAAGTGACTGAAAGATAGTAGGTGCAAAATCTAATCATGTGGCCAGCTCTTCTAAATCTCTGCCCTCTTCCAGCTTCCCATGCTCTTGTTGTCTTTTCCTACTCACTTAGCATTATGTGGCCTCCAAAGGGTCTGTGAATAATACATCTATCAGCAGTTTTCACATCTGCAGAGACTCTTCCCATTTTCTGAAGAAGTTTGGATCAAGAGTGTAATTGAAACAATTCACTGAACTTGTTTTTTTATACTAGCCATTCTGAAAGTCTGATCCCAGATTGAACGAACCATTACATATTTCTGTATTGTTTTCTTTTTCTATACAGTCATTGGAAAAGCCCATAGAAACAGTCTAACACCTCATCTGAAGCTGTGGTCATTCCCCACGCTCATATTTTCCTCTTTCTAGTCAATCAGCAATATCTAGTAGTGCAAACTCGGGGAAACGCCGTCTCCTTCGTGTACCTGGACAGCAGATTTCCTATATAAAGCTGAAGAAGCACTATAATCCTTGATTCCGTTTCTTCTTCCCCAAAGTCTGGTCAATGGCAAGTTCATAGCTATAGTCAATAAATCTTACATATGTACACAGCCTCTCTATTCATGCAGTTCATTCGGTGGCGACATCCCCTTTGTGTGTCCTACTGAGAGGTATCTCCATGGCGCAGAGGGAGCACTGGGAACATAATAACTAGCAGGCAAAATCCACTTTTGCCTCTCACTCTTTCCACCCTCATTAAACAATCCTGGTTTGGAAACAGAACAAAAACAAAACTATAGCCTCTATGAAACTGTAGCAACAACTTTAAACTTCACGATTTATTCTTGTCTGCTGGGTAATGTTTATACTAGAGTTTGCTCAAAATTTTGCCGAAGAGGCAGAACTAAGTTATACTTTCATCCTTAGCTATGACTTTTTGAGAGCGTGACTCAGGCACGGAAGGCAACTTGTGTTTAATATTCCAGTTTGGTGATGATGTGTGCGAATCTGCTCCCTTAACACCTTTGCAGATTTTTTTTTCTGAAACTTTTTTTTTGTCCCCAGTTCATACAGATGTAAATCTTCTCATGTGGGATGTGGTTCAATTAGTGTAGAGAGATGCAGTTAATTGTTTAAAAATACTTTTTAAATGCTGTTATTTGTTACAAATAACATGAATTATAGACAGCAAAATTAAGCTCGGTAGTAATTTCTCTTGTGTTCCTCCCAGTTGGCAAAAATAGAAAATGGCTAGTCAGCTTTCCCATTGTTTACGTAGTTTTGAGTTTTTAATTAACATAATCTTCTTATTGCAATGTAGCTGCTAATTGCAGCCAGTTGAAGGAGAGGGGTACAAATTGCTGTGTTTATATGGTAGAAGAAGGAGCCAAATAATTAGGGGAACTGTTTCCCATATAGAAAATAATAATATTTTCTTTCTTTACGTGAAAACATAAATAAATCTGTGACCAACTGTTTAGACACCATTTGAAAAGCACTGTAGCACAGAAGAACTTCAGTATTTAAATTGGTTCATTTCTCCATTAACTTGCTTGAACACAGATTTCTTTTTAATGAAAATGCATCTTGTGTTAAAAAGATCTCTGGGCTCAGTGTCTGAGGATTTAGGGGGATGTCTGTAAAGGCTCAGAGATCTTTCTCAAGACCACTCTGCGGCAGAGCTTTCAAGGTGCAGCAATACCAGCTCTGGACTTTCAATAACTGAGACTGTTGCTTGAGTTTCTCTGAGTCTTTACAAGGCTGAGTGTATGTGAGCATTCCAGGGCTATTTTCGTGTCTTAGATATTTGCAAGGAAATTGATGACTGTTTAGATGCTGAGTGTTTCTCTTTATTTTCCTCCAAACTGGAATGTTTTTACAAGAAAAAAAAAAATCAATGGTTTTGGCAAATATTCAGATGATAGGCCTGGTTCTAACCATGCTTTACTATTATATATGACTCTGCAGGGGAATCTTAAGCAAAAATAACCATTAATTTTGGCTTTTTCTGCAAGCCTAAGCAACAGAACCAAACCTAATTACAGAACTGAGTTTTGTCCCAACCATATAATCCAATGTGCAAATTTTACTCTTCTTCACACTTCCACTGAAGCCAAATATGGTAAAGATTATTAAGTATTCTAATCTCATAAAATGAAAAGGAACAAAACCGGATGCTGTTAAGATGACTAGGTTCTCTTCAAACACAGCAAGATTTACTTTATGCTAGAATGAACAATGATTAAGAGGGTTTGACTGTATTATTAGGAATCTCTAATTGCAACAGGAGAAGCAGCTATGTATTTTGCAAAATGTAGTCGAAATCATTTGCAGTAGCAAATTAAATATATTCATGAGTAAAAGTCCCAAATATTTTATCTGTTGACCTTTACCACACACTGTAAAATTTTAGTATTGGTGCTATTGCATAACTTTAGAAACAACAGTGCTGAAATGTGTCAGCCTGATTCTGATTTTGCTTACATCTAATGTAATTCTCTTGAACTATGGAAGCAAACTTTGATTGGCAATGCTGACGTCTAATTGGAATCATGCCTTATGACTCAAAGATTGCCCTTATGACCACAATAATACTAATTTATGAAATTAATAAAAAGGACAATGGTTATTGATCTATTTCAAATTATAACCTCTATGTGCTTTTCTAGGCTTGGCACCTGAGTCAGGGAGAAGGGTGATGAATTGATGGTAGGATTAAATGACTCCTTGTATGTAAGATTTCTTTCTTTGAATCTTCCAAATCATGGTTACGAACGAAATATCTGCTCCTTATTTTCTCCAAAGTAGTGCCAGATATGTTCATAGCAGTTCCCTAACAGGCACAGTAGACAACATATTTATTGTCCTAATACTCATCTAAACACATTGAGCATGCATATCGGGGTCACAATATCATTGTTCTCTCCTCCTGCTTTAAGAAATATAGAGGTCTGAGTGATCAAGTAGATTCTGTGTTCCTAGCACAGAGCCTGAAGCTGAAATCAAAATCCAAATTTGTAATGTATTGAAGAAGTTAAACCCTGTATCTGAGACTGGTGAATACTAGAAATTGTTCCCTCATGTAGCTAAAATATATGTCCATGATATATTAAAAAGAAAGACATGTGTCCTTGAAATCCTAAAACAGTCTTTTCTTACATCTGCTACATCCTTTCTTCAGGCAATGTTCACAGACTCAACAAAATAATACATCAAGTGTGCATGCAGGAGCACCAGTTGCGTAAAACAGGCTTCTCTGTGTTTGAGCTGACGAAGAGAATGTCTGCACGTTTGGTATGAGCCAACAAATTCAAGAAAGGGAAATCAATTAAAGGTTGTTAAATACTAAGACATCTCCCCTGGATCTGGAAGTCTGACTTGCAAAGTATTGGTGACTCTGAGAATAATTACTTCTTCATGTTTGGCCCATTTGTCTTTCTGCTGTGAGGTCAGCACATGTTAAGGAGTAGTTGAAGTTGTTGTTCATGGGTAGGAGAATATGATTTTAATATGTACTGTCAGTTTTTCAGCTTGCACTAGGAAGTGGTTGCAAACACTCTCCTACCAAAAAAAGAAGCTTTCAGTTTAGAGTTCTGTTCCAAAACTGCGTATTTGAATTTCTTTTACCTATCTCTTCCATTTTTTTGAAAATAAGTTTGAACAGGTGTCACAAAGAGAGTATTTAATCAGGACACAAAGTTTCATACCCTAATAATATGTTCTTTAGTTCAGAATCTTGGATAGAAGCAATCTCAGATGTGATAGATATGTCTTACAAGCAAGGCAAAATCTGGAACTTTATATTTTTTAAATATTAGCTATTTCCTCAATGATTTTCCACCTTTTCTTCCTACAGTTTATTATGCCAAGCTTGTTAGCCCATTACTTTGAAGTAAGCTCAACATTTCCTTCCGTTTTTGTGTTCATTTAGCCGCAGTACCAAGAAAAGACTGCATCTGGGTTCTCCGACTGCATTTTCAGACCTGGCTCATGCCTGGCATTGCAGCAGCAAAATGATGACATAGCACACAGGATGCAAATAGCTTCACAGTCGAACAGGAAGCTCTGAAGGAAAATTGTTACTGCAGACTTTGGCATCGCTGATTCTGCCATGCTGAGGCCAAGTGATGTCTACTCTCAGAAAACTTTTCTGCTGTTGTTGGCTGCATAGCGCTTAGCAGGGTGCTGTTAATAAAGCAGCTGTCATCTGCAGAACACTGGTGTTTATACTAAGATTTAACTCCATCTGATGCTACAGAAGAATGTCCTGATGAATTGTGTTCAGTAGTTTAGCAGAGGATAATAGATCCTGCAAAAAATCCTAAAATGACCACTAATGCTGTTTTTCAGGACAAGCAGTTCTCCTCTTTGGTAAAAGGTATATGAAGAGTGGTGATAGAGTCCTCTTAGACAGACAATGAAACAACTCTTGAAACATCCTAATAACCTCAAAATACTACCTTGCCCCCCTGCTTTCTGGTTCCTTATGATCCCAATCTCTTTTGAGTGAAAATGCGACACTGAAATATATTGCCCCTTTTATAGAAATCACAGAGATAGAACACTTACCAAGACATTTAAGAGACATAACTGAACCTAATCACTCCTGAAATCAAAAGAAGTAAAGGGAAAGTTCTTTTTTCCCTCCTTTTACCTGGTAATGAATATGAATACTTAGTTTTGGACTCCTTTCACCATTCTGCCTCAATAAATGAGAATAGGCAAGGAATGGATCTTCACATCGCTATACTGCTCCTAGCTTAGTGCTGCTGCTCCTTTATCCTCTGCTCCATTTCTCTAGTGCACCACCACCATTTGAAATGGGTTTGCAACAGTGGTTATCAATTGGTTCAGTCTTCAGAACAGTTCTTCTGTAACTATGCTGATGAAAAAGCAAGTGTGAGGAGAAAAAAAGAGCTTGTGGTTCATCTGAGTTGATATTCTTCATACACAACAGAATCCCTTCTATTTTATTTCAGTTCTTTTTGTCTGCGCAAATGTCTTTAAACCTCCTGGTTTCATCATTCAGCTTTTTGCACAACAAATTCATGGGACCTTCAACGCTATTTTGCCCACAGGTTAATTATTAGCTTAACTATCAACTAGTTTGCGACAGGATAATTTAAGCAAGTCAAAATTGCTTGTAAATCTATGTCAACATGGTTGAATGCTTTATGTAAGTGAAGATCAGGACTGCATAGGATTTTTTGCTGAAATTCACACTTTGTTAGTACTGTTAGTGCTAGAACCCTTCATGTCTGGTACCCACAAGCAAAAAATGAAAACAAAGACTGTGCAAAAGTGGTTCTGGTAGATCTTGTTCCTGTAGCAGAGTTGTTTTTTCAGCTGGCCTTGTGATGAGTGGGTGATGACCATCAGCACCAGCAGCACCAGAATGCAGATGGTAAGTAGATAACAAGGTGTTGCATCCAGCAGTTCACATTATTTTGCCTGCTTCAGTAACCTGTGGAAATTGGCACAAAACTCAGTACTGGCAGTTTAGAGCAGATTAAGGAACACTTGTATGTGACTATGAGACAACCTTTGAGCAGTTTGCTGGTGGGAAGGAAGCTATTTGGAGGGGACATGTGCACAATACACCGGATTTGATTAATTTAAATTGCAAAGTAATCAGCAAATGGAACATTTTTCTTTTTTTTTCTTACATCGCAAATCAAGAGAACAATTCAGATGCTGTAATAAGATTTTCTCAAAAGCCCAAGGGATAAAGGAAATGGTTGCTTGATACAGTGGCATCTTTGCAATTCAGATGGATTCTAATGATGAATAGGAACATCCAGAAACACTTATTTTGTTTTATTTTCACTTTTAACATGTCTTCATAATAAACAAGCTCTATGAATAAGTATACCTGATGAAACAGTGAAATATGCTGTGTGCTGTTGAGAATGTTCCTCCCCCTGCAGTATAGTAGCTGGAAAATTATGATACGACCACAGTGACATAGTTCCCCCCCATGGAGCATTTTTGCAGCAAGACAAGTTAAAAGTAAGAATAAGATAAAATGTTATTATAGGGCCATTGATCTTCTGTTACCTAGAAGGAATGAATATAGGTGTCACAGCTGACAAAGTGCTAAGCTATCCCAGTCTATGCAAAGCTCAGTACAAAACAGTGAAAAACATCCTTATCAGATCTTTTTCCAGCTTAAGGGGGGAGGGCGAGAAGGTGTCCTTTAGAACCAATAGGGCTATAAAAGCTGTCAGGTTCCCGAACAAAACAAAGCTTGGATGACAGCTGCAAGTGTATACACCATGAAAATATAAATTCCACTTAAAAAAAAAAAAAAAAAAGCT
>Ga0065711_1043737_pt1 | contig 14544 bp, 13 predicted proteins | sample Hoacrofraction12_FD_59098 | JGI IMG/M metagenome (GOLD analysis project Ga0065711, IMG submission 59098) | Hoatzin crop microbial communities from Cojedes, Venezuela - Epithelial fraction 12 v2 (version 2) | ecosystem: Host-associated > Birds > Digestive system > Esophagus > Crop | place...
AAGGGCAAATGCAGGGTCCTGCACCTGGGGAGGAACAACCCCATGCACCAGTACAGGCTTGGGGTGGACCTGCTGGAGAGCAGCTCTGCGTAGAGGGACCTGGGTGTCCTAGTGGACGACAGGTTGACCATGAGCCAGCAGTGTGCCCTGGTTGCCAAGAAGGCCAATGGGATCCTGGGGTGCACCAAGAGGAGTGTGGCCAGCAGGTCGAGGGAGGTTCTCCTTCCCCTCTACTCAGCCCTAGTGAGGCACCGTCTGCAGTACTATGTCCAGTTCTGGGCTTCCCAGCTCAAGGAATATGAGGAGTTACTGGAGAGAGTCCAGCAGAGGGCTACAAGGATGATGAGGGGACTGGAGCATCTGTCCTATGAGGAAAGGCTGGGGGAGCTGGGCTTGTTCAGCCTGAAGAAGAGAAGGCTGCGAGGGGACCTTATAAATGCTTGTAAATATCTTAAGGGTGGGTGTCAGGAGGATGGGGCCAAACTCTTTTCAGTGGTGTCCAGCAACAGGACAAGGGGCAATGGGCACAAACTGAAGCACAGGAAGTTCCACCTGAACATGAGGAAGAACTTCTTCCCTCTGAGGGTGATGGAGCACTGGAACAGGCTGCCCAGGGAGGTTGTGGAGTCCCTTTCTCTGGTGATATTCAAAACCCGCCTGGACAAGGTCCTGCTCAACCTGCTGTAGGTGACCCTGTTTCAGCAGGGGGTTTGGACTAGGTGACTCACACAGGTCCCTTCCAAGCCCTACCATTCTGTGATTCTGTGATTCTTGGTCTAGAGAGAAAGAGTTTGGAGGGGTTTATGTTTAGGATGCCTTTCCCTTTGCATCTTGTACTGCTGTTGCCATTAGGTTCAGGACGACATGGTCTGTACTTGCTGAAAGGAGCTGTACAAGTTTCAGCTCTTGAGAACAGAGGGTCCATAAGCCCTAAGAGTTCTTCAACACAGCACAGGCACAGCAAAACCGAAACAGAAGCTGCAGCATAGATGACTATACAACAAACCACGCATCATTCAAATCCTTCTCCAGTTTTGGTTTAGGCAGGAATTTTGGATACGCAAAGAGATAAACAGACAAGTAGATGCTATCCAAAACTTTAGAAAGGAGAAAAAAGTAGCTTGGGACTCTTTGGGACTCCTTGGGACCAAAGGACGTACCTTTGGTATGTCCTCTTTTCCACCCGTCAGAGTCTGATTCAGGGACCTCATCGTTGTATATCGCATATGCAATGCTGTTCTTCTGCAGGAAAACACACATTTCTGAAACATGACATTCAGTAAAATGCAGGCATTTAAGCAAACATCTGCTGGGAACAGAAGCAAGAATTCAGGACTTCTCTGTGTCAACATCATGAGCCTGTCCTTCTCCCAGTTCAGCTGACACAGTCTCCGCAGAAGTTACAGTAAAATAAACCTGAAGACTCAGTATTAGGCGCCCGGTTAAAATGAAGTGGAAGTTCTATCAATCATTGCAGTAGCCATTCCTCAAGAGGTTGAATATGCTCACTAAGACAATTTACATGGGTTTATTGGGCTCTTACTTGCAAAGAAGTTCCCCCCTCTTTTTTTTTTTGCCTGTCTCTGATTTAGCCGCCAGATCCAGTGAAAATGTTCGCTGAGGAAAAATAGACATGACAAGTCTTCTTATGAAGGACAAAGCAATTAATGCTTTCTTTGCAAAATATTTGCATATGGCTGCACCTTATTTCCCTTCAAAGAAGTTGGGACATGTTTCCCCTCCAATGTCCCTGAAGTTTGTAAACAGTTTATTACAAGCACAGCGAGACCTGGAATAGGACAGTTGACCGAGTTGCCAGTATTTGACTGACTTCTGGGAGTCTCTTCTTCATCTAAATTGATGACACTCTACCACTAACCCGCAGCAGAAATGCAAAGACACACCCAGACACCCAAGAATACTATGTAGATGGTAAAAAAATAACTATAGGCAGATCTTGTGGTACTTTATAATTGCTTCACACAAATATAAATGAGGTGCCTGACTGTGAGCAAAAAGAAAAAAGGCATAACAAGCAGTGTGTCACTGCTGAAGCAGTTACGGTGATTTCAGGGGGAAGAGCAAAACCCAGGTTTGATTTGAGACGGAGGGTGAAACACACGCACATGAGAGGGCTGAGGGCGAGTGTCTGTAGTAGTCACCATGGTCTGAGTTCACAGCCAGTTCACAGTTTCGGGTGTTGCTCAACATGAATTGCAGAGAAGAACCAAAGGGATCGTGTACCAGCACTCATTTTTCTGATGGGCAATACTTTAAGTGTGTGAAAGGCTTGATTAGAAATTAGAAGTTCAAGGATAATTTCTAATTGTAGCCAAAACTGCGAATGATCTGCCCAGCTGTCAGGGTGCTCCCCGTGATGTGTCTCAGTAAATTAGTTGGTCAGGTCCGGCCGTACCTCTACATGATTATTTTGGCGGTTTGATTCATTTGCATGTAATATCAACTAAGTGTACTAACAAAACGATAATGAAATGTCACTTGCCTCAGCTTCGTAAGTCTCGTAGAGCTGCTCGAGCGTTTGTCCCAGTGCGCCCTGTGTCATGTTGACGAGGTATTTCCCGAGCTGCCACTCCGGAGCCAGGGCGTCCAGGTACAGGTATTCCAGCCCCAGCAGGGCAAGCTCTCCTTTGGCGTGTTTCGGCAGCTTGTAAAGAGCAAACCTGTGACAGGGAAGAGCAACTGTTTTTTTACAGCCGTCCTGTTTGAATGTGTAAACCAGTACCTCCCTCCCGCCGGCAGATTTCAGAGGAGGGCGACGCCGGGGATGCCTGCGCTGGCTGGAGCGGGACCGGTGCCGCCAGCGTGCGGTGCGGGCAGCTCAGCCTAGAGGACGTGTCCCAGTGCGGGGACCGGCAGCTGTTCGGCAGCACAGGACCTGCTGCAGGCACATCTGTTCTGCTCCTCAGCAAGCAAGGGAGCCTGGTTCAGCACCAAACTCCCCTTGCTGTGGCCAGACTGCCATTGGCACCCTGAAGGAATTCGAGGTAGCCTGGGTTTGGAGCCCCGTTTAGCCACCAAATCCCTATTGCTCCTAGTTCTGGTAGAGAACCTCAGGTCCCAAACTCAGTCTGACATTCTTATGGTCAACCTGGACACCTCTTGCCAATACATTTTTTTTAATATATTATATAAATAGAACTTTAGGTGAAATAGATAAAATTATTAAATTTATTATCACTAATTAATTTATGAAAATTTAAAAAATGCGTAATGTTATTTTTATATGTATTAAACCCACAAAATAAGTATAAAGTCATGTGACAATGTTGTTCCAATCCTACTTTGCATAACAGACTCACACTCTGCTGAACAGTTGCAGACTGGATATTTGCAAACCATTAGTCAGAAACACAAATCTTTTCAAAATTGTAGAGTACTCAATATTGTCAGTGAAGGGTTCAGTTCATATTAATGTCCCTGATGAAGTACACAGGTTTTCCCAGTGTGCAAGTCCACGGGATTAATTGCAAAATAATTAATTGAGCCACTTTCTTTGAGAGCTGTACTAGAGTAATTGGTTACATATGTCAGCAGTAAGAACTGAGTGGCATTATTTTCAATCCTACACTATCTACCAAAAATGCAGCCTGACTGCGCTTAACCCTTCAAGTATATCAGGAGGAGTAGCCTTTCCTAGCTGATTTACGGTCTCAAGCTGGTCAAAAAAGGCATCTCTGAAAGCAGGTAAGAAGTGGCAGGAAAGCATTTTGCCAGAGGAACATTCAATCTGTGAGAAATGCACAGACAGAAGCGGGACACACACCACTGACGACCCTGGTAATCCGCCTGCGTTGCCTCTAAGTGATGTTCCTTAAATATCCCAGAAGAAATTGTTGCTGATGACAGATCACAGAGAAGAGCAAGAAGGGATTGATAGCAAGGCTGGGCAGAGCTGTCCATGCCGGAGAATTGCAACAATCCCTTTATTTGAAGTGAAGATTTGGAAAGGAGAGGAACAGCAGTAGTTGCAGCAGTACGAGCTGATCCAGGAATTGGTATACGAAGCCTTTCCAAACTGCTTTGAGAAGTGTTGGAAGAGTTGTGCTCCCAGGGTGTTCACAGCCTCCCATCTGACAAATGCGTGTCAGCCCGTGTGCTTAGAGCAAGGCTCGTAGTTGAGCTATCAGTAAATTGCCCGCCAGTTCCCAGTGGACGCATGTTTTGGCCCTTTCCAGAAAGCCAGCTGAGTGCATTAGCAATTAGAGTTGTATAAACATCTTCACTGCTGTTTGTGCGCGGGAAGCTTCTCAAGCGTGCAGGCATCTGTGGGAGCAGACTAGAAGTTATTTTCCCAAGAAGCAAGGAAAAGCAAATCTGCTTATAGCCGATTAGCATTGTCACGTTGTTTGCTTGTGACTTAATGCAAACTTACTACAAATAATCACGTCTTTACTTCTTAATCACAGCTTTACTTCTTCCCCCCCAGCTCCAGAAAAAAAAACCAGTGTGCATCCGTGGCTTCAGTCCTTGACTCAGCACTTCTCAGAAAGCAGAGTTTTGGCTTTTATTTGCGTGAAATTCTTCCCACAGAACACAGGGAGTGTTGTGCCCTCCTTAGCGAGCCGCTCCCACGGCCGTGTGCTCGGGCAGTCCCTGCGCGAGGTGTGGAGAGGATGGCAGGACAAGCGCCTGAGCGGTGCAGAAACACGGGGGGACTCGGGCCAGCGTGTGGTGGGAGCTGCCAGCCCAGCCGGGGAGCGCCGGCGGCAGCAGGGCGGGCAAGGCAAGCCATTCCCCCAGCTTAGTGGCAAATGAAAGGGTGCATCAATACTGGGTAATTATGGAATAGTGCAGGATGAAACCACTGAATAGTAGGAACTCACATAAAGCTCTTGCTAACTGAATCTGAAACCTGCAGTGCTGTGTTTGAAAGGGCCTTGACGTCTTTCGGTTAAGAGGAAGCATTTCTCAGCAGTTTCAGTTCTGCTTCTCCTATCAGCTTCATAGCAACCAAATCCAGAATCAGGCAAAAGTTGACTATTTCTTGTCAATAAACTAGGATGACCCCTGCAGATAGGCAGGTTTCTCTTTCATTTGATTATGGCAAATTGGAAGGAAATCCCTCTTGTCCTGCCTGCTAAGCTTGGCAGAAAAGAACACGGCTTTACCTGTGCAGACCCCCTCGCTCCCATCTGGAAGGGGTCCCGCGTCGCTGGTGTTCACAGGCATGGCGGCACAGGTGAATTACTCCTAGTCACAGCTCTCAAAGAACTTCTTGAAGAATTTGGATACAAAAATTGTGTTCATTTAAGAAATGTTTGTTTTCACTTGCTCTTTTGTTTTGTTTTGTTTGTTTGTGGTTTGCTTTTTATTTTTTTAGCTTCAGCACACACAGGCTCATTCGACAAGGAGTAATTGCAGTCTGCAGAGAAATTAAATTTCTTGTGCCTTTAAGTTGTTGGGTAGCTACACCAACTGAGAGTCTGATTCCTGAAAATCTCACATCATCCAGAATAGCCTTAGCAAGGGTGACAAGTCCCAGGGAGGGATCAGACCCTCGTACGTTTGATGTTACGCCAATAGAGAGCGAAGCCGGGTTTCTGCCGCTGCCTGGGTAGCCTGCCTGCGCTGCGAAGAGCCCATGCCATCCCTCCAGTGAGCTCTGGGTGCAAGGGAAGGCACGCGCAAGAATAGCACCTACTTCTTTTCACTTGTTTGGCGAGAAAGATACTTTTCTTTTAAAGTCTCTTCATATTTATCTCTGAGAGGTTTCCGTGCTCTTTTTTAAGAGTCCTCGTTTCACTTGTTAAACCTGGGTTGGATATCATGTCATTACACTTTGCATCTTCCATCTTCAAAGCACATTAACCCAATTAACCATTTGATGCCCAACCCGGGCTCGCTGCGGGCAGCAGGACGGTACCAGCTCCAACGCGCCGCAGCCCGCGCGCTGGGGAACGACCTCTGCCCTGCTGTCAGAAGGGCAGACGGCGCTTTCCGCACCTCTCCCGCTCCCTCCTGGGGCCAGCTCAGCATCCACTTCCCCTCAGCAATGGCAGCAAGGGGACGAGGCCCACCACTGCTGTTTGGGTACAAGCAATGAGGCCAAGGGTGAGATAGGGATGCTCTCCCCACTTGGCTCGGTTCCCTCAGCCGCACGCTGGAGCCCTGGCCCGGGCCGGGCAGCCCCAGCACTGCTGCCGGTGAGTGCAGCCTTGGCACCCAAACACAGGTTACGCTCCCTTTGATCATGAGACATGAACACTGTGTAAACCGGTGATTATTTTTGCGCTTAGTCATAATGCAGTAGGGTGGTTGGTTCAGTGAAATGAAATCACATGTCAATAACTTATCCTGGGTTTTCCAAACGCCACATTCAGCTACGACTCACAGGCAGACAGAATTAAAACAGTGATTGCCACGCGTTACTTCCGAGTGATCCACCTACTTCACGCGGTTTAATCTCAAGCGTTGTTTACTCACCCAGCGTTTCTCCACTGCACGGTATGTACTTACCAATCGACTGTCTTCCCGTCTTCATTCCTGCAGGAAATCTCAGCTGCCCACAGCGGTGCCGAGGAGAGAAGCAATAGCAACACAGGGTGACACCGTGCAGATCCTGCAGGCATTTTGGTTTCTTGGCTGCACAGGGCGCGCGCCGAGTAGGCTCTGAAAGGAGAAGTGGTGTTGTGTGGACTGTCAGCTCCTGCGGTGCGATGCAGTGAGCACAGCCCAGGCGGTGGCCCGGGATGGCAGAGCCAGCCCGGGAAGTTGGGCTTCTGCTGCAGGGATGGTGCTGGCAGCGGGGCCAGGGCTCCCAGGAGCCACTGGGAACTGCTCAGGGTTCCTTTGGGCAACAAAATGGCAAAATGGCAAAATGACTGTTGTTAAGTAATTTTTTTGAGAAAACTTTCTTTCATACTTTAGGAGGTAGTATTTTGACTATTTAAAATAGTCAAGGTATTCTGTTTTTTTTTAAAAAAAAAAGCTGCAGATACCAAAGCCCTTTTTGTTTTCTTTTTAGTGATGCATGACTGAAGTATGAGTTTATTACAACTATCTGAAAAAAATTCGGTGTTCACACCAGCAAAACACAATCATTTCCATCTCACAACTTCTCCTTCCAGCCCTTGCAGCAAGCGCAGCCTTTGCACCGCTCCTGCGAAGGGGGTTTCTGGCAGAGCGCGGAGCCCTGCCCGTCCTGGCTCCAGCGGTGGGGGCCTTCCTTGGGCTGCGGGGACTGAGCCTCCAGGGACCGGCAGGCAGGGAAACGCTCTGATCTCTGAGCCACAGTCATTTACTTACAATTAGTTAGCATTTTTTTTAAATCATCTTTTAAGTGCATTAGCATTTCTCTTGGGAACAAACATGTCTGAATTGAGCAATTTTACATCTGATAATGTTTTCTGCAACTCACGCATAAAAAGCTTTCATTTATGTTTTGGTGTGTGAGATATTCTTTCTCCCTCTGCACCATGCTTACATTAAAAGGTGCTGATTTACATTAAAAGGTGTTGATACCAAGTACGGGAGATTTCAGCCTCAGGGAAAGTCTAGTGCAATAAGCTCTGGAGATTTTAGCAGAACAGAAATCCTCACAACCTCTGCAATATTTTGCCTCCTTTCTAGCGCAGCCTCTCCAACACTGTAATAGGTGATGTGTAAAGGGGGGGTGTTTGGCAGGAGCAGTATAAAACGGAATCGGGCTTAGCGCAAACACAACCAACGATCCCAGAAAGCCAGGATTTTGGAGATGTGGAACATAACCTGAATTTTGCTGTTCAAACTCCCTTCTGATCCCTTTTGTGTGAGATCAGAACTGTCACACCGTTGTGAGGAAACACTTCCAACCAGCCCAGCTCGGTCTGTCCTTTCTTCTTGCTCTCGGGAATTGCAGCGTGCATGGAGGGGGTAAAAAACCACACAGTGGGCTGAGAACATGACGGCAGATTCCATTTTCTCTTTGGGACTTCTGCCTGCTTACAAAGCAGCCTTCCTGTCCCTCATGGAAGAATTGCTTTGATACCCACCGCTCCCACTCGGCCTCGGAGCAGCAAGTCCCCGTGCCCTGCGTGGGTGGCGGGAGGTGGTCGGGGGGACGGGGAGTGCTCGCGGGGCTCTGCCTGCTCGCGGGGGCCTCTGCCACACAGGGTGCTGGCCACATTTGCCAGCTTCTGCGTGAAAACAGAGAGGGCTCAGCGCACTGCACATGTGGAGCCTAGCAGCGGTTGTGAGAGCTGGGTGGGAGTGCTGCCTGCCCTCTGCACGGCTGTACCTGCAGCGACTGGATGCACTGGGACACGCTGGGTTCAGAAAGAGGTGATAGGGGGGAGGCTCAGTGAAGGTTTGTATAGCCAGGACTAATCCAAAGATGACAAACGAGACGCTAGTTCACTGTTACTCATGTTAAATGACCTGCCCTCCATAAAATTTTAAAATTCTATCATAGCTGCTGCTAATGTAGTAATATTTTCCTGAAGCATTTTTTCTTCCTATCAAGACTTTGCAATTGGTAATGGAAATAGTTTCATCACAGGTAACCACAGAAATAAAGGCTATAAACACTGTCTATGTTTCATTGACTGAGCATAACTCAGGCTTCCACTGAGTTCCTATACAACTGTCACATATTTTCTCTGCAGATCAAGGATGTAGAAGTCCTCAACTGCGAATATGGCAAGAACACAATTAAGTTCCTTCGCCTTCATAGAGAAGGGAAGAAGCACATTGTTAAAGAGGTGGAAGTGTGCACACATCTCCGGCTGAATTCTGCTCAAGAGTACCTGGACGGAAACAACTCTCTTGTGATACCTACAGACACCATAAAGAATATTGTCCTTGTGTTGGCCAAAAAAAATGGGGTATTTTTAACTAGCCTTGCTGTTTCTTATGACTTCATTTGGAAGTGTTTGTTATACTTTTTTTTTCAAAACGCATCAAAAGAATCCCTCCCTCCATCAGCATGTCAGATGAGCACTAAAGTCACCTTCAGTGAGCTGGGAATTTTTTCTCCTCTAGTGCTTATCCTGCAGACTCCTCGTTAGTTTTCCAAAGCTTTTGTTTCTCACAGAGCTAGCAGTATTTGTAGTAGATTTATCTTATAAGATCCATTCTTTTTTAATTTAATAGCACATAATACTGTATTATTCCTATGTAGCACTTTTAAACAGAAGGTCTCAAAGTATGTGAGACTCCTCTTAACTCTGTTAACTGTGCTCTTACCTCCTTCAGTTGCATCTATCATAATGACAATCTGTAGGGCAAATTCTCAGTCTCGGTAATGAAATCCCGTCTTTAGCCTGTAAAGCTTAATCAGAATACCACCATGATTATTTCAGCATTATGTCCTCAAACCATAAGGCTTCTGTAGCAGTTTCTCTCAGTTCAAGGACTGCAGCTCGCTATACCACAGAGTGGGAGATGTTTGACGTGACTCTGTAGCTGCTATTTGCAGCGTACGCTGCAAGCTGATCAAATGACGGCACAGTGCGCAAAACCAGAGTTGAGAGAAATCTGCGTTTTTAAAAACATTGATCCTTCCCAAATACTTACAACAATTAGAACAATCTACTTTTGTACACAAGGTAATTGCTTCTTTCTAATAATACTGTTTGTGTCTTAGATCTCAACTCTGGAACAATTTGCCATAGATATCTGCAAACACTTCATGACCACATTTTGCCAAGTGGCGTACGTCAAAACCTATGTTCAAGAAGTACCGTGGCAACGTCTGCACGAGGTATCTGAAATACTACATTCAGTTTGTTTGTGCTGGAGCCATTTGTCACTCTTTTAGTTCCTGTTTTCAGGTGATGATGTTATTTGCTGCACTCTTACCTATATGTCTCCTCTAAATTGCAGAATGGCGTTCCCCACGTCCACTCGTTTATATACGTTCCTGATGGGATCCGCTTTTGTGAAGCTGAGCAGTGCCGAAATGGTGAGAAAATAGTTTGCACCTTCCCCTACTTCTCTGTAAATATTTTTGCCAATAACAGATGAAGATGGCTTTAGACACAGAGAAAGGTTTTACAGGGCTGACAGCACAGCCAAACCGCTCCAGAGATCTAAACCAAAATATTTCTGTGATCTAATTTTGTGCTCCCTGATCTCTGAGACATGGCTGAAGAACTAATGTAGTTCACATTTGTATGCATATCCTAGACATACAGTAGTTACAACTGCACATAGAACATAACTGCTATATATTGCCACAGGATTTACTAGCCTTCTGAGAACGGTCTGCTGACTTTTTTACATTATACTATATTCTGCAGTCTCACTATTATCATTGCCCTATAAAGAATGCATCATGAAACTACACTGCTGTAGGCCAATTGCCTAGTTTGCAGTTGTTTTCAAAACCCTGTCAGCATGCCTTGGTTTTATTTTTAAGAAAGATGCAATTTCATTGCTGCAAGTCAGGTTGGCTTGGACATCATCAGCACTCACATCTATGTGCAAACAATTTTTCACATGAAAATACTTCAGAGTGTGCTTATATTTTTGCACGCCACGCTGTTTGGCTTCACTAAGAGTTTTGTGATACTTAAAAGACATAGGCTTTCAAGCTCAGCTGTCTGTCCATAAATTGGCATTCCAAAGGGATTGCAAAAATTATCTCTTCTGGCTGTGACTCACAACAAGAGCTAAATTCAATCTCACTGTGTTCGTGTTTCGTTTAACCCGTCTCTCAGACTACTGGGGATTTAGCTGAGCCCACTACATGTTTTCACACAGTGGGTTTAGAGGTTTTGTAGCATTAGTTTAGTATCTATCTTTTATTGTCCTAATGTAACTTAGAACTATTTCCCGTTCTGCCTTCACTCCCTATTTTCCTAACACATCAGTGTTAGGACCAGTGATAAGACCAGTTTCACTTGTGGACAGGGCACAAGTTCTGAAAGGCTCCTTTGAAAATTGTCCCTGTGTTCCAGCTGAAAGCAAAGAGAGAGCCCATACAAGTCTCCGGTGCCTCTTGGCCTAATCATTTTTACTGTTCCTCTAATCTTTTTTAATGTTCCTAGTAATGTTGACTACTGCTGTATTTTTGGCACCCTCAATAGTATTGACTTTGGTTTCTGGAAAGTATTAAGAACGAAACCTGAGTAAAAAAAAAATAAAGTAAAAGAGTTTATGCTTTCTTGAAAAGCTGCTTCTCTTAATGTACCAGTTTAGTTAATTTTTTTTATCACCTTGAAAATTCAACATGAAATTCTGCAATTTTCTGCCTTTAAGGCTTACTGAGGAAACTGCCTTTCCTTCTTAGTCTTCCCTGCATATAGCCCTTTGTTTTTCTTTAGGATTCTCTGCCTAGGTGAACTATAACCAAAGAGAAGATTTTCAAATCCCTTTTATTTTTCTTAGAAGAGAACCTTCTCTATCTTTAGCATTGTCCTATGCACCTATCAGCCTGACACAGAAATGTATTTCTCAGTTAATCCTGTTTTTTAATGTTTTTCTCATCATTAAAAGAAACCTAGTGAGGCTTAATAGAATTATAGGCTTATTTTTTGCTATTATATTGGCTGATAAAAGGCTCAGAGGTTTTTTTTGAAACTGAAAACATCATAAGTGACTTAACAGAGTCAACATTTGACAGCTGAAGACAACAGAAGCACAAAACACACCGAAAGCACGGCACAGGCTGTTCACCTCGCAAGCCTTGCCTAGGCACTGTGTTCTTCAGCGTGAGCGTCAGTTCGATTGCGGCACAGCCAGCCAGCCTTTCAGTAAACCATTTGTTGCAAGGAGCTCTTTCAGACAAGGCTGTGCATTTGAATATGAGATAATACGTCTCCAGGTTCACTGATAGTGCCTGCACTACATTAATACATGTGTATTACAATCTTATCCCTAAGCAATGAATTCATCGAGATCTGAACAAACCCCAGAATCTCCTGTCCAAGGACAGTCTCATCTTTAGATTTTTTTTTTCAAGCTTTAGTAAATAACAGGGTGATGTAGCCAAAATTATAGATACACCTCTTCAGACCCATTCAAGCTCAATAATGAATGTAAACAAGAGAAGAAATAGATAAAATGCAGTTTTGATAATTTCCAGTGACAGAGCATTTTAAAAAACCCAAACCTCTAAACAACCACGCCATTTAGAAATATCCATCACAGTGGAATTATTACCAGCACAAATTCCTGCAAAGACACAGTTTAAAGACAAAGTCTGTCAGTTTTCCCCGAACAAGGCAGGATTACACTGCGCCAGATGTACTGAAGGATTAATTTTGAACTAGCTAGCGTGAGCACCAAGAGCAGCACTGAAACAGCAGCTTGGGCTTCAGACACCGACTGTCTATACAGGCTCTGAATAAGCCTGCATGCCAGAAAGTTTCTCCTTTCTGAATCTGCGTTTTTGGCAGCCCTGGTCAGTGACATTTTCAGTTATCAGTCTGGTATGCTCTAAAGGACTGACCACTTGAAATTGTTTAGCCACCATCCAAAAGGTTTGTCAGAAGAAAAAGTTCAGGACATAACTCTTTGGCCTTTAGAAGATGCTAATCCACCCACACAGCAGTAATCTACAACAGCACATTCTGTAAATAGTGGCCAAGTGCAACACCACTGTCCATTTGAACGCGCAGGTGGCATCTGCACCAGTGCCCGTTGCTGCCAATGAGCTGAACTGCAGGGATCTGCACTGGCTCCCTGCCCTCGCGTTCTTACGGACGCAAAACCCACAACAGGATGGGTGTGTAAAGCGAATTTCTGACTGAGGCTCCAAGTCCGTGTACGGAATTTCTACACTCGTCTATGTTGTTTCAAAAGGCTCACCTCACCTCTCCCACACCCAGCAGCACTAGCAGCCTGTTATTTCATTTCCCTTTAGAGCAATCAGTAGTCCCTGAACTGACATCAGTAAGAGCCAACCCAATGCATGTCCCAGCTCCAAGGAGGTGAGAGAAAGGGTGTCCTCAGCTCTCCTTGACTGCAGGTCACTTGATGGGATTCTTAGTTTTCTACATTGAGCTCTGATTTCAGCAGTTTCTGTCTTGTTTCTTACCTTTCGGCTAACATCAGTGTGCAAAAAATTATTTTTGCAAGTAGCTAGGCTTGCAACAGAAGCACACGAGTGGTGCTGGAGAGAGGGCTTCACAGCTCTGGAGCTGTCACTGCAGCTGCGCACCCAGAGGTTTCTTTCCTTTCTCTCTGCCTGAGAAGGAGCTCATATTGTCTTGCATTTTTGGATCACAGGTCCTCTGGTTGTTTTTGCTGGAATTAAAGATCTGAAACTTATGAAGACAACACAGTCTGGATTTGAAGGCTTCTATAAGAATGAACACACCACGCTTCCAGAAAGGAATGACAGGATTTTATGTGGAGAGCTCTTCTGCAAATGGTCATACGGCGAATGCAGGGATTTTGACTTTGACTGCATATGGTATACATCAAATCAAATAATATTTATTACTTAATCTGTGATCCCAGAGTCCCTCTATACAATACAGGAGGTGTGAGGACCAGATCTGCAGCTGCTGTGCAGCGGCCACTCTCGCCACTCTCAGTGGTGGTGCTGAGCACTTGTTAGGACAGGCGAGAGGCTCGCCTTGGGGTACTCCTCTCTGGGATGGTGCATCAATGGACGCCATTTAAACAGGCACTTCAGTGTTCAGTACAGAACACTCTAGGAGAACAAACTAACAACTACTTTGTTAAATACTTTTAGCAAACAACTGTCTGTGAATTATAGAGCTGGGGGGGTGGATTTGGAGGAGATGGGACAAAGAAATTGTTCTTCCATAAGATCACATGTACTATGTATTTGTCAGAAAAGACAGAGAAAATATGAAAACCCCACACCCCCACAGTAAAACATTATGGGTCTAGACAGAGACAGCTAATATAAGAACCTGTGTTACCTCTAGGAACAAGGTCCGTGAATGTATCCTTGAAGCGTTTTCTGGGCCACCCGACTGCGGAGAATATTCACCCTCTTACCAGAAAACTGTCAACAATATCCAGATGCTCATACTTTCCAAAGTGTCAGAGGTATCTTCTTTCCTCCTGCTGATGTTTTACTTAAACAATAGCGAATATTAATCAGATCACTGAGAAGACCAAAATGAGCCTGTTCTTTCCTCTGGCAGTTCTAAGTAAGACTGAAAACTGTTTGGTGGTACAGCTAGATGGCCTGAAAAATATAAGAGCACACGGAGAAGTTCATACACTGCTCCCCAGCTGTGAACACAATGGAGGGGAATATCACTCGGTGCATGGCAGGACATGACACCAAACTGGGAGGAGTGGTGGATATACTGGAAGGCTGTGCTGCCATTCAGCAAGACCTGGACAGGCTGGAGAGTTGGGCGCAGAGGAACCTGATGAGGTTCAACATGGGCAAGTGCAGGGTCCTGCATCTGGGGAGGAACAACCCCATGCATCAGTACAGGCTTGGGGCGGACCTGCTGGAGAACAGCTCTGCGGAGAGGGACCTGGGTGTCCTGGTCGATGACAGGTTGACCATGAGCCAGCAGTGTGCCCTGGCTGCCAAGAAAGCTAACGGGATCCTGGGATGCATTAGGAGGAGTGTGGCCAGCAGGTCGAGGGAGGTTCTCCTTCCCCTCTACA
>Ga0065711_1008509_pt1 | contig 14543 bp, 14 predicted proteins | sample Hoacrofraction12_FD_59098 | JGI IMG/M metagenome (GOLD analysis project Ga0065711, IMG submission 59098) | Hoatzin crop microbial communities from Cojedes, Venezuela - Epithelial fraction 12 v2 (version 2) | ecosystem: Host-associated > Birds > Digestive system > Esophagus > Crop | place...
AGGCCGGGCCGTGCCGCAGGTGGGGCTCCCGGGCCTTGCCGGGCGCGGAGCCCGTGGCTCGCAGAGGGCTGGGCCAGCACCGCCTGGAAACCGAAGCCGCCGCCTGCGCGGAGCCGAGCCGCCGCGGCGTCCTCGCCGTCCTGCCGCGGAGAAGGCACGCGTCTACCGCGTAAGTCAGCTCTGCGCACCGGCTTCGCTCTCCTCCTCCTCCCTCTGCTGCTGGGGGCCCGCAGGCATCCGCGGTCAGCTTTTTTTTTTTCTTTTTTTTTTTTTTTCCTTCCTCTCTTCCGGGAGTTTTGCGGGCAGAAGCTGCGGGCTGGCAGGGCTGCCGAGGCGGTCCCGTCGCCAGCGGGCCGGGGTCGCCGGCTGTGAGTGAACCGGCGTTGGGAGGTGTTCCTGTGTGGGCACGGCGCTAGCCTCCATGTTTTACGCGTTACACAAGGAGTGGTTTACGTGACAGAGCAGTGTTGGAGAAGAGAGGGACGAGGAGGAGCAGTGTCTGAGCTGCTCTGTGTTTCTGCTGTTGCTTTGGGCTTCTTTTTCTTTCCTCGTTGCTCGCAGCCCATGCTGTTCTTCCTTCAAAAACCTGTGTCGTTTTGGTTTTTTGACGGACAGATGCAGAGCTGAGTGTGCCGATGGCACGTACAGAATATTGCGTAGTCAGGGTGTGGGGATCTGCCAGAGCAGCTTCTCGGTTGTGGCATGCTGAGGTATCAACAACGTGTTGACAACAAACCAAGCACAGCAAACGTGTGGGAAAAATAATACTTTTAAATAGTTGTTTGGTTTTGTTGGTGTTGTAGTAGTAGAAATTAGATAGCCGAGTGTTGCTTAGGCTGTGCTACTGTTTGCTTACAGTTCCTGTAAACTAAAACTGCTGATCCATAATCATGAGTGTTTCCAGTCTGGTCCGGCAGCAAGCTGAGCAAACAAAGTCTATCTTCATGTCATTAAGTGGCAGTATCAGTATCTTCCCTCCTCTTCTCTGCTTTGGAGAAAGTGAAAATAGTGTGTTAAAGAACACAGAGTTCTTGTTCCGCATTGCAGAGACCTCTGCTGAGTTCTTGATCTGTTGTCTTTTTTTGATGGCTAATTTTCTCTGTGCTGTATTTTTTTTTAATTGACATAAAACATAACAGATAATAATTTCTTCTACGTAAGACATTTTGTTCTCTAGACTAATGTATTTCTTGCTGTCAACCTCTTGTATAAAACAGTGCTTTTTTTTGGTTTTTTTTTTAATGGGAGTGACTAGGTGTGTGAAAATTCTGTTCCTGGTCTCAGCCTCAGGGACAGGTCCCTCAGCCGGGTATCTCACAGCTGTAGTTCTGGAGCTTTGCACCTTACATGGACACTCCCAGTCTGAAACCTAGGCAAAGTCGTGTTGCCCTGAAGGTGGTGGCTCTTTGAGGCCTGGGAATGGGGGTAGAGGAGAAACGTCTGTCTCCAGAAAGTAAAGGAGCTGCTTTTTCAGTGAGTTGGTCTCTGTTGTGTTCATGCTCATCATGTCTGCTCTTGTTTTCCTTAGGGAAACACAGAAAGCTTGGGAGTTTGTTGAGAGTCTCTTCTGCCAAAGGAAGAGCCTTGTAGGGAGGCTGGGAGGTCGGTGGCCGTGCACACTCCTTGGCAGCTCTTTAAGGCTCAGAAACCTTCCTGGTTTTGGAAGAATTCAGCTCTGTGCCTGCCTTCATGCCTTGCTTAGTAGAAGTGCTTGAACCCACTAGGAAACTCATCTCTTTGATCCCCAGGAAGGAAGGAAGCCTCTGTGAGGCAGGACAAGGCCTCACAAAGGTGGAGATTTTATATTTTTTTAATTGAACAGTAACATTCTTATTTCTAAAAAGCATGCGTGGGGCCCTTCTGAAGCAGCTTTGGGTTATCCTGAGTTAAGAGCCGGTGCTGAAGGGAGAAGTGCCCCAATCTGGCTCTTTTTGAGTGGGAATAGTAAAACAATGTTGAATTTTTCTAGAGTGGTCTAAGAAAAAAAACCAACACACACACACACCCCCCCACAGTCACCCCTAGCAGGTTGTGCAGTGTTATCCTTAGATGATATTTTAACAGCAAAGTTTAGTTGAGATTCCTTGACTTGGTGTTTGTAGGATTGTTTATCCTTTATTTTCCGTGTATTTTGATAGCCAGCGCTGTTGTGATGTGTGTATATCAGTTCATATGGCTTCACGAATAATATTTTGTTTCTGCATCCTGGGGTTGAAAAATACAATTTCTAATTCAGAGTATTGCTGATTAGGTCTTGTGACTGCCAGCCGCCCATTTTGAGTACTCCCTAGTTTGAGTATTGTAACAAAAATAACTGAGCTCATAACTTCGGAGATCTTCAGTCTTAAGATGAAGTCCGCTTTTACATAACATTTCTGTCCTTTTAAACCCCTCATTGTAGAACACTGGTTCTGTTTGCAGTCCACCATTTCTGTCCCAGCTCTGCTGGGAAGGGCTTTGCGAGCTGTCCCCCGGTGACACTGCAGACCAAGTGACACAAATCCTGGCTGAGCTCAGCAGCTCTGGGTGGCTTGTGGCTGGCACCTAACCGCGTGTTTTCCTGATGTTTTCTTATCAGCTTGCAGTTAGCTGCCACGGGTAGCTTTGGAACATTCTGGTTTGTAAAACAACATGCAGAGAGGGAAACAGTTAGCTGTAGTAATTAGAGCTAAATAGTGACCTTCTGCAGGACTGATAACTGAAAAGGGGATTATTGAGCTGTCTGGAAAAAAGGAGAGCTCTGCTGCGGTGACCAGCTTGTGCCTTACTGTAATGCTCTGTTGTGCAGAGTGGGAACCTGAGAAGAGTGGTGACGGTACTGGTGTGCTGCTTCTAATATCTGAATATGACTGAATGAAAATGAAATTCCCGTATGTGCCAACTTGTAGAGTTTATGGTGATGGAAACAGGAAGTTTCCAAGAGCAGGTAATCAAAGAGCACATTGAAGAAGAAATAACAACGTGGGGTTTAAAACAAATTAATTATGTCAGAACTCTTTTCGTGACACTGCTGTATGTCCGATGAGGAGTTTTGCCTGATGATGAAAATTGTGGGTTTTGTGGGTATTTCTGCATGTGTAGCTGAGGGAACTGTCAGGTTAGGTAACCCATTCTGTGATCAGATGGGAATACAAAGGTCACTCTTCATCAAAATGGCAGTAAAATGAACATCTTTGACAGCGAAAAGTAAGTTTGAAAATAAAATGCTGGAGAGGTATAATCTGGATATGAAAACAGAGCTTACTTGCAGTCTTTGCTTCCGACTCCATCTGAAAGGAAGGAGGAGTGCATCTCCAGTGATCTCATGAAGTGTTGGCCCGTTTGCGTGCGCGTGGACTCTGAAGGCAGCACATGAACTCTGATTACCCTGCTCAGCATGTGCTGGCTTTCTTTCCAGACCACTTGCAATAATCATGAAGGGACATTAAATAGAAATTGTCCTTGTAAAGATTATAAAGCAGTAGCCATGCTAAATACTGAAGTCTAAATAATTTCTTCACCCCGTGAGCCAAACTCTGTGTATGTAAAGGTTCTTCGTGTTTGGGTACTGCTCTGTGACCAACTAGGAAACTCTTTTCCTCTGCTTCCGAAACAAATAAACAACCAAACAGCAAATAAGTTGTGGAAGCATTGGGCACAGTGGGAGATGTTAACAAATGAATGCACAGTGCTTCTTACCATCAGCTGTGTGCTGGTTCTAACTTCTTCTGCATATCCCTGGCTTCCTGCGTAGAAGTAAGTGTAAACTGAGGTGTCAGAAGTTCAAGAAGAGTCAAAGGGTACAAAAATTATTTAAAGTCAAATGTCATTTGCTGCCCTCAGTTGTTTTTTTGTTCAAGCATAAAGCTGTTTCAGACTCTTAATAGTGACTGAGTAGTTATTAAAATAAAGAAAACCAAGCATACTGGTGTTGAGCTTTGGACTTGACATAGATTGCTGAAATCCAGAAATCTTAAAACAGACATCTAACCTGAAGGTGGTTTGACAGAGCAGTGAGTTTCTGGGTGGCATGAAGCCTTGTTCTACACTGCGGTAGATACAATGCTGATCTCACTCACAAGGTTGTACTTGGTGGCATTTGATTTACTGTGACCAAATTCGAATGCAAGCAGGTTACCTTAAAAAAACACTGCTTAAAAACCCATTACTTTAAATTTGAGCACTATGGTTAATCAGCTTTAGCTGATACATAAAATTCAGTGTTGCTAAATTTCTGTGCCAAAATGGCAGAAATTTTATTTTAGCAATCGAAATAGAAGACAACAGTAAGTGTCAGTCTGTCTTATGAAGGTTGTCTGGCTAAATGTGCTGTGATCGTCAATAAATTTAGCAGCACTCAAGACTGTAAAAACGCTTCATGACCTGAACAGCTTTTCAATTTCTTGGTTCAAACAAAGCTCTTTAAAAAATTGTTATGTTTTGGTTCATGAGAAGATGGATTTGTTTGTTTCCTACACGGTCTTTTAACATCTGTAAATGATGGCTGGTCTTGCTTCTGGGTATAGATTAATACTTGTTGCAAATACTTACTCTGTGTGGTGTGAAAATTGCAGAATAATAAAATTTCACTGTTAATCATTTCCCTGGTAGTAACCTGGATTATCTTTTGAATTGAGTTTTGCAGAGAGGTGTGGTCCTGTGTTACCAGTGGTCTTTGAGTTTTGTCTCTCTGATTCATTACAGCCAACTGTCTGATCTGGGAAAGAAGCACCGACATAATCCTACTGTTTGTTACTAGTTTTACTGTCGTTGAGGAGGAGTGCCTGTGGAGTTTGGAGGCTGTCAGACGGCACACCCACTTCTGGAGCATTCCACGATGGCACTTGAGGCAGGGATGTCCTGGTGAGGCTCTCCTGATGGCTGAGTTCCGTGCATAGTCCAGCAGACTTACCTGGTGAGGTTCATCTGACCTCGGCAGATGAGTATGCCTTAGCTGTGCCTCAGTTCATTCTTCATGTCTGCGCAGAACTGTCAGTGCGTATTTGAACAGAGCACAATCTATTACTAAGTTTCTTAGTTCTAAAGGCAAGTCAGTTTATGTCTAAAATTGCTTTTTCTTTGTCAAGTTGTGGAAATTTAAACTCTAATAATAGTAATAGTTTTTACTTACTTAAAGTGATATTCACACCAGCTGAGTTTATGGGTGTTAAAAGCACAGGAAGCATCCGTAGAGATAGCAGGCTTTTTGTTGTTAGTTTTGGTTTTGTGTTTTGATTGTTTGGGATTTTTTTTTTAAGGTAGGTGTTTAAAAGCATATATATTGAAGAGATGAACCACCAAGGCATGAATTGAGCAAACTGCTTGTTCAAATGAATCTCCATGCTTAGGTATTAAATTCTGCTGGGTTTGGTTTGCTTTGTGGCAACCAGTGCAAAGTTGTGGGGCTTTTCTGAGTCAGAGCTGTAATGAGCTCAGTGGCATCGCAGTAACAGCATTAGCAAAGAATTTCAGCTTGAGTTAGAATCTAGCTCCAGAAAAAGCTGATTCTCCAAGGTTTTGTTTTTCTCACTCCCTCTCAGTAGCTGGCACGAGCAGTAGGTTTTGCTTACAGCATGCAATGTTTGTGAGTTTCAGCAATGATAACAGGCTTTAGAAATGGAGGAGGCATGCCGGTAGTCATGTGGCAGAATCGGTCGTTAGAACTTGCAATGTGAATTGCTCAGAAGAGATACCATGCTGATTACTTCCACAAAGAAACTCATCGCAGCAGGATGAGTAGTGGGAATGTTTTGTGTAAATACACCAGTGTCTGAATAATATACAGGTACTAACTGGAATCCTATATCCTGCTATTCCATTTCGTTAAGTTCTTGGTATTAAAACTCCACAGAATTATCTGGGAGCCTGAAATCTTGGGGGAAAAAATTGTTCTCTTGGTTGTGTGGGGTTTTTTTTAACTTTCTCTTAAAAAGATGTTGTTTTTCTTATCAGCATAATAAAGGAACTATGTATAGGAACAGTAATTATGAAGTAATTGTTTTAGGAATTACTTGGGTTGGAAAATGACATAGCAGCACTCAAATTTGTAATTTTTAATTCAGCTATTATAGATACTGTAATAATAAAATCTATATAAAGAGGTAGTTTCAGTGGTATGTTTTTTCCACTTTCAAGTCACTGCATATCTTAGCTGCTGTGTAACTTCAAATATAGATGTTTATGTATTTTTGTATGTCTATATTTGTACATATACGCACACATACAGGTGTTGACTCAGACTGTGTCTTGCAGCTCCGCTTGGCTCAATGGAAAATTAGTGGAAATAACTCATTATTTTTGACAGTAGGTCTCTACATCTTGCGAACGCTGTTAATTAAAGCTCGGCAACAGAGCCGTTCGTGTAAAGAAGCAACCATTTGTGTTCAGGTAGATCATGTTTTGCCTTGTATTACACAGCCTTTAATAGTAACGCTGCAGTAGTAACATTGCTGTTAACTGTAAGTCTGAGAAGCAATCCCGGTTTATTCATGTGTGAAGTGTGTAAGCCCAGAGGAGAGCTCGGGTGGCCACAGAGGACTCCTCATTCCTCTCTCCTACGTTGGGCACAGCTAGTTCACTCAGAAAATATTTATATAGGCTGGCCCAAAGGCTGCTGTGGCTGGAAGTGCTGGCTTCATCTCAGCAGCCCCTGTTGTGGAGTGACGCTTCTCCCAGAAGCGAGATTCTTGAGCTCTGGCATGAGAGATTCTTTGTTACAGAATAAGCCACTTTCTTCTTTTCCTGTTTTCTTGGCTTCATGACCAGAGGACAAAACACCAGGTGCCATCTTGCTTTGTCTGTGACTGAGTCCCTCATACATATTTTTTCTTCACATTTGATTCCTAAACCTGTCCTCAGATCTTTCTTGCTTAATCTGTACTGCAGTGTGGTGGCCAAAACTGTCCTAGCGCTTGACCTAGAGAAGTTCAAGCCAAAAAGACAGAAAGTTATTCCTGTATTTTACAGCTGTATTTATGTTGTCGTGGTAACAGATTTTTATCTCTGATTCCTGTTGGTTATTTTTGGCAAGAGTATCTCAGCCTGTGGCATTGTACCCTTGCGTGTTTTTCTTAGTGTTGCTGCCTGCCTAGCTTTTGGGTTTTTGTGTTGTTGTATCCGACCTCCTCCAACCTGCTGCCCGCCTGTCGGAGATCCTTCAGGAACTCCCCAGAACGTTCAGACTGGAACCTGGAGGAAAGCAAGCTTGAAACCCCCATGATGCACACCAACTTCCTATTCCACTCGGGAAAACGTCACCTGGAGCTGCAGTGACAGCATGTCCTCCTCTGGAGGTTCCTGCGTTCTTGTCCAGCGGGCTGGCTGCCGTGTTGGAGTGTGTTGAGTGTTGTGTTGTCTTTACGCACTTCATTCTTGGCTGGTGTGTTGATTCTTACTTACTCTCTTCTTGTCATCGAAGTATTTCTGTATGGGTTGCTTGGTGTTTTCAGCATCGTGTTTTTGAAGCCGGGTGATGGCTGCGTTGTTACCTGGCTGTTCCTTTCTCAGGGTGGGCAGTGACCTTCCTCAGTCTGATGAATCTTCTCCATGGATTTACGAAATGCATAGTTTCAGTTGACAGTAGCTCTTGCTGTGTTGCATGTGGGGTGATTTCAATTGACTTTGAGCTTTCTGTGACCAAGAGCTCTTATGGATTTCTTCACCTGCTGTTTTCTGTTTCCAAAGGGTGTTTGCATCCAGTTCTCTGAACAGTTAAAATTATTTTCTCTTGATGTTTGTCAGCTGCACTTTTTTTTTTCCTTCTCCTGTTGCAGTTTCCCTTTTGCTTCTAGATTTCTGGGGTGCATGAAGTGAGACTAGGTACCAAACTTTTGATAGGCTTTCTTGTTTTGTTGTGTTCTACTAACCCACTTTTTAGCTTTTGTAACTGTTCTGTTTCAACACTACCATGAAGATTGTCCTGCTGATTTGACAAGAGTTTCTAAGGGCATTCATTCTCTTATCTGGTTAGGTCCCCAGTCTCTTCATCAGCCCTTGCTGGAAAGCCGTGCTCTAACTCGCTGCCAAGAGCATCTGAGGTCCGCTGGTCAGATCCTCTGCTTGTCTGTCGGTCTGTCTGTGCCTGCCCTGCCTGCCATGGGCTGGTTAGGGCACAGGCTGTGCTCTGCTAGCAGGGTGGGGTAATTAACAGGTACCAGTCCTCACTTCATCAGTATTCATCCATGTCTTTCGAGCTGCTTCTGTGGTGGTCGTGGGGGTCCTGTGCTGCCGGTGGTTCCTCTGCGGGAGGTGAACCCTGTGTGCCCCTGGGCTCTTTGCCGCGGGGTTCACCTCCTGTCCCTGCTCGCAGAGCTGCTTCCCGAAGGGCTGTGCAGCTGCCATCCCCCGCACCGGGACCCCCGGCTGCCCCTTGCTCGCAGGGGACCTTCCCCGCGGGCCGGGGCCGGCTCGGCATCCTCCATCAGCCGTGCCTCTCCCCGAGCAGGAGGAGCAGGCGTCGGAGCCGATGATGCTTATTTTTCCATCTACTGTCGGCTCTTCGCTCCGGGGCATCCCCGACAGCTCACCAAGCCCTGTGCTTTCCCTGCAGGACCACTGCCCGGCTCTCTGCCGAGACCAGCCTGCACGGCGAGTCAAGCTCTCCTCCTTCCTGCTTCTCTGTTTGGCAGCTTGGGCTTTTTTCAGGAGAGGGGGGGTTTGCCACCCCTGGGTGCGAGCAGGGTGTGCCTGCCCGGGCGGCGGGAGCTGTGTGTCAGGCCGTTACTATCCCAGTTGCTAGGCAGCGTTTTAATATTTACATCCGCGCCTGACACGCGTCTGTGTGTTGCTTCACCCCTTCCGTGGTCTGACTGTCAGTGCACCCGGTTAGCAGCTGGGCACGGCTAGAGACGGGAGAGGCAGAACAGGCCTGCAGTAAAAAGTAGTCCCCGGAGTCAGGCTGGTGTTCACCCTCTGCATGGTGGCTTCCAAACGGTGGTTGGACCTCGGCAGCTTCTTGCGTTGCCCATCTGCAAGGCTCAGCGTGGGTGCAGACCCTGAGCACTAAAGGGCTGGGGGGTACAAGGACCGCCGTCCTCCTCGTAGTGTCTCTTTTTCAAGGAGAGAGTGGAACACTGGAGGCCCTGAATAGTGGGTAATTTGGGAAAAACGTGCTTTAAACGAAGCGAGGCAGACGTGGCCCCGAGGGAGCCCGAAGGCTGTCGTGGTACCTACTGCGGTGGTCTGCGGGATGATGCCTTCCGCTCCCCCCCACCCTTCCCGCTCCCCCCCAATCCCCAGAACAGGGTTTTCTTCGCCGAATCAACCGAGTGTTTCAGGGAGGATGGCTTGGCGTTCTCCATAGCCACTGATCAACAGCTGTACATTAAACTTTTGTATCCTGAAACTACTCTTCTTCCTCCACAAGCATTTGAACTCCTCATCCCCCAGCTCCTGCCGGTTACGGCCATCCAGCTGGACGGGGTGGAAGGAAGGCGCTGGCTGCTTGGGGAGGTTTTCACTGATCTCTGCCGGTTGTAGTGGTGCTGCTGTGCTGGAATGGGGGAAAGAAATTCTTGGTGTTTTGTGAGGAAAAGGCTTGGTAGGAGTTTTCAGAGGGGAGGAAGGGATCAGGGCTCAGATAAATGTGTTTTTCTTAAATCAACAGGGACTAAGGTGACTAAGAGGAAGCTGTAGAGCAGGTACCTACTTGTTAGTCGTGTAGAAGGAATTCAGAGTAGTTTCGCGGAGAAGAAAGAAAAGGAAAAACTACTAAAGGGCAAATTAAGAAAAATGGGGTTTGCCTACAGATTACCTGATGGTGGTAGTAGAAATGTATAAAAAGGTTGTTTAAAAAGTTCTGTTCCCTGTCCTGATGTAGGAGTCTCCGTACATTCCTGTGTGTCTCCACCCATGCAGAAGTTCCCATCTATTATGTAGTCAATCTATACATATATGGAAGCGGATATTGTTTGCTTACATTTCTGTAGTGTGACAATTGCAGATTCTCTCTGGTGTACGGTTAGAGTAGTCAGACCTCCTACCAGGGTGTGCAGGATACCAGATAGGCTGGTGCTAGGGACACGCTGTCATCGCCATAGTGTACCTTTTAAATTCTGTGCAAGTTTTGTCTTACTGTTCAGAAAGGCTTATGCTATGAAAGGTTCTGGAAATGAGAACATTGTTTATATGGAAGTAAGAAGTCACCCTGGGTACGGAATAGTAATACAGCCTCAGAGTTCATTCGGACAGTGCATGTTTTCGTACAGCAAGTGGCATGGTAAACATGAAGAACAAACGTAGAAAAATTGATAACTTGTGCTGTTCATTTAAATGTAAAGTACAAATGTGTCACTGTGATTGACGGCAGGTACGGGGTTGAGGAGAGGAACATGAAGTGGGAGTAGACAGGCAGTATAGCATCTGCATAAAGTATCGATGAGACAACCAGAGTGTTCTTTGCTGGGCTTTGAACTTTAGTACAATCACAGCAGAATTAAAATGTGCTGTTCAGTGATCAACATCACTGCAACTAGGAATAAGACTGTGTCATTTGGAGCTTTCCAAAAGTGTTGCGTGATACGTAGAAACACTTGTGTGTTTCGTACAGATTCATTATTCCTGTTTATCTTAGCATATTGGAGTTTGCTAATTTAGTATTAAATATTTGGTGTGACAAACTAGTAAATCCAAAAGTACAATTTTTGTTAAAGAAAAAAAAAAAGAAATGTGGCAGAATCCATCACAGTAAGTATATATGTTTCAGTATGAGAGCAGGATTTGAGTTTGTTTTGATAGCTGACAGGAGATTCGCTTTCAGTACATGTCAAAGACAAAAAAATGTTGCAGGGACATCTGTGGGCTTCACGCTGTTGAAGTCCTACATACATGTATTGTAGAAATACAAACAGCACAGAAAGATCTAAAACGAGAACTCTTCAGTTAATTTATTCTGAATTTTTAGCTGGCTATATAATGAATTCAGGTTGCTTATGCTTGCTTAATAGTAGTACGTGTAACAAAGGTGGAATTAATTAATTTGCCTTTTTTTTTTCTCTCAGAAGCAGCCCTCCTCTGCGGATGCATCGAAACCACAAATTATGAAGCCATCTGAAACTAAGGTATGAATTCCTGGGAGACCTGTGCTTGCAGCGAAGCACAAATATACAAAGCAATGGAATTTCTTTTTCAGTACGCTGATGCAGAGTAACTTTACTTTGCATATTTCTACTCTGCAGCTTAGTTTCCTCTGCAAAAAATATCTAAAACATGCTGTACAAAGTACTCGGAGGATTTTGTGACAGCAATAGCAATTTTAGTTTTAGCTCACTCGCGCTTCGTGACATGTATGTAGCTCCCCCCAGTGTAATTACAGGGTCATTTACCTAATGATAGTTTTTCACATATTCAAAGAATTCAGGACAAGTTTCAGCTTCTGGTGTACGTACAGTTGCGTCTGCTCGTTAATCTCATATCTTTGTCTGTCTGACAGCTTCCTTGCCTTTGTCGTTTATGCCTGTTCTGTCTTGTCTTATGACTAGAACTCCTTTCGCATCGAGGCTGTGTCATCAGTCACGTACTTGTTAGAAGAGAGTCATAATCCTCCCTTACGCCTCTGTTGCCTAACACAATTTACGTATATTATTTAAACAACTGATAAAAGATCTCCGTTCCTTCATTTTCCATAACGAAAGCAGTGAAACCAACAAAGCCACCTAATACTGAGCTGGACCGGCAGGGTCTTGTGCTGTGGCAGAGCAGAGGGCTGCCTGCGCCTCATAGGATTACAGAATCATTAAGGTTGGAAAAGCCCTCTAAGGTCACCAAGGCCAACCGTCACCCCATCACCCCCATGCCTGCTAAACCATGTCCCCAAGTGCCACATCCACACGGTTTTTGAACCCCTTCAGGGATGGGGACTCCACCACTGCCCTGGGCAGCCTGGGCCAACGCCTGACCACTCTTTCAGTAAAGACATTTTTCCCAGTATCCAATCTAAGCCTCCCATGATGCAGCTTGAGGCAATTTCCCAAGCACACACGAGGGATGCTGGGAGCAGCTGGGGTGAGGAGGCTCTGGAGCTGCCCTGGTCCAGCCCAGCTCTGCGGCCAGTCCGACTGCGGCAGGCCTCACCGGGCAGGCTGTGCAGCATCTCTGGGTGGCCACTTCGGAGGTTGTCATCACCTTTGTTACTGTGGTTTTTTTCCTTTTACCAAACAGGAAGTTCCTTTGCTGCAACGTGTATCTGGTGGCTCTTGTCATTTTAGTGTGTGTCTCTGAAGACAGCCTAGCTCCATCTTCTCTGTATTTGAAGTTAGCCAATACATTCCCTTCAGGCTTTTAAAACCCTTTTCCTCCACACGTGTAAGGCTTAGACTGGTAGCAGCAAGCTGGATGACAATTAAACCTTTTCCGTTTGTGCACCATCATCATTACTCACAAATGAAGGTATCGGCAACTCTCCAGTTTAATCTTCCTGTTCTGCTTGTGAGGGAACTGATTTGTGTCGTCTTCATTATTGATGCTGTTCTCCATATGGATTAAACCAGACAGCTATTTAAAAATCGTTATGGTTTGCCCTACTTGAAACTTGAAATAACTGCCAGAAGAATGTGGTAGATTTCCAGTCAGATCTTTAAAACTGCTGTTTGCAAGACGAGACAAAAATAGAGTGGCAGAGGTGTACTTCAGTGCTGTGAGACAGGTAGACACACATCCCTTTGAAACAGCGTCCTGCGTTCACATGTGTAAGACAATTAGTGCTTGCTTCTAATGTCTCTTGCATTGTTAGTGTCTTCCTCGTGCTGCATTAAGCAAGTCATCTGCGTTTTGACAGTAGGCTTCTCTGAAAAGAAACACGGCTGCTGAGTCACTTTCATTTCTAGGCCTGAATTTCTTGCAAATTAACAACTCTTTCCTAATTGCCTTCTGGAGCCACGTCCCATTTGTCATTCCTAGACACTCTCTAGTGCGCAGCTGCCCTCACACGCATGCTCTGGACTCCTCTTGAGCTTTCAGTTCTGCGGACGTGAATCCTTTGTCTCAGATTAACCCTTGGTATTTGCCCCTCTGAGAAAGCTGTGAGTTACTGCAGTGGAAGAAGGAATGTGGAACTTCTTGTTTTGTGGGTGCAGCCCCGGGGGTTGGGAGGGAAGGTGGGAAGACCAGGGTGGAGAGCAGGCACCCTGTGGCTTCTGCTGGAGGAGTGGAGGGAGCAGGGTGCTGCTGCTGCCACCCAGGAAAACGCATCCCGTCCAGCTTTCCTACCTCAGCACGCCTTTGTGCAACTGCGCTGTAAACCGGGGAACGAGTTAAAAAATATGATTTTTCTTTTCCAGGCTGTTTTTCAGTTTCCTGAGTCAGTTTGCTGGCACAGTGCAGGGTGGAAGCAGGCAGCAGAAGGGGAGGCGGAACATCTTTTTCTCTGTAGGAGTTCGGTGTAAACTGATGCCGTGTCTTCAGACTGTGACTGCTCACAACTGCCTCTGTTTAAAGGGCGACTGAACAGTTGCCTTTGAATATATAGTCCTGTACTAAAAATGTTGGTTTAATCTGCTTGGTAATAGCTTTTTTTAAATTGGATTTGAACTTTGTTATTGCTAAAAGCGTATCTAAATAGATACGTCTGTGTGTGAGCGTGTATGTGTTCATTCTCGTGTGTTTTAGTGTGGCCTCAGCATCTCCATGTGTGTGTAAGTCTTGAATCAAAGCATTGCCCACATCAGTCCATATATTCTTAAGTACTGTCGTAAATAAATTAATAGTATGAGCAATTCTGCACATTTTAAAAGATACACAAGAATAATGCATAATGCATACCCTACACAAAAAAAATCCATGAAGTATTTATTATTATATATATAATACAAAAAAAATAGCGTGTAGTTGCTAATAAGTGGTTTGGCAGGCTGAAAATTTGAGTTTATGTTCTGTACAGCTGTTGTGGGGTGTTGACAGAAGTGTTGGTAAATATATTCTGTTGTCAAGCAAAAAGGTGTGTTTACTTTTCTGCTGAAAAGCACCTGAGGAAAAGCTGAATTTGTCCTCTAACAGCAGGCTACTTAAAGCCCTGAGCAGGCAGCAGTCCCACAGCAGGAAAAGTCAAACTCTGTTTCTTGAACCTCATGCTTGCACTTCTGTTACATTTCTTTGCAGCCTTGCTGCCGCAGGACATCTCATGTCTGATTGACTCTTTGCTTTAGGTGTTACGTAAACACATCCAACCTTTTTGAGCTTGAAAACTGAAAGATTAGGGTTACCCTTCCAATATAGGATTATTAATGTACAGGTACACAAACGTATATCTTTGAGTTAACCGTGTGGTAGTCATGTAATGAGAATGCAGAAGTGGCAGCATATAAAGTGTGCCTGAACCTAAAAGTACTGTGTTTTAATCAGGGTAGATATCAAGAGAAAATCCAAATGGGGGAGTCTGAGACGTCAAGTGATTTCGCCTCCCCCCGTCCCCATGCCCACCACACTGCAGAGTTTGGGAACTTTTTGTCCTCCCTCTCTATCAGTATCACAGAATCACAGAATAGTAGGGGTTGGAAGGGACCTCTGTGGGTCATCTAGTCCAACCCCCCCGCCGAAGCAGGGTCACCTACAGCAGGCTGCACAGGATCTTG
>Ga0065711_1043738_pt1 | contig 14543 bp, 4 predicted proteins | sample Hoacrofraction12_FD_59098 | JGI IMG/M metagenome (GOLD analysis project Ga0065711, IMG submission 59098) | Hoatzin crop microbial communities from Cojedes, Venezuela - Epithelial fraction 12 v2 (version 2) | ecosystem: Host-associated > Birds > Digestive system > Esophagus > Crop | place...
CACTGGAACAGGCTGCCCAGGGAGGTTGTGGAGTCTCCTTCTCTGGAGATATTCAAGACCCGCCTGGACAAGGTCCTCTGCAGCCTGCTGGAGGTGACCCTGGTTCGGCAGGAGGGTTGGACTAGATGACCTACAGAGGTCCCTTCCAACCCCTACCATTCTGTGGTTTTGTGATTCTGTGATTCTGTGATTCTGTGATTGTTTCCATCTTGTCTTTCATTTTTAATGTTTGATGTCATATCTCAATATTATATACTTTATATATTTTCTACAACTTTTTTCCTATTTCATTGTAAGTATGTATATTTTATATTTGTGCATATATGTCTTTGAACTTTTAAAAACTTTTTAAAGTGTAATGAAAGAAATTAATATAGTCTTTGTTTTTGAGGCCTGCTATTTCCCAGTTTTCTCTTATTAAATAAACCATGAGGAAAAAAGACACCTTTTTCGATATCAATATTTAGTACAAAGTAATCAAGTTGAAAACTGCTTTAACCTAGGAGCCATGGGAAACAGACATTTTGACCCACATTTAAGTCAGGTAGCAGTGGACAGGTGTCAAAAGGAAAGGATGCAGAGTGATGGGAAACTTCAGAATTGTTAAAGCAAGGTGAAGGGACATCTGGACATCTGCCTCAGGTCAGCCTGGGACTCTAATAGAAGGAAGTGCAGCTCCACATGTGTTCACAGAACAGTGACGCTGTTGGAGCAACTGATACATGGTGGGACAGCTTACAGGGCTGGAGTGTGGTAAAGGATGGATACAAACTGCTCAGCAAAGACAGGCAGTGGTGTGGTATGGTGTGGTGTGGTGTGGTGTGGATGGTGTGGTGGCTGCTGTGTGAAGGAGTAGCTTACATGTATGGATCTGTTGTTGGGAGTGCAGAATGGGCTGATTTAGGGCTTGTGTATCAGGATCAGAGTACAATAGAACAATCAGAGAACACACATTGGGACTGTGTTGCATACTACTGGAGAAGGGTGAAGAAATGTGGGAAGTGTTCTTTAAACAGCTCAAAGAAGTCTCTAATTCACAAACTGTAGTTCTCATGGGACTTTATCCTTTCTGATATGTGTTGGAAAGGCAATATGGCAGGATGCAAACAGTAAAGAATTCAGAAGATCTTTAAGGATCCATACTCATGTTTCACAGTAAGATTTGTTCCCAGTAGATATTTGTCCTGATAGTCCTTTAAACACCTTCCCATTTTCCAAAAACATTATTTTCCCATATTTTATTTTGAATATTATTAGAAAGTGTTTTTATCTTTTATTCCACATGAATTTTTCTAGTTAAAATTTAAGCATGTTATCTTATTTCCTGTATAGCTCTGTACCTGTGCCCATTAGAACCCAATTATTCTTCTTTGCAACTTCCTTTTACTTGTTTAGCTTTGATCTTCTCTTCTTTAACTGCAATAATCCTCATGCACTTTTACTTCACAAATCATGTTTTTAAGACCACTAGTAATTTTTGTTCATTTCCTTTAGATTGTTTTAAAGTTATTCATGCTTTCTTTTGAAGTCTTGGTCCCCAATTAGCAAAGAGTGGATAAGAATTTTTGTGATCCATTGATCACAGCTTATAGTTACAGCATGCTCTATTCTGCTCTCTGAAGTACTGGTATGTCCAGTTATTCACCTAGTTAGTCTATAAGGGATAATGCAACTCTCGTTCCACTTTAAAATAAGGCTCTGTGTTTTAAATGGCATTGTTAACAAAGAATATTGTTTTCATTAATTTTGGTTTTGATTTTGGCTTTTTTTTTTTTCTATTAGAATGGTTTAACTGTTGAATTCCAGGTAGACAGACAAGGCTTTTATCTTTCTATATTTCCCATGGAATGAAGCATGTACAGTAAGGCACAAATAAAAGGTCTCCATGAACTCTAGAGAAATCTAGCTGAAGTCCCAGAATAATATTTTTTTTATTTACTGCAATCTATATATCTCCAGGCTCGCCAAAAATACAGTGCCAGATTCCAATTTTCTAACTATATGAACTAAAAAACAAAGTGTACACATTTAAAGGGAATAATGTTGTGGTTTAACTCTTCATTTACTCCTATTTAATTTAATTCAAAAACTGACAAATAAATATTTGGAGATTCAGTCCTCCTGCAGTTTTGGGCATCAAGTAAAAATATTGATGCACTGCTTACTCCATGTCAGTCAATATATAATGAAAATTGCTTTCTATATAATTGTTAATCTGAACAGGACGAGAAAAAGCAGAGATTCATGAATAAAAATAATGGTCATAACTTCATAAACAAACCATTTTGGAAATTTTCCTCTCATTGGGGGTGAAAGTCCAAAGACCTTCTGTCAGTTATCCAAGTCATGTGGATATCATCCATATACAAAAAATTTCATAAAGTGTTCACTTTCTATCATTACTAAGAACACTAAAGACTGAGGTTAAATTTTATAATCATTGAGAAACACTTACATCCCAGGAATCTGGGAAAATCAAATTAAGCTGTCTGATAGTCACTAAGCTAAAGTTTATCACTCATAAATTGTACAGAAAATGGACACGAGCACTGCTTCACTGAAGGGAGAAAGGAAAAGAATGAACAATAGATGAATCAATAACTCACTGCTCTGGATGCTCAAAATACGATAATGACAGTTCTCTTTTCTCATTTGCTGATGATGCAACTGCTAGGATAGTCTGTTCTTTTCATGTATGATGCAGTTATGTGTCACACATAGTACAGGATTAATGATTCCAGGGTGCTGTCATCTTCCTTGCCTAATTGCATAGCTTCATCTAAGAAGCAGCTAAATCAGCAAAGTGACTTGTCAACAGTTTGCTCTTTCTAGCTGTTCCAAGCATCCATGCTTGTTCTAGTTATTCTGGTGTACCTGGATGCATGGGTGGTCCATTATCCACCTTTACTGGTCACTGCGGCTTTTCAAGTAAACTGTATATGTGAATTTGTTTTTAACCAAACTTTTTCTATATTTTTTTTTTTGTAAGGAAGGTGATATTAAAAACCTTCAACACTGAATTAAATTTTTTTTCTTAATTCCTAGAATAGAAAAAAATGTATTTTAAATCATTGATTTAGTGCTGTGTAATGGAGTTGCACTGTAAAAATATATCCATAGCTTTTTAGAATATGTTTTCCATACTTTGTATTGTCTGTTGAAACTTGTGATATTGTTTCTGGAGGTTTAGAGTTTTCAGTAGGAGTCAGGCTATCCAATGACTATGTTGTTTAGCAAATTATGATTTGCTGGTTCTTTCAATGTTCTGTAGTTATGAAAAACAGTGGTAACATTTGCCTAGCATGATACTTGATTTTCCCTCTGAACTGTAATTCTTCTTAGAGCATGCGTATAACTATGTAAGGGAATATTCATGTTTGTGAACAAGCTTCCTGCTGATTGCTTTTAGTTTTGACTGTTAACATTTTTTGTATGACTGTTTGTCAAACATATTTCAAATACTACATAAGTTACTAGGACATTATCAAAATGTGAAAACCTGCAGCATACATACCAATTAAAAACAGCTTAAAGTGAAATGCCTATATAACACAGATGTGTTGAGATGGAAGGAAAGAAACTCAGAAGAAGGTCTTTTTCTTTGCCTCTGAGCAATGACACAGTATACGGAGCAGAGATCTAGTAAAGCCTTGCTGTCTGTTCCTGGTTATGACCTCAGGTTGTCCTCCAGGTAAGTCAAATTCAGCTGTAGATATTGCATAGGTGGGTGGGGAGTAAGTCAACTTCTATTGGGCAAATGGGTTTATTTGAATTAGAATTTTTGTGTACCAAATAAAGAGCCAGGGAAGTTATATGGTAGCTTGTCTGGCACAATAATGCCTTCTGAAAGGCTGTACAGAAATAAGAATAAGGACAGGGAATAGAGTGATGTGGATGAAACAATTTAATAGTGCTAGATCAAAGAAAAGAGATTAATTTAAAATTCAGGTAACTGGTGGCAATACTTAGGTAAAGGCTATATGAAGTAAAAAAGGCAGGGAACTTGGATGCTGAAAAATAATATAATGAATTGCTAAAGGGGAATTCTTCCAATGAACTTAATGATGATGGTAACAAAAAAAAGAAAATAAGATGTGAAGCAGACAAAATAAGTATTCAAAGGATGCTGCTGCAACAGAGATACTACACTGTAAGAAAGAAAATCTTATATAAGAGTGTAAGAATGTTGCATAGTGAAGACTTTATCTAGGAAGCCCGTTATATGACTTCTGTTTTAGTATAAAACTGAGTTAATTTTGTATCTTGGATCCGTAGTCTCTTTTTCCCACCCTACCTTTTACAGAACTCCTAAGAAGACTCTGGAAAAGCGTATGTAAATCCAGGATGACATGCATCTTCACACAAACCTGTCTTTCAGAACTGTAGTTTTCAGGCATTTCTTCTATCAAATTTTCTGCCTCTCATAACTCTGGAGGTATCCACAAGAAACACAAAAAAATTGCTTTAAGTATCAGAAGCTAAGGTTGCTTTACAAACAGTATTTTTTCAACAGCATAAGCTTATTCTTAGAATCCAGATATGATTTCTGATTTTGGACAGTGAGTGAAATTATCTTACAGTTTTTCAAAGCTCTGTTTACTGGAAAATCTACAAGCTAATCTGGTTTCAGAGTATCGTCTTCTAGTCTGTGATAACACATTAGTGTTTACACTATTTTTTTCCCCTTTATGAATATTACCTGCTGCACAACACCTAGACTCTTACATATATTGCTTGGCCTAAGGTTCTTACGTGCATACAAGAGCCAGACAAAAAGGGTCATGTATCCTGAAATGCTAAGCATGACACTGCATGTTAATTCTGTTCGTTTCATGCTTTTGCATATAGACTTACAACCATCCTAATTTTAGTTATTTTTGGATTAAATTTGTTTGTGTCTCAAGTCTACCATGCTATTTGCAAGACTACCTGCCATTTTGAACAAGCGTGCTGTAATGATCTTGCTATTAGCCAAATAATTTTCTCTCAGACGTAAATTCCAACACTGCATATTATCTGCTTTGTGCCAGCACTATGGAGATGGTCTATAGACATTAGCAGTTCTGTAGCCTTCTAGTTCCAGAATAAATTAATGTATAATCTGCACATTGTCAGCTCAGGAGTTGGCAGGCTTGGTAGACTCTGCTGCACTTCAGCCATTTCCCGGCTAACCTAGCACATAGAAAGTCCAACTGAGAGATTTTCTATAAGTGCACAAATGGTTACACTAAAAGCTCCCTTTTCTGTCATCCCCAGTATTTCACTCTTCCATTCTTTCTAAAGATCAATCTTCCTTCTTAATCGTTGTACTACTATTTGCATAACAGTCTGAAAGATCTATGGTCCACGTCAAGAAAATGCTAGTAAACAACTTTTCCATCAATATTTAGCTATATTATGAACAATAGCTTCAAACTTATCATCAGCTCCTGGAACGTTAACAGAACAAGTTTATTTCTGGACAGTGCTCTGACACCTCTGTTAGATAAGAGCTTTCAGTTGTTGGATCAATATTACACACATTTATAGAAAAATATGTAAAAATTCAAGGATTAAATGTGAACATTTAAATCTAACGAACAAACAAATAAACAAACAAACTTAACCTGAAGTTAATGGTGCCTGTCGTATAACTTGTAAATTGAGGAAAGAAAACAGAATTCTGGAACAAAAATATACTTTTCTTTTGAGTTGCATTTCCCTCCCTCTCATCTATTTATTTAGCGAGTTCTGAAGACAAACTGTTCATGTCTAAGTATAACATTTGTCATAGCTACCTCCAAAGGTTTCTTATTGTGAAAGTACCATTTCAGCTTCGCGTGAAAATCTAAAGCAAACCAAAATAGCAAATGGAGATAAATGAACTGATTAAGTCACAGACACTTCTAGCAGGTAGGTAAACAGTCAACACACAATTTTCAAGGTTCAGAGGCTGCAAACCTTGTTGCAATTTATCTAGTAATACTATAGATTAAAAATTCAGAAAACAATTGACAGTGTTTAATGTGACCAAATATTTGACAAGTGACGTAGAACCAGGCAAACTGAAGCCTTTTGTGGAATCTGGAAATGAGGAGTGCATAAAGACCATTTTGCAGAGATGGTTAATGAAGACAGATGTGAAAGTCCATTTAAGAATGAGACTGGAGTACAGGCTGCCCCAAATAAAGCAATGAACTCAGGACAGTCCTGTTTTTAGGCATAAGTGTCAGGCAACTATTTGCAAGTGCCTGAAGAGCTGGTATGTGTTGTGTTTCAGAACTTCGTTGACAGCAATTCTAGGTTCATTGTGTATGATGGAGTGTTTTTCATACGCGAAGCAAGTCTAATATTTTGTACACGCATATGTGTATATGCAGATTATTTCTTCTACTAAATATGCAGATAAATGTATAAAAATAGGAGTATTCTCACTGATATTCTATACAAAAAGAAGTGCTGTGTTGTTTATGTAGATTGTTTTGACATCAGATTTTTTAGATGACTGGATTCAATTCAGCTCATGTAGATTTAGGAGGTTTTTGACAGAGTCATTCGGAATATATTTTGTATATCTATTTTATATATATTTGTCCTTAAAATTTGTATTGCTTTCTATGTTATTTAATTTCTAATTTACACATTTATATACATATTTCTATATTTAAACTTTGTGCAACAGTAGAATTGTTGTAAGTCAACCTAAAACAATTTTGTCCTTCTCTGTAGGGTAGTTGCATGTTACATTGTTTTCCTTTTCTTTATGAAATGTAACCTGTGTACTTCTCTGGCAATATAAGTGTGGTAATAAGTGAGGAGTTGTACTTAAAAACATAAACCAAGTTGTTGCTAGACTAGTAGGAAGTCTTGCATGATTTGATCACCAGTTCCCTACAGCATTCTATCTAGCACACTGTCAGGGTTTCCATGGAAACAACAACCCTATTAAAGACTCCAAGAAGTCCTGACTTTCTCTAGTTTCTCTCCCCTCCCATTTTTTAGCTAGTTAATGTTGTGCATAAGTGTTTCATTTCAAGCAAAGATTTTTTTTTAAATTTGCAACTTTGTAGCAAATTAACTTCTGAGTGGGTAGACGTGAAAGTAGTTAATTCATAGTTCTCATTACCACCATGCTCACTAGCCCTGGCAGATCCAGAATTTGCCAATAAATTCTTACGAAGTGAGAGAATGGAGCCAAATTTATACAAGAAGTAAAGATAAGTAAAAGGTTTATAAGTATTAAAATACACAAAAATATAGTGTGTGCATTATTTCTTGATGGCATAGTATTACTCCTATTAAAGACAGTGGGAATGAGTGAAAGCAGAATTAAGCTGTGTGAAAACTGAAGACTGAGGGTGAAGGAGGAAAAGTGACCAAGACTTCCATTTTTCTGTCATGCTTACTTGTTGTATTGCTTAAAAAAAAAAAAAAAACAAGTTCAGTTCCATCACATGATTTAATTCAGCTTACTAACTTGTTTACTCCTTCTCTGAATTTCCACAGTGCTTAAAAAGCACTAACACTTAAGAGTGTGATTTTTTTTCTTGGATTGAAATGCTTGTTTTTAAACTTTTCTGCTGGGCTCTGAACTATGTGTATGCAACTGAGATGCTTGATGGCAACTGCAGAGCAATCATACTTGCAAAAAAATATTGTTTAGCAGATAAAAAAATTTAATGAAAGAGTCTTTCAACATGATAGCAGTAAATACATTGTTAAATCTATGTTTGCAATGGAAATAAAGCTGTGTTATTTTAGAAAAAGAAAGAAGCACTATATTCTGTTACGGGATTTATGAAAAATAGGAGTTTAAAGAAGACTGCTTTTTTTTGCGTGTCTTTTTGCATTTCTCAAATGTGCCTTTCTTCTCATGATAATTCATTTTCATTTTATGTGACTAATTGACATAACCACCATTCAATATTTTTAATTCATTTTATGATAGTTCTCAAAATGTTTAGAAGCTGGGAAGGGTGTTTAATGACAAAAGAGTTAAAATGCTTCCTGTAAGATCAGCTTAGGTGAAGCTACAAATTGGAGTGGTGTTTAGCTGGATTTGGAATAGGCAGGATGTGAGGGATTCCTTCAAAGACCTTCAATATAGAAGTCTACACGCTGATTAGCTGTCTGGACTACATCTAAGGCCACAAGGAAGGATAAAGCACTTATGGTCTGTCTAATGTTCACTGCTAAAATAAATCATAGAATCATGACATCATGTAGGTTGGAAGGGGTCTGTGGAGGTCTCTAGTCCAACCTTCTTCTCAAAGTAAGGTCAACTACAAGAAGTTTCTCAGGGCCATGTCTAGTTGATTTTTTAATACCTCCAAGGATGGAGACTCCAGAATGTCTCTGAGCCTCTGTTCCATTGTCTGACTTCACTCATAGAAAATGTCTTTTTCCTTAATATTGAATCAGAATTTCCCACATTCCAGCTTGTGTCCATTCTCTCTGCTACTTTCACTGTGCATCTTTTAGAAGAAACTAGTTCAATTTTCTCTGTACTTTCCCATTAGATATTTGAAGACAACAGTAAGATCTCCCCCAAATTTTCTCTTCTCCAACCTGAAGAGATCCAGTTCTTTCAGCTTCTCCTCATGTCATATGCTCCAGATGCCAAATCAGCTTGGCAGCACTTCGCTTGAATCAGTCCGATATGCTTATATCTTTCCCGTACTGGACTACTAAATTAGATACGGTGCACCTTAAAAGCACCTAATTCTCATAAATAATTATGAAAAAAACTTAAGGTGACTAGCTCAAACATAGAACTCTACTATGTATAAATATCAAAAGCTAGGTGAGATGTCCAGTTCCATATGTTAAGTGGATTCTGCAAATGCAGAGAGAAAGAAACTACTGGAAAAATCTGTCTCAAAGTACCAGATTATGAATAAGGAGGAATAGGAGAGAAGACAAGAGATAGTAGGCAAGAAGATCCTGAGAAATGGAATAGACAGTTTTGATGCTGTTAATGGAAAATCCCCCACAACTCAAAAATGGGACAGAACATCAAATAAAATGTAAAAATATACAGTGATTATAGGGTATTGATAAAAAGGCCAAAAGAGAAGGTCAAAGCTGAGGCACTGATGAGGGAATGGACAAGGTTTGCAAAAGGATATAAATACATGCAACTAGAAAAAATCTGAAATTTTTCCAGAGCAAAAGCTCCTTGCATGTTTCCTTGCATGTATATGAATGTGTTTTGAAAAACATCCAAACTTTTGAAGATGAACTGTAGAAGTCTACATTTTCTTTTCTCTTTTTTCCCTGTGAAACAACATATGATATTATAGAGAGGCTGCTGGTTTTTATATGCTACAACCATTGTAATGTGTTCCGCCAAAAATGATGCTTTCCCCTTTGCCAAATTCAGTTAAAGATTTTCAGTGTTGCAAGAAGAATAACATGAAAACTATTTTGTCCACAAGCTAATAGACTGAATGGCAAGCAGTCTAATTGCATCCAAGGGGCTTGTAAGGATTTGTTGATTACAGTGTCGTATGTTCATAACAAGAAAGTAAAAAAATCCAGCAAGGTAAGCTTCACAAATCTGCTGTATTTAAAATGAATAATTTTAATGAAATTATAGTTTTGCTAGAAAAGTCTAACAACAATCTTCTGCATTTTTCATCTGTGTTCTTCAAATAATATCCATAAAGATAAAACAAAAATACTGAATACTTTATTTTTATATGATAGAATGCTTTGGGTTGAAAGGGACATTTTAAAGTCACGTAGCCCAAGTGCCCTGCAATGATCAGGGATATCTTCAACTAGACCAGGTTGCTCAGAGCCCTGTCCAACCTGGCCTTGAATGTTTCCAGGGATGGGGCTTTCACTACCTGTCTGGGCAACCTGTTCCAATGTTTCACCACCCTTCTGGTAAAAAACTTCTTCCTTCTATCTAGTTTAAATCAACCCTCCCTTAGTTTAAAGCCGTTATTCCTTGTCCTATCACAATAAGCCCTGCTGAAAATATTTTCCCCATCTTTCCTATAGGCCCCCTTCAGGTCTATCTAAATATAGATAATATACATTATAATATAGATAATATTTATTTATAAAGCACATAAATATAAATTTATATAAAAACACTAATGGTATAACTTTCTACATATATCCATGACCTTGTGATATTATATTTGAGGTAAAATATTTCATTCATATTTTTGAAGTGGTACGCTACAGCCTGAGAACTGTATTTCTGATTTTTCATAAGTTCTCATATTTTAAAAGCATATTTTTTTTAATCTTAATTTTTAATAATTTCTGCAGAAGTATATGAAGTTCCTGAGTTAGAGAATAGGGTAAGAAGTAGAACATGGTTCCGAAATAGTAGTCATCCTCATTTAGCTGAGGTAATTGGAGACTGAGAGAAATATAACCACTTACAGAAAATACTTAGGTTTAGAATATGATAAAAAAGTAATTAATAGAGTTGTAAGTAACAAAGATTTTTCAACATTTAAAGTAAAAGGTAAGAAAATTAGTATGTTCTATTCAGCCACAGCTCTAGTCCTTAAAAAAGACGCAAACAAAAAAAACAAGATACAAATCCGTATTTTCCGTGGAGATGGTTGGCAGTAGCACAAAAGTCTAATAAAAATGTTGAGCAGCACGATTTACAAATCTTAGCTCTCTGGTGGTTTCCCTTCTGTGGATTTTCAGTGCCTAGTAGTATGATTGTGATCACACTCCAGTATCTTCTGCAACGAGACAGTAATTTATCTCTATCCAGCTGCCTTTTTTCATTAAAATCTTAGCAATGTGTTTCAAAATGTGTCTGTACTGCTGAATTTGATTCAAGTTAGGCTATGGATTCAAAAGCTGCTGGAGTGGGAAGAAGCCAAGCTGAAATTCTTAGTGTTTGTATAATCATTTCAGCAATGACTTTCACCAATGCAGTCCTGTGTTTCTTTTGCATTTTGCTAGACAAGTAATCGTGTACACTATGTTCTCATAAGTATAATGTTTAATTTATATGACAGTAATTTATGCTGCAGTTGATTTATTTAACATTCAGGTAAATTTTTTCAGTCTGTGTTGTAATGTAAGGAATGTGATTTTCTTTGGTTCTGTTACACCGACCTTGTTATGAAAACAGTGTGTTATGAATTTTATTACTGTATTGTTACATTGTGTGCATTGAGAATCATCACTTAATGCAAATGTTCTGGCAGCCAATGATTTGTATGACTTTCCTCAGCTGAGTTTTATTTTTGTTGATTTTCTTTGCTGTTTCTGCACTGACCATGCTCAAACACAGAACTGGAGTTTGCATTGTATCAGCATTGATATTAAAACCCGACTCATTTTAGAATTAATCTTTTACAATTCTTTTTATATCAAATTTAGCATGTTGACCTAGGTTTTTTTTTCCTCATGTACCTCTAAACACGTTTACTGAGTAAATATTTGCTTTAGTGAATCCTGTGTAATGGGGTTGGTCCAGACAGAATTGCAAAATCTATCCATCAGTACACATACCATCCATCATCTTCATAAGCATTATGATCTATAAAGTATTGGATGAGTAGTGCTGCAAATGAATATGTAAATATGTCCACACTTATATATCAGGGAGTCAGACTCTGTTGTCATGGAGTATTTATAAACTGAGAAATCAAACTAGTTTTAAACTTAAAAAGTGAAATTTTCTGTGTGATTCTGTGAAATCCACATATTAATAGCATACTTTGTGCAAACAGTTAGTTCTTATATATTATTGATTAGCATTACTACTTATACAAAACTGCTAGTTTTGAAAACATATCCTTGCCAATTATTCTCTTGTAAAGATCAGGACATTAGTTTGTAGTTAATTGTGCTTATCTAATCTTGCAACTTTTTTTACTTGGATAACTCCCACGTGCAGCTACAAATATCCTTGTCCCTTTAGTGATCACATTGCTCACATACATCTCAAAAACGCTTGTGTACTGTGTCTCTCTATGGCAGCAAAATGTCACAAAACTGCTTATGTACTACTGGTTATGCCATTACAATGGTTACACTGTTTCAGTGCACTTATATTGGGGTTCAAGGTAAGCGAATATTAATTATATTCGGATTAATGAACTTCTAATTTATAGGTTTCATAGAACTCTGCTCTAGCTGCAGAAGTCAGAGGGGAAAAAAAAAGAAAAAAAGGAATTCTAATTCTCTCACTGACTTTCTGTCTGATGTGAAGTTGGTAATATTGAGTTAAGATGTCTGTATTCATTCCCTTTTATATTTATTACACCCAGGGGCTTCAACAGCATAATTCCATTGTATTCTGATATTCTATTTTCAACTGTTACAAATAAATAGTGAGGGCTTATTACATATGATAGCAGAATAGCGTAAATCTGGATTTTAGTGACCTGGTTAGGTGTTTTTAGTGAAGTAATCTATAAAGATCAGTTTTACTTAATAGGTGCAAAATAAAGCCTGATATGTAAATGGCCATCAATGCCAGAAGAACATATATCAGCAGCATGTGTAGCACATATGCTGTTAGAGGACGAATAGGGGAATAAAGGGTGAACACGGCAATAAAGAGGGTCTTTTTCAGAATTCACTATTCCTTTCTGTATTCACTCAGGAAGGTGGTTTAGTATCAGCTCTGTCATGTGGACTTCAGAGTTTTGATTCTGGGACTGATGTCTCTAGATATTTGCTCTTCAACTCACCCATCCTTCAGTCTGAGAAGTGCCTGTAACAACTGTGGTCATACAGTTACATACAGAATGCTGTGACCCTTAATATCAATAAAAGCATTGCAACATCCTTATTTGAAAAAAGCATTGGAAAGACACATTATTTCTTATTTATGAGCAGCTCAGTTCCGCTATCTTTGCTTTTTTCACAAGGTTATTATTCCATGTTTTATCATATGTTTAAGTCCTACTAACTGAAATTTTGTTATTTTTAGTAACTGATAACAAGCTACTGAAAAAAGAAAGATAAACACTTAGACCATGATCCAGTTACTTTCAAAGTTTGAAGTAAGTAGTAAAATGGACACCAAGCTGGGATTTTAGGTTGACTATTACATATGCACTATAATTCTCCAGGAAAATTTCTAAAATTATTTTGGGCATATATCTTTAATGCTTTAGATTCTTATCATAAACTAGAATGACTCTGAAGATGCCATTAGTACCTGTTGAGTATATGATGTGTGAAATAAGAAGGTTGTATATTGTAGGCCTTTATGGCTCTATAAGAGTGGCTGTTAAAAAGAGCCATTATGCATATTTGTTTTGACTGTGACGAAGGGACAAAATGCACAGGTATAAAGAACACGTGTGTGTGCACATGTATGTATTCACTAGACAATTTTTCATGGGGGGAAAGTAATACCAAAAAATGTAACTTGCCAGAGCTCAATGTTTTAAGCAGAAGAACAGAGGGATTGATGTGTCAGGGTAAAGCTTTTGTCTTAGTCACACTGACATACACTGTGATCACCACTCCCGAGACGATGTCAGCTAAATGCAGGGAAGACAATGCTCGCTCCAGCCATTCTCAGTGTTGGTGTTCATGTGCAGCAGCCTGGCTTCAGCACAGAATGGTTCTACGGTGAGCACTTTGCTTCTATGTGATCAAATCTTTCCATCAGATCTCTATAGACAAGGGTCTTTGCAGTGAATCAGATCAGTCCACAATGACCCACACTATACACCTTTGCACCAGTTTCTGGTATTAATCTGTGGCTAGTGCCAAGGCTTGTTACACTTGGTTCTTGTTTACACTGTCCTGTCTGTCATGGCTCGCCACAGTCTGTACAGTACTCAGCTCTTGACCTAGGTAAGGGCACAATATCCCCATGTCACAGAATCACAGAAACAGACAGTGGCTGAGGCTGGAAGGCACCTCTGGATATAATGTAGTCCAAGTCTCCTGCTCAAAGCAAGGCCATCTGGAGTGGGGTGCTCAGGACCATGTCCAGTTGGGTTTTGAGTATTTGTAAAGGTAGAGATGCCACAGTCTTCCTGGAAAACCTGTTTGAGTGTTCAATGAACCTTGCAAAGTAAAAAAAAAATTCTTATATTTAAACTGTATTTCTTCTATTTCAGCTTGTGCCAAATACTCTCTCGTCCTTTCACTTTACAACACGGAGAAAAGCCTGGCTCCATCTTCTTTACGCCCCCTTCAAGTATCTGTGCACATTGATGAGATCCCCCTTGAATGTTCTTTACCTTAGTTTGAACAGTCCCAGGTCTCTCAGATTCTCCCCACATCAGGCACTCCAGTCCTTTAATCATCTTTGTGGCTCTTTGCTAGACTTTCTCCAGTACATCTATACCTATCATACTGGAGACCCCTGAACTGATTGCAGTACTCCAGATGCAAGGTAACTGGCCTCTAGCAGGACCTTGTGCAGCTTGATGCACTTGAGCCAGCAGTGTGCCCTGGCTGCCAAGAAAGCCAATGGGATTCTGGGGTGCATCAAGAAGAGTGTGGCCAGCAGGACAAGGGAGGTTCTCCTTCCCCTCTACACTGCCCTGGTGAGGCCTCATCTGGAGTACTGTGTCCAGTTCTGGGCTCCCCAGTTCAAGAAGGATGAA
>Ga0065711_1043739_pt1 | contig 14543 bp, 4 predicted proteins | sample Hoacrofraction12_FD_59098 | JGI IMG/M metagenome (GOLD analysis project Ga0065711, IMG submission 59098) | Hoatzin crop microbial communities from Cojedes, Venezuela - Epithelial fraction 12 v2 (version 2) | ecosystem: Host-associated > Birds > Digestive system > Esophagus > Crop | place...
TTTTTTTTTTTTTTTTTTTTTTCCCTGGGAAAAATATCTTTGATATATTGTCATATTTGAATTCATGCCTGTCTATTTTTCCCCTACTGAATTTATGAGCAGGCACAAAGAGGGCTGTAAATTTTAATCCAGGATAAAATTCCTGGGGTTTTTGAGGGTTTAAACAGATAACAATGCAATACAGATAGATCAACACTCAGGTGGCAAGAAAGTAAACATCATCTATTCTAAAGCCTAGTAGCCTGACTGCATTTAGGACTTATCTTTTGATTAATGTCTCTTTTGTTCCTCTTCTAAATGTGCACAGCATAAATGTAATCCATTTTTGAGGCTCAAAAATATAAATGGGTCAAACAAAAAGATATTTCAGATAATCGAGCTGGAGGGTATGGCCTCTGTTTTCCAATGAACAATGTGTCGCATTCATCTTTGTCATCTGAGGTGAGACTACTGAAACATGCTGAATGAAGAAAAAGATCAGAATATTATAAATTATTAGACAGAGCCTTTCAGACTTTTGATGGTGCCATTGAGCAAACAACTGACACATTCATCTCTCTCAAGTACCAGTGCAAATGAATCACTTATGAAAGCATTTATTATCATTCTCAACTCGCTCCAGGAGTAGTTTTCAATTAGATTTCAATGACTGGTTCCAGATATTATTTTGATTTCCATCTTCGGTTTCTCTGAAAAGGACTGGTAAGCAGAACTTGGACAGGACTAGTGCATTTTAGGCTGTCTGGCTGTCTCTGAGAGATCATACTACTCACAGAGCTGCTTTGCTAACATCCTGAAAGCCTGCTAAATTTCTGCTTTCTGAGCTCCATCCAAGGGAGAAGGTAACTATAAAAGTGAGAGAATCCCAAATGTCTGAGTATGTAGAAAACACAGATGACAGATAATAAATCAGACTTTTTTGAAATTAATTTTAGCAATATAATTCTTGAGTTTGCATAACATTAAAATTCTGTTTTTATAGAAATAGATGTTTACACTTCAAAGTGCCCACAAAGCCAGAATAAAATTACAAATATTCAGTGTATACTTAGACTTGTCTTTTAAGTCTCTAGTGTTGCTGCTCGCACAGCAAAATAAACATATCTGACAGAAATATCTTTTTTGGTAACAATAACTTCACAGGACCTGACTTACAAATAAATTTATACCTTTATGAGACTGAAGTTTGAACTATTTACAAAATTAGCAGTGCAGATATATATGTAAGTATACAAAAGCCTGCTTAAGCCTAAAGTATTATATCTAAATACTTCATCCTCTGATGAAACCAACATCTAAATTCTATGGAATGATGCTATTCATGGCTACTGGGAGATGACTATTAGGGAGTCAAATTTTTACTTTCAAGTCTTAGTCATTTAAAAGGCAATACTTACAAACTGATGAAAATAGCTATAAATATTTGAAAAACCTCCTTTGCTATTTATACTGAGAAACAATTATTTTCTGTCCAGCCTGATTATCAAAAGAAAAAGACTTCTGCAAGCTTAAAATATTCTTGAGGCTTTCTCGGGGCTCTCCGAGAACACAGTTACTACCTATATATCCCAGAATAACAAGTACAAATAGAATCTCCAAAAATATTTGACAATTTGCCTTTTAGCAACTCATTCATTTTTTAAGAAGTCAATGCATGTAACTGAAAAAAAGAAAAAGTCATAAAGAGGTGAAATTTTCTTTTCAAGAGTACAAACAATCAGTTTTCTGCATAAATCCACTGGTTTTCAGATTTAATAATCCATGTTCAGTTAATGAATTATTTCAAATGAACAGAGTGTGACTGAAGATGTAGGAATATTGACATGGGGCTTTTTTCCTTCCTTACCAGCACCATGATTTTGTTGTGAGAAAGAAGATCTTGGAAAATGTCAGCTGGTGATCAGGCAACTTTTTTTTATTATGAAAAAAAATGATAAAGGTTCAATGAAATTTTTTAATTTCTAAGAACTCACAGAACCAAGGGGAGGACTGTACTATTCCAACAAGCTAAAATATAATTTAAAACCAAGTTTCACATTCACAGAAATGCACATAATGAAGCAATTATTAGAGCAAATTCAATAATAATATATATATAAAATCCTTCAAAGATTAGTGACTACTGCAGTCAGAAACATGAAGGCAAGTGATACACGACACTGGTGGGTATGACGTAGTCAGCATTTCTTTACAACCACTAATGGAGACAGACATGTCTTTTAAGCAAAGCTAGTTATTGAACTTTTTATTAAACTTTCTGGACATCAGTATCTCTAGCAACTGCCAGTCAGTGCATAGTAGTAAAATTTACTAAGACAAGTGAAATACTGAAGAAGTCTTATCTACTGGTGGATTAGTCAGAAATAACTGAAGGTCACACAGCCCTCCTATAGAACATGAAAATCTGCAGATGAGAAGTATTTGATGCATCTGCGCAGTGTCTTTGGTGGACCAACACTATAGTGCCAGTTACTAACAGGGAAAAAAAACACCAGGCAGTGTAAAAATTTAATGTTTAAATCAATAAAGAATTCTCCCTAAGGTGCTTGTATCATTCATTATCTATCAAATCATCTTTTGTCTAATGAATCCACAATTTTTGAGACCATTAAGCAACAGGTCTAACTAAGTTTAATTTCTAAATACTCTTCTTGAATCATAAAAAAATGACCAATGCAGTAAAACTTCAGTTTATATTGATATTTGTATAATGTAATAAGAAATTGTAAATCCATAGGTTTGACACATGTGCATAACATTATGATTCTTTCCTTATCAGAAACATCAGACAACACTTATCCTATAATCTTCCTTCAAAATCAAAGTGTATTGCAAAGATACATGTAAAGAAATGATCGTAAGTAGGAGGAAGAGAAAACAGAATTACGAAAGATATTTTCACAGTCATATTGGTCACATTTTACTAAGACCACATTAGTAAGAGTGATTGAAATTTTTCTTTTTTTGCTAATCATTACCTTGAATAAAATCTGACAAAAAAGACTGTTTTTGACAGCATAAAATTCATTTAAAGTAAAAATTCTAGACAATCACCAAATTTACCACATTAAAAAAAAATCAGTAACTGAAAACAAAAATTTAAAAAAGCCTTTAAAATATCATCACTAACATATTTTGTACAGAAACACCTAGCTTGAACTTTCCTTTTTGTTTCCATTACTTCTGAATGTCAATCTAATAAGCTGAATACCGTTAGGAAATCAAGCATGTATTTATGCTTATTTCATACTTCCTAGACACATATCATCTAGCACAGTATTCTGAAAGCCTTAGATTTTCTTTTTTCTTTTTTTTTTCAAAAGGATTTTGAGTGGATTTTGAATGGCTCATGAAGACTACTTTTGACAAAAATTACAGTTGAATGGATAAAACTTGCAGCATTTTAACAATTTAGTCCCAAAGAGCATTCATCTTCCACTACAGCTAAATAGAGACAACATTATGGGTCACTGTGTTTCTCTTTCATCTGCCTTCAGAGTTTGAACTTTCAATCTTAACAGCCTGAAAAATAAACTAAGTACTTTTATAAAACAACCAAATATTCTGCTGTTGAAATCCAGATTATATACCTTGCCAGATCTACAGGAAGAGATTTATTCACTATGTCTGTCTTGTGACATTAAAGCAAAGAAATCATGTATCAAAGCACCTTTGATGTCTTTTAGTACTTAAAAAATAAATGAAATCTCCATTCTTAAAGATATTTGTAACTTGACTGGGGAAAGTCTTCAGCAACTTGATTTATGTTGGCCATTCTCCGACCAGGGTTTTGACCAGATGACCTACAAGAACCCACCCAATCTAAATAATTCTGTGATTCTGTGAGTCTTTGATCTCAAAGCACTCGTATCTGTCTTGGAATCTCATTTAAAATAGTCCTTACTTACTATTCTTAGCAAACCAGCTTCAGCATTGTTTTTATTACGGTGCCACATTATTCTTCGGTGGCACACACAGTAGTACATACCAAATGTAGTAGTTCACACTTCATAATCCATTTGTAGCTGTCCAGGTTTTTCTGAACTCAGTAATTTTATATCTAGCTTCATTTTCAATGGGGAAGTGTATCAAACTTCTCACTATAGACTTTCATCCTTAAAACACACTCTGAAAGGAATTTTTAGTACAGACTACTCGCAGCTAAGGCACCCTTGAGACTGAGGACAGTAGGACTCTTCTATTGCTCATACAACGCTATCAAGAAATGAAATGTGAATCCTATCATCCCTTCTCAGTTGTTAACGGGGAGGAGGGGGAAATATTCATGATTTGTGAAGGACTCTGATATTCTACAAAGACTGAGGAGGAAAGGAAAGAGGAGGTGAGAAATCAAATGAGAAGAGAACAGATATGCTACGTATCTTGAAAATACTGGAAATTCAATTGACTTTCTAAACAATGGAAAAGCTGGCTTGTAAACAACTAAATAATGATGTATAACTCACATTCTTACACACTTTTAAAGCAAATAAAAATCTTTCTAAATTAATTACTAAGAAAGAAGGAGAAGTGGGGCTACTCTGGAACCACTTTAAATATTAATTTTCAAACAGTGGTATCCGAATAGAACTGTGTTGAGAAAGAGAATGAGAATGTCATCCCATTCTGAAAGATAGCAAGGTAGAGGAAAACTACAGCTAGAATACCTCCTCTAGGAGCTGAGAAAAACCTTAGGGAATAATTAGATCAAGAATCAAGAACATGATATTCAGTATGTTCTATGTAATATTGTTTTCACGCTTCTTTTCATAACTTAATTTTTAACAAGAATATAACTTTTGTTAGAATAAAGCCTGTTTTAAATTGTCTGGTGTTTAGATTGAAACTAGGCTATCCTAAGGATCTTTCACTGGTCATATGCCAATGGCTTCTAACAGGGAGTTAGCCGTAGAGTTTATAACATTTGTTCAACTGATGTCGCACTTTATTTTTTGACAATGGGGTGATGCCTGTCAATAGTTGACATGTCACTGACATTTCAGTATTTCCATGGATTTTGTAGTTTCACTAGAAAAGGTCAGTCTTTAAGGAGTGTTGTTTGCAACTATATCAGAGCTTTCTGCCACTCCTTCTTTTTTTAACGAAAAATGTCCTGCCATTATGAACATCTGAGGGATACAACCCATAAAGGGTGGAACTGCCCCAAAATTAAGACTGGGTCCTGAATGAAGCTCTAACTTCAGTGCTGGACACTGAGACTCTGTATCCAGAGTGCTCTATAGAGGGACAGGAAGGCTGCTTCACCCACAGAGAAGACAACATAAAAAAATCCGCTATGGGTGACATCCGTGTGGCTGAAGGAGAGATCTTGATGGAATAGTTAAAGGCCCTGAAAAGAGCAGATAGTGACCTAAAGGAACTTCATCAAACAACTGATGGATGTAAACTCATAATTAATACTTAGCCAGAAGTCTCTCCTCTCAGAGAAGGCATCTCTTCTCCAAGGTCTTTATGCATAGTCTCAGGTGTCTGCGTCCTTTTTGCGTACTCTCCCACTATCTGGCGCTGGTTTTGAATGGCAGCCTACTTCAGTAGCAGAGGAAGGACAGGCTGCCATATTTTCTCACCTACCGCCGTTAGGGTAGGCTTGTGCGAGCAGTAGGTTGGAGTGATGAGTGACTGTTGCTTCTATTAAGCAAGTACCATGAACAGTGGGCTGTTAAACAAATAATGGGAAGCAGCATTACTTCTGGATGTATATATAAGGAAAGCAGCTAGAAAATGCATACTATTGTGTCTTGATCCTGCCAGACTTCGGGGGTATGCTGAGTGTGCCAGTTGTATCCTGTACTTCTGAAAACTCAGCGCTTACTCATCACCAAGCCATAAGGCAGAGACCTGTTTTTAAGAAAAAAGAAGCCAGACATCTGTCTGGACCTTGGTCAGAAGTTCCTGGTCACATCATCGCCTATCTACTGCTTCAGGCCCTTTCTCCTCCCCTGACGTGCACCATTTTCCAGAATCATTCTTTATAAGTAAAGGTGGACATTTTTTGGTTCTAAACCCAGCATCACTGAGAGATATTCCAACAGGAATAAATAATAAAAAAAGAAATAAATTTTTCAGTTGTCTGCTCCTGAGAATAGTTTATCTATTTGCCACTGTTAAATTTCTATTTGCTGTGTCATAAAATAGGATGGATAGGATTTTCTTTCCCAAAAGAGTAAGATAGAAAGCAAAAGTTCTCTAACGTGCTAAACATATAACAAGTATTGCTTACTAAACAGTGTCTCCTTACCAGGAAACATAACTGTCTGAAAGGACAAAAAATTGTCCTCATATTATGAATTTATAGGGAATGTTTCTGCATCTGCAATTAGCTATATTTTTTTAACATTTTCCATCAATTTTATTATCAGTTTTCCTTCAGACACTTTTCTTCTTCATTTGTAGGTATCCCATAAATTGTCAATTGCTTTGTACTATTTTACACATCAGCTATTCTCTGAAATACAGGTAGCAACTATATCACTGGTACCATGGCCTATTATTGTGATGAAAGGGAAAAGATCAACGACCACCTATGGTCCACAGAATTATGATTAGCCACTGTTTCTAGAAGTTCAAGAGAGTAAATATATTTCTATTGACAGGGTATTATATGAAGCACATCGGCATAGATGTAAAATAAGTGAATGAGAAAAAATGAAATCTTTATTCACCTCTCCCCTTGAAGTAAACTGTAATTAAAACTCCCCTTGAAGTAAACTGTAATTAAAAATACCTTCTCTAAGTATTTTGAGTCCCATGTGCTCCTTCAATAGAAGATCTACAGATAAAGTACATGCTTCATTGATTCCAACTAATTTATTTAGATGATACAATTCCCCAAGGAATCATGTGTGTCTAAGCTTATTAAACACCTTCATTCTAATCTACTAAAATTAATGTTATTCTTGGAAACTTTTACACTCATTTGATGCAACAAAAGAGGCATTACAATAAAGCATTGTAATGTTTTTATTTCTAGCCTCAGTCTCCAATGAAAATTCCAAAATGGGTAGACAGAACAAATTCATATCTGGGAAGCTGTGGATATTAACAATTCCTGATTTAAAGTGAGGTTAGAGGGAAAAAAAAAATTGCCTGTACTTTATCTTTCTAAGTATAACTGTAAAAAAAGATGACCTGTATCTTTTGTGGATATGGTGACTCAGTTTCTCTTCTTTTATTTCTTCTCTTCGTTACCTCTTCTCAGGAACTTAGAATCACAGAATCATAGAATAGTTTGCTTTGGAAGGGACCTTTACATGTTACCTAGTCCATCCACCCTGTAGTAAGAAGGGCAATCTTCAGCGAGATCAGGTTGCTCAGAGCCCTGTCCAACCTGAACCTGAATGTTTCCAGGGACGGGGCATCTACCGCCTCTCTGGGTAACCTGATCCAGTGTTTCACCACTCTCATTGTAAAAAATTTCTTCCTTATATCTAGCCTAAATTTCTTCCTTGTATTTAGTCTAAATCTACCCTCTCTTAGTTTAAAACAATTAGCCCTTGTCCTATTGCGACAGGCCCTGCTAAGTTTGTCCCCGTCTTGCTTACAAGCCCCGTTTCAGTACTGAATGGCTGCAATGAGGTCTCCTCGCAGCCTTCTCTTCTCCAGGCTGAACAGCCCCAACTCTCTCAGCCTTTCCTCACAGGAGAGGTGTTCCATCCCTCTGATCATTTTGGTGGCCCTCCTCTGGACCTGCTCCAACAGCTCTATGTCTTTCCTGCGCTGAGGGCTCCAGAGCTGAATGCAGGACTCCAGGTGGGGTCTCACCAGAGCGGAGCAGACGGGCAGAATCACCTGCCTCGACCTGCTGGCCCCACTGCTTTTGATGCAGCCCAGAATATGGTTGGCTTTCTGGGCTGCAGGTGCACATTGTTGGCTCATGTCCAGCCTAACATCCACCAGTACCCCCGAGTCCATCTCAGCAGGGCTGCTCTCAAACTTGTCAGATTGCAGAGAGGTACAGGACATACACATCATTCAAGGCATCTATTTCAAAACAAGGATGCTGAAATTTGCTTCCTGTCCTCCTGCTTTGTTGAACTGCTTTGATAGTAGCTAAAAATCCTGTCCAAAAATAAAATATATGAAAAAGATGCAAGAATTTATTCTATTACAATAAAAAATGGCCCTTTTTTGGTTTAACATTTGCTACTTATGTTTCCAGTCTCAGACATCATAAATATCCAACTCCTCCCAAAAATCTGTCTTTTAAATTGCAGGTATCCCTTTCACTGTCCTATTTATGTTATATATCCCATTTCTTGAGTAAATGGCAAAACATCAGATCCAAATATGTTCACAGACTTAAAGCAGAATTTAATTATGTTACATATACAAATGGAACACAGGGATAAAATGATGCAACACAAGTAATCCCTTAGATTGCTGTCTAAATTCAGTGGTTTCTCACTGTCTGACCTCATCATAGATACAGAATAATGCTTCTGGGAAGACCTGCAAGTATTTGTCCATGTTAAAGATTTATGACAAATTGGGAAGCAATGATTCCTCTGCCTAAATCTGCTTGGGAGGTGTCTGACTCAGATGAACCCTGGATGCATACAGGCAGGGTCATGATTATAAGAAAAAGTTGAGATCATCTTCTTGCAAATAGTAGCAGCTGAAGGGAAAGCTGTTATTACGGCAACCTAGCAATTACAGCACTCACAAAGTCAGTGTGTCAAATCTGTATCTTTCTTCTTCTAACCCGAACATCAAGCTAAAAGCTGAGGTATACAGCTCCTGTTGAAGCTAGGACACTGTGCAGAAAGGCATGCAAGACCTATGGGATCAGAAAGAACCTGATTTCACACCTGAAAGGAGTGTAAAGCAAGGTGAAAGATCTGGTAAGAACACCTTAATCTAGAAAGCAGAAGACTGAGATGTCGACTTAACAGTTGAATACTTTTAAGCCATGACTGTCACCCAAAAATAGGCACAAACATACTATTTTGTAAAGTTTATTTATTTATTTATTTATTTACCTATTTATTTATTTAGAGGAAGAACTCACATTAATTTCTTAGGAAGATTCTTTGTGGAAGCATTCAGAGCTTTAAACCTGACATAAATGAAGCTTTGACTCAGGGCCGTAAACCACAGAGAGAGAAGGGCTATCAGACTTGTCCCTGTGTGCTGCCCAAGGTAGTGCTACACCCCAGCTGTTCTGGATATTATCCCAATGGTTCTTTGTTCTTCAGGAACCAAATGGGTAACAGCTAGGCATCACATCACTTCCCCGTAGATCCCTACATCCTCTCTGTAATCTATACTTGAAATGTCACTCAAATACATACAATACATAGTAACTCTTCTTCCAGAACCACAAAATGAGTAACATTTGTTTATCTGTTTAATAATTTAGGATTCCACTTAATAACATCTAGTTGTGGGACATGCCTGTTGATTTCACTCAGTTTTCAATGTCTACAACAGAGCATGGCCTTTAGACTCCCCTCATCTGTCTGCCCTGTTTAAGACTTTAGTGGAGAATACAGTATATTCATCCCGTATTGACTAAAATCTGAACACAGATCTAACACAGATGTGATCACTAAACTTGATCAGGCAAAACTTACTGAAAGCAGTTTTCAGAGAGTGACATTAATATTGCAGAGAAAAAAATAGCTAAAATTTGTTATACTAACAAGTTAGTACTAGAAAAAAATGTGAAGACAAATGAGAAAAATATGTAAATAAGGATGAAATCTACACTTCAGACAAAATTGAATCTGGTGGACATGCAGAAATTATTTGATAGACAGCTTGTGACTTATAGTTTGAGATTTAAACAAAAACTTCATCTAATCACTCTTTTCTATCATCTAAATTTCCAGTGGTTGTCCAAATTACTTCCATCCTCTCATGAGCTATAGGGTATGCAGCCCTAGGTTATGAGAATTGCTATCCAATAACTGCATCAAGTGACTCACAACATGAATGTTATCTAGCTCATCAGGTAATTCACTATCTTCAGGAAGCAGTATGACCTTCCACTCAAAAGTCAACATGGTGTCCTCAGCCTGAAACGTCTAACAACCTACGGTGCATATTGCCCTTCTAAAACTTTTTTATGTCCTGAAGTTCAAAAGCTACTCTGGACTACACTTGTAAAAGGAAGAAAAATCTTTTATTGGCTACAGGAGCCAATGTTTTTATAATAGAGGGTGCCTCAGAAGCACCTGAAAAAATTAAATAAACTGCTCAGTGAGAAGTATTTGTCAAACAACCAAACATATCTCTCTCTATTGTTTTTCTCTAATTCCTTTTATTTTACAGAAACCTCAATGAAGTATCAATAAGCAACATAAGCCATTCAAGGGTTTATGTTCTGGAGTAATAATCCATGCCAAGTGCCATAGATGGCTGACAATACAATGTGAGGAATTAGCACAGCGTAATTTACACTGTATTGTTCACTTCTGCTTAATTTAACAGCAAGATACCAGCTCCCCCTGTGTGGTTCTATAAACATTTAACAATAGCAGCTTCATTCTAGAGATTTTTGTTCAAAATAAACCTGATCAAATCCTTACTGTGATAACAGATGGTGGTAGAGCAGATGTACCATAGGGCTTGAAAGTTCAAGAACTGTCAGTCAAGAGCTGCAGGATGGCTACTCTGAGGAACTACAGTAATGGCCTATTGCAAAATAATTAATACAGCAGTCAGGCAGAATCAGGAAGAAAAAAATAAAAAAAGAAAACAAAATACATCTAAGGAGAGGGAACAAAAACACTCTCCTTAATGTACTTCTAGAGTAATGGCTTGATTGTCTTTGAGGACGTCACCTTTCAGTAGAACACTCCATTTAACCACTCCACTTTAAAAATATTAATAAAATAGCAATGTCATCTTGGAGGTTATTATTCTGCAATTAAAAAAAAAAATTAAATGTCTTTGTTGTGTTTCATACAGATGTTTGTCACTAGAACAGACATTGTTCTCAGTCCACCTGAGCAACGCAATCCACCTTTTTAAGTGTAATAGAGATGCACACATCTGCAGCAAAGGACACTGGCTTGAGTGACAGGCAAGCCAGCCACCATGACATTTATGTGTATTCTCCTCTATAAAGAGTTTATAAGCTAGGTTTTATTAAACAAACTCGTTGAGCTGAACTTTCAGAAGCAATTTTAAATGAGATTGTTCTAACTGCATAACTTTAATCAAGCTGAACAGCAGCCTATTAAGCCAGAGTATGAGGTGATACTATATAGCTGATCTGGTACAGCTGCATGTAGTTGTTTTTATTAAATCATATCATAAGCAAGAGAAAATGGGCATATCCATGTGCATTCGTGAATGTCATCAAGAATGTAAATGTGCCTGCAAGACAATGGGATTCACGACAACTGAGTGCTGCGCAGTCTGACATGCACAATTATACCCCAGTTTCTTGCCTTAGTGTAGCATCAGTTCATTCTGCCATGATGTTGTTTCAAAACCTGAATTAAATGCAGCTGTGGTGATGGAAATACTGACTCCTTCTCATATAATTCTCATTATAAACTGTTAACTTTGAAAAGGACAGCTACCAATTCGTTCCCCATAAATGCTGGAAAATTCTAGAAGGAAACCTTTTTAAAAACGAAAATTGAAATTATTTAACAAGAATATTTTATCTTCTGTAGAGACAAGAAAATCTTTTGAAAATGCTCCTGCTGCCTGTGGGTAGAAGAGAAATTGTGTCCAATTCAAAGGATTATAGCATTCTTCCCAATTATCCTTTTTTTGTGAATTCAGCATTGATGAAAAGTGCAGGTTTATAACCTTTGAATTCGTCTTAATATAAATGAAGCATACAGCATGTGAAAAGAAAATTTTAAATACACTGCTCTGCCAAGATATTCTAATCTCTGTTTTACATGAAACCTTGAGACTAGAGTTTTGTCTGTGTAGTAGAGAAGCAAGAAGCTATATACTGCCTTTGTGAACATGTATGGAACATAACTATAATCCAATAAAATGGAAATGCAGCTCCCTGATTTTGCCAGGTATGGAATTTGCTTTGTACCACTAGCTTGTTGAGTAAAATAAGTTAAAAGTGCAATCAGAAAGTTGCGACTCTCCCAACTGCAATTAAATAAACATTGTAGCTACCTGTACATGTAGGGATAGGAGGAGGTGAACTGAAGGCCACACTAAGATTTAGATCTAAACCTTCAATTCCACGGTGTACCTAAACCAGATGTAACCAATTCATCTTCCTGGCATGGCAATCTGTAAACACCAACTCCCAATAAATCCCGGAGAGCAAATGAGGGTTATAGTGTGTAGTAAAATCTCCAGTAGCTGGAGGCAATACATTTGGTTTCCTACCCAGAGAAGAATCAGAAGATTTGGTAAGAAAGACTGCCTAATTCTGATTTCCCTAGATGCTATCAAGCCAGTATTTAGATGAGATCAGCACATTTGCAAACTGGTCGTTAATGTAAAGATCAGGAGTTGAAAAGTAATGGACAGTGCTTGACCTCAATGCTTAACACCATGGTTTACTGAGGTAGGGTGTTTTTTCCTGTTTTTTGGAAAGCGTTAGCAGGGAAGTCGATGTCACCTTTCAAAACTCACCTGCCTAATGATGGCTCTCACAGGAGATGACATTTGCTGTACTCACTGTAACAGCTGAACAGCAGTGATGAGCTCCAAGAAGAGGAAACATGCTTATGCTTCCTCTCCCATCTTGGCTGATCATATGCTTGAAACCTTGAAATAGTCTATTCTTTGTGCGTTTCTGGTATGAAGTCTTTATTATTTTTCCTCTGGAATTACAGAAATTTTGTCTATGATATGCTATTATTTTTAGTGCATATTTAAAATGCACATTATGTTTTCAGAACCAAATTATTTAATTTTTCTTCTCAATTACTTGCTGATATTCTCTTAGATGGTACTATATGTAGTCCCTGCATATAGTAACAATATAGAAAACATGACTTGATTCAAAGATGTTGCCAAATTTTTAATTTTTTGCCATATTCAAGTGAAGTGTTCTTTTCATCATTGTCAGTTCAGACAGGAGATCTTTATTTTCTCTCTTCTCCCACAATCTTCTTCGTCATTTTTTCTGTGTGTTCCTCTTCCAGGTTTTTTTTGCATCATCTCCCCACCACTTTTAAATGCATTAGCACTGTTCTCAGAAATTCTTATTGCCTCATGCTGCCCATATAATTATCATTTTATTATCAATACTCGTCATCTTTGAATTTTTAATTTAAAAAAAATGTATCTTATCTAATAATTTCTCAGACAAACCTACTTTCATAATCACTGCCTTTAAGGAAAGCTGCTACATTATGTGCAGTCAATAAGTACTTTCTAATCAATTTTTCTCTTCTCTTTTTAACTTGACTGCAACACTGAGATATTTGGATAACACTCTCGGTGTTGTAGTAACTTCCACACCTGTGTAGGTTTATTTGTTTTCTCATTGTAATGCTAATGGATCTGTCTGTGACAGTATTTTCTCCTCTAAATCAGGAATATACTCATAAAGGAATTCTAACTGGATTGGTTCCTCGACACTAGTTTGACAGCTGCCTTCCCCCTTTAACAAGTAATTAAAATCCACATATATATACAGATACATATACAGATCTTAATTTTATTTATGTATATAGCTATGAACAAAACACATGCAAAAAAGTTCAAGTGAAAATAACCTTCAACTACCCTACCAGGGCTCATAAACAAAAGCATGGGCATTCATTAAGTGAAACTGAGTATGCTTTTTTTGTTTGCTTCATCATAATAGGATGAAGACAGCAGTTGAAAGATTAACTTGCATAGTTGTGACTGTTGCTGGAAAATTCTACTGAAAGTTTTCCTTAGATAGACAGAGGTGTAAAATCAAAACATTTACATGCATTTTAGATGCTAGTATTATCTAAGTTTGAGAACTATATTAATCCCCTTAATAACTGGATATTTAGCAAAAGGAGGGTATTTGAGAGAAAAGGTTAAATACTCAAATATATTGGCATTTACCATGAAATTTATTGGAACTTACCTTACGAAATACAGGCGAGAAATAGAAAATATACTGTAGAAATTTTATCACTGAGGGAGAACTGAAAAGCCACATGATCATACAAACCTTTATCATCTGTAGCGATTAAATATAGTAGTCTAAAAATTCTTAGTCAATAGATGTTTTTCAATAAAGTGACTTAAAATGTTTCATTGTAGGCCCTTAGAAACTATCAGTTTATCTTACAACAGCTTTTTATTCAACAGGATGCATAGGGTGCACAATAAGACACAAAGGTGTTTTCATCCAAAACACACAACGTGCTTGTGGTTTGGACTAGTTATTTCAGGTAAATAGTACTGAAGAAAAAACCTAGAATAAAAATCCCCATCAGATGAGTTTCAGAGTTCAAGTTCATAATGTGCTTGCAGAAACAAGCCCATCAAATACTGGAAAAGAAAAAGGCCTTATCAGTCTCACTGCCCAACAAATTTGCCTCTCTCTTTTCAGTTTGATCTTTTGGCTGACTATCTTGAAATAGTCCACGGTAATTCTTTTG
>Ga0065711_1043740_pt1 | contig 14542 bp, 8 predicted proteins | sample Hoacrofraction12_FD_59098 | JGI IMG/M metagenome (GOLD analysis project Ga0065711, IMG submission 59098) | Hoatzin crop microbial communities from Cojedes, Venezuela - Epithelial fraction 12 v2 (version 2) | ecosystem: Host-associated > Birds > Digestive system > Esophagus > Crop | place...
CCCCCCCCCCCCGCCTCTGTCATTGTTGATATGTGCCATCAGCTATGGAGCCTGCTAATAAATTTTCATTTGTGTGAATTTGTCTCAACGTCCTTTGTGAAACACACTGATTCAAACATTCTTACAATTTCAGCAAGTTAGAAAAGTTGAACACCACTTTTTGGCCAGAAACTGCAAGAAAATGGTAAGATTTGGGGCCACTTGGATGAAAGACAGTAGGCAGCAAGATGTCACCTGGATAGGACAGTGGGTCCGAACCAAGGACTCAGGTTGAACACTGAAGTAAAAAAAGCCTCAGTCAAAACTAATGGCAACACAGGATGAGGCTCCAGTGGCCAAAAGGTCATTCTCTCACCATCATCTATGCCTTTCAACCTAGCCTGACAAACTTTACCGGTCTTCTTGCCAGCAGCTCTGCTGCTATTGCAGCTCTTCTAGAGGCATACAGCGCTAGGGTAGCCTTCAACAATGAAACACCCAAGTTGTTATCTTTACTTAATAAAGAGTGTAGTTAATAATTAATCATGTATATCCTTATATAGTAATTATTAATGTTATATATAATAACAACATATAATATATCATAATTTAATTATATATTAATTATATTAGTACTATATATTAGTATAATTATTTATAATTTGGGATATAATTATATAATTATTCAATGACTTCCCAGTAGATTCACCCTGGTATGGGATTAACAGCTTGCCACAGTACATTGTACATTCTAAGAGTTAAAAAGGCATGTTCTGCCATGTAGCTGTAGGTATGGGGTGTCCATAAAAATTTTCATCACCACAAATAAGAGCTGGAAGATCGAAGTCTGAATCAAACAAGTCAACGAGAGTTTTTCCAGTAATTCCAAGTGAGACAAAATCCTGTTGATGACTAACTTTTTGTCACATCTTAGAAGCAATGGAAAATTGATGTGCAATTGCTTATATTCTCTAGAGGCTTTAAAACACACAGTTAAGAGTCTGTTTCTTCTTAGATACAGGAACAACACATACACAAAAACAGCACACAGGAAATATTTTAAGATATTTAAGAATATATTACATAGATCTGGGATTTTTAGTCTTTTTCTTTGAAAGTGAGTGTGGCTGTTCTGAGGACGAAAAGCCTCTACTCCGTCCTTCCTCTGCCTCTCTCCTGTGAAATGTTGACCATTCTGGAGTCTACTGAACATTTTTACCAATTATTTTTACCCCAAGTTGGCAGATGATCAACAGTTCCTCCCTAGGAAATCTTTGAAGCTAGGAGTTGCTGTGCTGGGGAACCCTCTGCTTCCAGCAATGCCGAAAGGAACCTTTGTGTATATCTATAGAAAAAGGAGTTAATGGCAAGGAATATTGTGCTGTCTATGTCAAAGTAGACCACTAAATCCCTAACTTCATCATTATAATTTATAATTTGTTTCAGAGAAGGATCCATTCTCATTTATTCCAGTTTATTCAGATGCTGAAAGGATATTTGAGGTATAATCAGAAACCTGAATCTTTTAACCTGAAACAAAACTGTGGCCTCATTCCACAAGAATCACTTTGATTTAATACTGTAACTTAAGTGTAGGACCCTGATTGGAATCAGAGAAGTTGCATGAAATGAAGCAGAAATAACACAGTAGGGAATCAGAACCTTGACTGCACGGAAGTTTACTAGACAGCCTCTCTGTTGCTTCTTTTTCTAAACTGTGAAACTTAGGAATGGAGTCAGAATGGAATAAGAATGAAATAAAGTTGTTCTATTTACAATTTATGTGTACAATTTTTAGTGTAAAATAAAAAACAGAGTAAAGTTCGGGGCTGGAAGTCCCAGTTCTCTGTCCGTTCTGTATGTCCAAGACGTGAAAATGTGGAGGTGCAGCTAGTCTCCTTTTCAACGATCACATGCAGGAGCATGGACCTTGTACGGCAGGCATGTTTCATACTCTGTAGTGTTAGCTGCAATGCAAACTTTTGTTACACTGTTTGCTTCTCTAAGCTCTTGTTTTGTGAATACAGTGGTCATTCAAAGAAATCCCAAAACAAAAAACCTCCCAGTTTTCCCAGTGCCTCTGTGGTCAATAGCTAAATTCTGAGTAAGTGCTGCTTTTATCACCTTGGGTAGCTTGTTTACATATAATAGGCACTGCTGAGTAGTACATCTGGTTAATGATTATCTTTTACATATTGATATTAGTACCTGAAGTGGGAACATCTCATTTCCTGAATATGATTACCATTTTGAAATCTTATGCACAGGGGAAAAAAAACAATTCTATAAATTAAACAAGAAGTTCTGAGAACTTATATCCCCCAGTTCACATCCAGATACTAATGCATCTCATTTACTTTGTTGCTATTCCCTTGAGTTATCTGTGTCATGCAGACCAGTCTTGCATGTCGTGTTAACTACCCACTGAAAAAAGCTAGAAGTGTACTTGTAACAGTGCCCTAAGCTAGCATACAAGGTAGGTAGAAGAACATAAAAAATTCATCACTGTTACTTTTCAAGTTGCTGGGATATTTTAATTCCAATAGGACAGAACCCATGTCAGCTAAAGATGGAGCTATAATTAAACTGATATGGCATTCACAATCGCCTCGAAACCCGCTGTAGTTGTCATATGTTTCTTTTCCCCATCTTTAAACTATATGGAAATCAATTATCTCAACAAACCAGCTGTAAGGACTGTATGCCAACCACTTACACTTCAAGTGAATAAATTATTTGAAATTCATTATTGATGTGAACAACTCTCCAAGATTTAAAGCACCAGTCCATTTTCTGTGCTGAGATTCACATGGAATTTTAACAAGTTCAGCACTATCCTCCGTCATAAATTCTTATAGCAAACAGTTATGCAAATAGCTAGAGTTCAGGGATTGGCAAGCCGTGCACAGAAAATTATGCTTCAGATGACAAAGTACCTGTGAGTTAATGGTTCTTTACATTTAACGACAAATTTGTTCCTGATTTACCCCAGAGTGACAGACACAGGGTAAAAGGGGGACATTGGAGACTGAAAATACCATTTGTGTGTCAAGGATGTTAGCAACCTGGAGTGGTGATAGGCACTGGTGTCTACAGGATATGAAATTGAGTTGATGTGATGTCATTTTGGCTCTACTGTAACCTGGTTATCTCTTGCCAAGACTTCATGTATGATTAGTCAGCTCGGAGAGGACAGCAAGCCTTATCAGGCACACTTCCTGACATTCCTGTCAACTTAAGAAATGTGGTTAAGGAATTTAAGATGAGATGTCACATCTTCATATCAAATCCCATTGAGTCACCACCTACAAGTTTGAAGACTCCTTCTAAAAATATTAATGAAAAGGAAAAATGAAGTTTGGGCTGGATTTGACCTTGTAATGCATTTTACATGCTACTTCCCTCTAAGTTAGTGTCTTTAATATGCATACATTTTCTTTGTATACAGGGAAAATAATTGTTATGCAGGCTGTGGAAAAAAAATATTCATTAATACCAATGCAAAGGCATGTTCTGAGTTAGCTGACTTCTAGTCTGTAGAATAAGACAACCTTTTATATGCCTGGGCAATTTTAAAAGAAATTCCTTGTGTAAAAAGCTTGCAATCCCATATATTTAACAAGGACTATATTTGGCATGGTTAATAGACAGATGAAAATACTAAGCATAACAATATTTTTTCATCTCTTCAAAGGAAAAGCTTGTACAATGTAATATTCACACTGTATACAGACTCTTTCAAGTTTCTTTTCAAAAGCAAGTTAGCAGCATGCCATTTTTATGCCATTACATTTGTCCAACTGCACAATTTGTATTAATAAAAGCAGTTGCATTCTCTCCCTTGCAGTGGGGCTCAAAGTTAAAATTCATTGCTAATGCGAAAAGATTCCTTATATGCTGCAGACCAAAACACTGCATAAACAAGGCACATTAAAGGGGCTGTCTATAGACTACCATCTGGAAGACTGAACGTGCATTAAGTACCCAGTTTTTCAGCCATTGCCAAGTTATTCTTCCAAGTATTTCAGGGCCTGGTAAGCTCCAAAGAGTTCTCTCAGGCAGCATACAACTGCCTCACAACCCTTAAAGAGAAGCTTACACAGTTCCAAGTCCTGACACACAAAGTACACATTACTTCATTAATAGATTTTACAGTTAATAATTAAAAATATGTCCGTACTGAATGAGCAGCTATGGGAAAAATATTTCTACATGGCACAAATAGTCATGATTCCTTCGTATAGAGATGATTCTGGTGCTTGCAATGCAGATCCAAAAGACTCTTAGACTTTGTAGGCACATCTGAGAACAGATACAGAATACTGTAACTGTCTGCAAGAGCCCCACTGAAAGGAACATAAAGGTATAATTACCTGACAACCTTTGCTCTTCCAGTTACTGAGCAGAGCAGCAATAACCTTTTTTTCACACCTTGTCTTATTTGTTTTGTTCATTTCACCTTTCACAAACAATCACTTTTTGGTTGAACAGTCCTACAAGGGCTTTTTGCTCTTCCAGAACCAGTTTGTGATGTCTGAGGATGCGTCCCTGGAAATCTTGCTTCCAAATGTAAATGCATTTCTTGTTTAATTCTATAGAAGACACAAACAGGAAGAATCAGTGGGAACACTTTGAACAGAGCCGATGACTTAAACTCCTCCACTTTTCTCGTGACAATGAAATGCTAAAGCAAGAGTGTCTGTGACCTGTATGTTCAGCTAACTCAGCCCATGAAGTTCACGACTTATGTACTGTGCTTGCCTTGAAGAACCATCCAGCAGCCAGAAGAATTTCCCTCTAAGAAATAACTGGTAAGTTGTAGGTCTTTTTATGCACAACAATTACAAAGCCAGACAACCTCTTCTTTATGAAACTCTCTTGACTATTTCAGAGTAGACAAAGATAAACATAAAAGAAGAAATGGTTTTAAACCTCCATTATGTGAAGTTGAGTTAGAGAAACATTCAGTGATTGAGAGAGAAGACATTTACTGCTGGTGTACAGCCTTCAATCTGAAACTCTACAAAACTTCATAGAATTGACTATAAAGATCTGCTTTAGACTAGAGCATCGTTTCCAAATTCTTCAAGCTAAATAGGTCCAAGAATATCACTAGACCTCTCACTCTTGGAGCATCCTAACAGCTGGATTGATTTTAGCTGAAACATCCTGATTCTTCTGGGGATAGACACCTACCTTTTTAGATGTTGGATATTTATATGCTAATATTATCCTTGAAAGTGCTACTCAGCTGCAACCTACCTCTACACTTCCTTGTCACCTGCAACACCAGTATTCCTGTCAGAAATGGATGTGCAGAAACCTCTAACTGCCAATGCCTTGTGCTCCCACAGGTCCTGGAGCAACGCTGGGAAATGAGAGTTTCCTGACTTGTCTTACCAGTAGGACTCTAAGCATGCTTATGCCATCTACAGTTGTCAAGGGACACTATACTAGATACGCCTCAAAAACAACCACCACTCTAAACTAACCCTCTGGTAAGAATACACATCACCCAGCTAGAAGTATGTGCTGTGTGGACATAAATGCCAAGGTTTCGTGTCTAATGAAGTAATTTAACCAGCAGATGGTTGGCTGGTAAACGATGGAGATCTCTCTTGCTGAAATTGTCCCACAGAGGGAGAAAGCAAGAGTGTGGAAAGAGAGAGAGGTTGTTTATGAGAAAGCAAAAATGTTACAGGACAGTGATTAAGATGTAGAAGGTGGCGAATATAGGAGATGGAAGTTCATCGTAGTGGAACTTCAGTTCAGCATAACTGAACTCAATAATTCACTTCACCTAATGCCTAAACATTTGATGTCGAGCCTGTGCATTGCCCAGGCTGCCTCCATAGTAAAGCAAGTGAGACAGGCACCCTCATAGGGCAAAGCACCTCCTGTAATGAGAACTATCCAAGACCAGAGGAAGGGATTCTTTCCCAGTGAAGACTGTTTCTCTCCTTTGACAATGGAGCATATTGAAAGGTATCAGGACAAGTTAATACCCTCTGATTTCTTGCTCTAAGGTTCTGAGGGCAATTTTTACTTCTGAACATCTGGTTTGGGCTTATTTTGAGTTCTTAAAGCACAACCACTCATTAAAACTGACATGATATTCCATAATGTTTTAGTTTTTAAAAGTACATTTATAAGATAAAGAAGTAGCTGATGATCAGTGCATAGTGCAAGGCCAGGCTGTGGCACTCTGCTTTGCAGGAGACAACATTAAGAGCTTGTATAGACCCTATTCTTACTCTTACTGATGTCAATTAAATTTTTACTACTGACGTCAAGGACAAGAAGCTCAGGCCCTGATACAGCAGCTGTTGAGTCCTTGTAATTGTCTCAAGTGAAAAGAGAAATGTCTTGCAGAGCTTCTGACATTGCTATTTTAAAGTTATTTGCCTCTATCATTAAATATTTTGTTTTCTAATTCACCCACTAAATTATTCTGAAACAACTTCCTGTTCCACCATTAGGCTCAGACTGTTTATACATTTTGCTATGTCTTCAACCAACATTTAAGTTCCAACAAGTAAATAAACAAACATATAAACAACAAATACATAAACAGGCCATACCAAGCTTGATCTGTAACTGGAGTAATTGCAGAGCTTAATTGTAGTCAACAGGAAATATCACGACAAAAACGAATCCTTGCTCCCATTGGTCTTTTGTTGATGGTCAGGAAGAAAGAAAATATTTCGACCTCAGTTCCAACACACTTGCTCTTCATACTAATGAGTCAAATATGAATATTCTTATTATATTTCACTGAGGTGAGATTAGAAAAAGGTGCCAGGAGAGGGGGCCTTCTACATGACAGGTGAAAACAAAACAAGCTGGTGGAAGAATGGAAATAAATGTGAAGTTTATGGAGATGGGAAGGGAACAACTGAAATAAAATTCTAAAATATGTACACAGCATCTATGTGTGCTGGAGACACATACTGGAATATGACTTTCAAAATATTCAGCCTTCCCCCTACCTGAATTATTTTAACCATCATTTATTCCTTTTGAAAATGAGTTGAGGTGCTACACATCTCTACCTAAGAAGAAAAATCAGTTATACCTTTCGTAGTCATAAACTGCCCTGCAAATCCCTGTAATTAAACAGAGGTCTTTGGAGATTCCAAAGGCTTTGTCATTCCAGTTCCTGCTCTTTTCTCTGGCAAAGGTTAGCCAGAGCTCTGGCAAAAGGACTTTCATTTTTACAGATGGGAAAAGAAAGAACCTTAGGGTGCTGGCCAGATCTTATTATGCTGTTACCCATTCCTGACTCCTGATTTTCTTGAACAAGGTCTTTCAAGGGTGTTTGCACCAAACCCATCCCCTCTGGGAATGTCGTCATCACGTATGTGTCTGTAAAACACACTAGTTTTTCCTAAAGACAGTCTAGTTCTGCTATTTTTGCTGGGCCCTTGACAATATGTCATCTTTGAAATGTCATTGCATTAACCTTTCACTATGTTTTGGGTGCCAGTGTCAACTGCAGGCACCTCCAGAAGGATGTGCATTTGATTGGCAAAGACAGGATGATTGACATTGGGCTAGTATTCTGTCAAAGCTCAAGCATATCACTGTGTGGCAAAGCTATTCTGCTCAATGCCACCTATCCCCAGTATATATGCCATCTTGGTGCATTTCAACCCACCGTCAAAGACAGCTAACAACTGGTATTGGTGATGTACGACAAAAAGCTAACCTACCAGTAATCAGTGACAGAAATGGCTATAGTTAGGCTAGTAAAAAAAAGCATTTTGATTCTGTCTCTCTGTTTGTCTGTCTGTCTGTATGTTTATACACAGACGGGTGCTCTCTACTAGCTGGTTCTTCAGTACAAAACTAATCAATGTGTAAAGCCTGATTTTTTAGTGTTTATTTTTCTATCTGGGAAGTTAATGGGAGTTTTCCTAGATACCAATGCCGCAGATTGAGTCCAGTTATCAGCAGTTCTGATTTGGATACCTGCAAAGTTTTTAAATGTTCCAGTTTGTCAGTCTTACACTTCACTTTCTGTTTTAGAACTGAAGATATGCCAGAGAATAATTAAGAAAATGTTTAAAGAGGAGGATAATTATTCAAGTAATTTGTCTTTAAAAATTAGCAATGTGCTCTTATCTATTGGCCTAAAAACCTATGTGAAATTTTTGTACTATTCAAAGAAGTCATTCTCTCACCTTCTCCAGTAAGAGGGTTCATTTGCATTCACTGATCATCTCATTACATTTTGCCTGTAGCCCTTCCTGCAATTTCAGTTGGATATGCTGTTCTTCTCCGCTTACTCTCTCAATGTCTTGGGTGGCAGGCAGTGACATTACAAATTTGGTGCTTCTCTGTTGCGTCTGACAGCCAGTGAAACAGCGTTTCCTTTCTGAATATGTGAACAGAGGATGAAAAAGCTGTGGATTCCAGGTTTTGTGCCTTGTAGCTCAATGTATTTTTAGGAGATGTGAGGTTTTAGAAGCGTTCTAGCTTTTGCATTTAGCATGTGTGTCCATTTACAATGAGCAGGTTTTTTCTAGCACTGGCTGGGGATTTTTTTCTTTCCTTTAGAAAAAGATGTTTTGTGAAATTTTTTATGGGAACACATTGATTTCTGGAGAAAACGCTGTCAGAAACCTTACTGGAGGAAACAGTGAAGGCAACGGTGAAGTATATCTACTTCTGTACAACACTCCTCTACTGAATCAGGAAAGTTCTGCTGATTCAGAAAGAACACCAGGACTTCCCCATCCCAGGGAATTTCACAGGTGGAGGTTTTTACTGTGGTATAGAGTGAAATCAAGAGCTAAAAATCTTGGCTAATTCCTCACTGTGCAACTCTGGTTTTGTAATTATCTTTTTTTCTTTCTTCTTTTCTACCTCTGGATGTCTTCTGTTCAACTTTTCTCCTGCTATTTCTCCGCCACGCTTGCTGCCTCCTTCCTTCCCCCAGCTTTCTGTTCACTTTCCATTGCGCGTTTGCTGTCCACAAATCCATCTCTTAAATATAGTCTCTGACTATAAGTTCTTGTTCCCACTGCTTGACACAACTTTATCAAACACCATTAAACTATGGCATCAACTTCTGCTTTAAGTCATCCCCTGTGATCCAATATTCAGCTGCTTATGATCTATTTAATATTACAGAACTGTTCTCAATAAACTCTCTGCTGAGCTTTTCTCATGATTGCTCTCCATGCATCCTTGGAGAGTTTCAGACATTTTCCCCACCACAAAGCCATGACTCCTTTTGCTTTTACAGCATTATCATTCATTAGTTCTTTCCTTCTATCTCTCTTCAGCACAACCTTTTTCCCTCAGCTACCTGTGAAATAAACCCCACCTCATTAGCAATGACTCAGAAATTTACCTCTGCTAGGTGCCATCCTGTCTTCCCCCCATCCACACAATCCTGTATCTTTGCCTGTCTCCAACAAAAAACAAGCCCCTCATCCTTGCTTAAACCATTTTTTTGCCTCTTCCACGTTATCTGTGCCACCATTTTCACTGACATTGAGACTTATAATTTGAGGATTGTCTTTGACTTCTCCAACCACACATCCAAGCTACGTTACAATTCTGCCACATCTGTCTCCACACCCTACCTATAATATCTCTATTTCTGACCAAACCTCACATCAAAAACTCTGAACCATCACCTGCTTTACCACGCACCACAGCCTCCTCCTCTTTGGTCTCCCTGACATTCAGGTCACTGCTTCTGCATCACACAAGACAACTCTCACAAGGCAAACCCTTCTCACAGGTTGGAGTCTTTGTCTTAAATCTCTTCACCAAAGTCCACCCCTCCCGTATCAAATTCCAGTTGTTCCAGTCCTTTTTGTCAGAGCCCAATCAATCCCTTCTTAACTCTCCACCCTAATTTCTTCATCTTGCCCACACTGTACCCTATAGACTGCCCACTGCCATTGTCTTCCCTCTTTTTAGTATCACCTCTGCAGGCACAGTGGGTGCCTTAAATGTTGTTCAGAGTCATTACCCGCTTCTACTTTGAGCACAAAAGCAAATAACAATTTGTGGCACGGTTATTTGATACATAGGGATAGTCTATTTACACACTGATAGATGGCTAATTGCTTTCATACTTACTGGTAATGGTTCTGGTTTGTCTTATCTCTCTCCATTTTGACCTGCTCAAAATATCTCTGCTTTGTGACAGAGCCTCTGTAGACCCTGTAACTTCAGACAGCATTTTGTAAATTTGAAGCAACTTTGTAACACCGTATCACTAGGTAATAAAAATATGACTGATAATTTGTCACACTCTTAATATCTTCCTGCATTTGTCATCCCCTCTAAAAGTTCTCCCAAAGTATTTTGCCTTAAGTACCTGCTTCCTTGTTTAAAATCTTTATTTAAACAAAACAACAAGAATAGATTAAACATGTTTGTATTTATACTTCTTAAAGATCTATAGTCTTGTTGTCATGGGCGTTACAGTTACTACTCTCATTTGTGTGTAGTACTTAATTTCATTATTAATAGCATAAACAGATTTTTTTCAAAATTTTCCTTTGCAGAGAGCACAGCTCATTAAAAAGCTATAGAAACGTTTTTGAACTGACATAAAATTTAACAAACACTGGAGAGAATCTCTAAATCATTTTACTGTTCAAAGCAACTGAACGATTTTTAATTAATGTTTTATGCTGTTTAGAGAACCCCATTGAGCATGGCCATACTGGTTAACAGGGGCATCTCTGAAGGCGACTGTTGCTCATTGTGTTGAGCAGTTTTGACATGGGACATATTCTGTGGTTGTCCCACCAATTCAAATAGTTTGAAAGTAGATAGCATTAGCAACGAACTGGGGAGTGGGAAGGAAAATATCTGAATCTAACAGTTCATCACTACTAGATAGTTTTTCACTATTCAAACAGTCTTCCACACCACGACTAAGAAATGACTGATTTTCACAATGCCATACATAAAGAGTGTACTGATGTGCTGATGGCAAAATACGCGCACAGATGATTAAGGACAGATATCTACGTATAGGGGAAGATATCGTCTGATGAGGAACTAATAATGATGAGCTCTGTGATAATCTGACAGAGTCAAGATATCTGCAGAGACTTCCTGGAAATGAAAGGCAGTTTGGATGCAGCAGAAAAAAACGTGAGTGGCTCTCAAGAGAAAAGATCTCAGATAGCCTGTGATTCAAGAGGGGAAGGTCTCTGCCTTTTCAGCAGGGCTGTGGAGGGAGCCAAGGATGTGCTTCCCAGAGCAATGTCAGGGGAAGGGGACCTTTTGTGAGGGATTTGATGAATTTCTGCTGCTAGCTGTATTACTACTCACGTTTCAGGTAGCACACAACAGTTCTCTGATTTTTATTTGAACACAACAAACAAGGAAACAATTCCTCCTTTTCTCCCTTCCCATTCATTATATATCTGACTGAGGGACACTATAATGTGCTTCTACATTTTCATCCTAAAATGAGTTTCTTGCAAAATCCATGATGATTAGAGCTGATGGAAGGTACATTTTTGTTCTAGAACATGCTAAAAAAATTTCATCTGGTGAATGATATGAAATGTTCTAGGATTTAGAGTGTTTGCAGTTTCTTATGTTTTACTAGTGTCATAGCTAAAAAGTACCCTTCATGCATTTCAGAAAAGATTTCCATATACAGTCCCATAAAAAGTTGTCTAAAACATGTCATGATGTTTCACAACATGGAAAACAGTTGCTTTATCCATCACATGAACCAAAACCATCTTTAAAATGTTAAGCATATGTGAACAGTTCCTTATCTTGCTTTAGACTAACATTCATACCATCAGGAATCAAGATACGATGAAGTTTAAACTAAAGTGTAAATCACTAAAGGCAGTTAAGTGCCATGCTGTAAATTAATATAAGCGTTTACACAAAGTATGAACATCCTTGAGAAGCAACAAGTGAAAGTGGAATATTGCAATGTAAAATTGGGTCTTGCTTTTTTTTTTTGTCCACAGCTTTCTTGCTGTAGGATGGATATCTCCATTCTGAATTGTTTGTCTCTATCACACTTCAAAGTAAATCACATTTACTTTTGACCATTCATTGTAGGCTCGTTGCCTGCCTATCACCCACCTCATGGCATGCCTTTGTATAGTGGCACTCCTACAAAGTGTTGCAACATTATCACTGGCGTTAAAAACTCCTGGTCTAATCCTCTTTTCTCCATACCTCGCCTCCCTCAGCCCCCTGTATCTTCTGTTTTCTTGTAAACAACATGTAAGGACTTGCTGTCCCATGCACATACTGCGTTGCACTCTGCTCGCCACACCGTCTCAACCACTGGGCTGCTGCTGTTGGTTTCCCTAGTTCCTCCCTGCCTGTTTCCCAACCCTCTTGCAAGGCTCCACATATCATCCATCCATCCCATGCTGATACCCCACTCTCCCTGCCACCCTGCAGAGAGCAGTGGGTGCCCGTAGCTGCAGTTACCATTCTCTCCACCAAGCCTGCCTATTCTGTGTGGCAACTCAGCCTCCACCTCCTCCCATGGGCCCTCGGCGTTTGGCACCCAGCTGCAGCTCAGGTTACTGCATATTTCCCGTCAGGGAATTAAGCCCTTCAGAGGCAATTGCAATTGCACACACAAAGTACTTTTCACGCTAACAGAGTCCTCTCTCTGTGTTTTTGATCCTCGTTGGATAAGACTATAAATACCTGAAAGACTGGACAAACTTGTGCAACCATGTTTGGGTTACATAGTCTACAGGATTAGACTTCTTGCAAGATTTCCAGAACTTCCTGGTTGACTGAGTGGAAATATTTTAAAAATAACATCTTACAGTATTTCAGCATTTCTGTTTCCTCTATTGGTCAAAAACAGGAAATGCAGAAGCATGTGAATCTCAGGTTTTACTCAACTTCAGAAAAAAAGGTTCAGAGAGAGAGCACTTAAAAATAAAATGATCAGATCAGAAGCCAGTTTCTATTTTCACCTAAACCAGTTCATCCGTCTGCTTTAACCATCCTTCAAAAACTACACTGACTGGAGTATTTTGCAGATTTGTAATGTCTGATGGAGATAATAGGCGGAGAGCCAGCTGGTTCTAAAATAGGCTCGTGCTCCTTGTGTAACCCGGGGAGTGAACATCCTGACACGCAATTATTTGTTTTTCTCTCTTTACTAGTACAAAACGTTTGGATAGTCAGGTTTTAATTTATTTCCATTTACAATGTTACCTGAGGACATTTCTTATCTAAGAAAAGCATTACCATTTGAAAGAGCATTTTCCCTCTTTTAATAGCTGCCTGTTCAGTGCTAGTTACCTTATTGCATATATAAAGTTAGGACAGTTTCTTCTCATGTGTATTACTGTGCACTGATCAACACTGAGTTTCAGCTGCCATTTTATTGCCACTTCCACAGCTCTGAAGAAGCAGCACCTAACCTTTACCTTATCATTTATTCCTCTGAAAATGCATTCTGCAAGTCTATTAGTTAACTCTTTCCCCTCACACTATCATCTTACTACAAGCTGAGGCACAGTACCACTGTGGAAGGAATTAGTGGAAGGAATTTGCTCATAGTATTTTATCCTATTTTTCCAACTAGCCTACCAAACTATTTTTTTTTGAAGTTTTAGAATTAGTTTTTCCTCTCTTTATTCCTAGTTTGAAATTTTATGGCTTCTTACATTTCAGAGAACTTGACCCAGGATATATCCAACCCTCCTGTCTTGCTGCTCTTACTGACATAGAAATCAGCCTTGGTAAGGTGTGCAATGGGGACAAGTGTAGAACAAGGACAACAGAAAAACTCTGCAGCTGCTGCGGCCATAGATGTTTTTGTGGTTAGTACAATTTCACCTTCTTCACACCAGAAAATATTTAAGATCAGACACGGTTTGTGCTAATTTTCTGAGGCCTGTTTCAGAAATGACCTATTCCCTCCCACCTGCTCCAGCAAGAGAACTCTAACGAGAACGTGTACACAGCTCATCAATAGGTCTAATGGAGGTCGAGCTGACTGATGTTCCCTTGGCACTTTCCATGAAGTTGCCTGGGTACCTCCCAGTTCCCACAGTGCAAGCTGATGGCATTGCTTTCCTGATGTGCTTTCGCACCTTACAGCAACCTGCAACTCTGTGACTTCTGAGCCAGAGGTGACACCTTTGTGTTTTAATAGCTTTTCATGGACTGTTTGTCTATGAACTTGTCCAAATGCCTTTGAATCTGTGTGAACATCCAAAATATGCTGTAGCAACGAGTAAGAACAGTAAGAGTAGAACTGAGAGGAAAGAGAGTATCTTTTTGCTTTCTTGATACTCCTATTTAATTATTTCATGTGTTGCCCTTAGCTGTTGCACTATGGAAAACCATGAACACGCTCCATACCATTTGTGATTTTAAAGTTTTCCATCACATTCCCCTTAGTTATCTCCTCTTAGGCTGGGAAATCTCAATTTATTCCTAGCTGCCCCAGCACAAGTTTTAAATCTCCTTCTCTGGAGATATTCAAGACCCGCCTGGACAAGGTCCTGTGCAGCTTGCTGTAGGTGACCCTGCTTCGGCAGGAGGGTTGGACTAGATGACCCACAGAGGTCCCTTCCAA
>Ga0065711_1043741_pt1 | contig 14542 bp, 8 predicted proteins | sample Hoacrofraction12_FD_59098 | JGI IMG/M metagenome (GOLD analysis project Ga0065711, IMG submission 59098) | Hoatzin crop microbial communities from Cojedes, Venezuela - Epithelial fraction 12 v2 (version 2) | ecosystem: Host-associated > Birds > Digestive system > Esophagus > Crop | place...
CCCGGCCCCTCTCGCTGCGGCGGGGAGCGGCGCAGAAACGCCTCGGACGCCGGAGGGGACCTCGGCGCGGCCCAGGTGAGCTCCCCCGCGGCCTTGAGTCGCCGTCGGCCGGAGGCGCTGCCCTGCCCCGGCCTGGCCTGGCTTGCTCCGGCCTGGCCTGCCCCGGCCTGGCTTGGGCGCTGCCTGGGGCTGAGAACAAGCCCCGGTCTGTGCTCCAGACCCAGCCGGGGTTTGCCCGTCCGTGGGTAGGTACGTGTTGGTTCAACGAGGCACTTCTATGTTTTAAGGTTTAAGCACATTTTAAGCACAGTTAAAAAAAAAAACAAAAAAAAAAAACAAAAAAACAAACTCAGTTAAAAGTATGACTTTTCCAGGATACACAGTTAAAATCAGTGGATCTGAGTTGCGTCGTCAAACTGCTTGAAGATTCAGACTCAGTAAGTAAGCCTGACATCACCTTATTTCAGTTACATAGGTAGTTATGGGGCTTATAAAAATGTTTTTATACAATTACTTCAGTACCTGCACTAAATAAACCAAATGGCGCTGGTGGCTGGGGCTGCAGAGCACAAAGCTGAAGTATTTGTTGTGGTGTTTGAACACTGCTTCTAAGGGTGATCATTTGTAATAGAGAATGGTATCGATGATGTTTTTATATTAAAAAAAATACATATATTACCCAATATGTTCTCACACAGGCACTTGCCCCCCCAAAAAAAGACAAAAGCATATGCATTTAAAAACTAGAGGTGCAAAATTTCTAGCTTATCTGGGAAGTTTTGAGTGCCGAAACAGAAATACATACAGAGTTACTGAAAGTATGTCAGGAATTTATGTAATTGCCTGAGTTAACTGCTAACAATTTCTCCAGGGAGGTGATTTTAAAGGAAAGAGAAATATACAAAAGTCAGTGTTGAGCAACAAATACGACTGCCTAGGCGCACAGGAGAGCGTAATCTACGGGGCTTCCACAGGCTGCTTTTGGTCTCCATGGGAAGATTTGGCAGACTAAATTTTCTAAGCCATCAGTTATTTTTGATCTAAAACCCAAATAATTTATTAATAAAGAACTCGATTAAGCATACCACTTTTTAAGTTAATGCCCCACAAAGAAGTAGTTCATCTCCTTTTGTTTTCCCCTTTTGATACAGAGCTGATAGAATAAACTTACTCACTGAAGAAAAATGTGCTGGATGACATTGTTTACTGCTTCTCTAGAGAGTATAAGATGTATGATAAAATGCCCTTAGGATTGTGGGCTGGCAGATTTCTGGAACAGCTTTCTGGCCTGCCTGAAGTTGCAGTGCTCTTGCCCAGCGTGGAGGTGCTCAGAAGAGCTGGAATGAATGCTGTGTATCACTTGACACACCCTGGCATATCCCCACTTCAGCGATATTCAAATTCGAATTTGCAGACTGTTCCCTAGTGGTGGCAGAGCACCACTCTAAGCCACTTAGATCTGCATTTTTATACATTTATGTCATGTGTGACATAGGTTTGGTTTTCCTAGTTGTTTTTCACAGAATCCTGGACAATTGAAGTGAAAGAGCCCACACGTTTGAACAAAAGACAGTTTTAAAAAGCCTCTTCAGTTACAAGAGCACAGACTCCGTAGTTAGAAATGGGGCTTGATCAAGGAGCTAATCCTGCTGAAAAGCACTTCCAGAATTTCATTGTGTCTTGTGATTTTTTTAATCTGGCTTCCACTTTCATTTGAATTTGAAAGGGGATAAACATAATCATTTCATGTTCCAAGGCAAACTGCAATTAAAACCTGCTTTTCATTCTCTTACTTAAGAAAGATTTGGAAAAAGAGCAGCTGAAAACTCTCAAGAAGGTAGTCAAACATTTTGAAAATGGGCTTGTATCCTTTTTGCCACTTTAGAATTCTGAAGTCTTGGTCATTTATGTGTGATAATACTTTGACTTTTCAACAAAGCAGCTTATGGTGTGCTGTGCTTCCACATGGAGAGCAGTGATAGTCCACATACATTCTCATTATTGGCCTTGTGCAAACAGAGCTAAGGTTGGTAGGTTAGCAAGATTCTTGGATGCTAGATTTGTTGGCTACAAAATTCAGTAGAGAGATCTCACCTGTACAGTGGTTGAAAGTGTTCAAATTGTAATTAGTTTGCTTTTGCTACTTAAGAAGCAGCAGATAAAATAGCAGTGACTTCCAGTGAGGAGAAGTTTTAAAGAAAAATAAAGTCAGACTAATTTATCTGAAGCTTTTTTTCTTATTTACAGTACAAATTGAAAGGCTTCCGATAATCAGAAGTACTAGAGAGGGCGTAGGCATATGGAAAAATGTGATTAATTTTGTACAGTTCATCTAATTGCCACAGTGATTTAAGCTATTTCATTACTTCACAACTGAGTTGTGGCTGAGCACTTAAAGGCAGTTTCGGTGAGTGAGCAGATTGGTAGCAACTTCTCAGTCTCAGTGATCTGTTCAAATCTGATCTTGTGCCTCTACCCTAAATTAGATAATATGTGTTTTGGGTCCAGATTTTCGAACTTTAGTCAGTCACTTGGGACTAGAGTAGGAAAGAGTTTAAGTACCTCAAGGCTGTCTCAGAATTTAGATAGGTAAATCTGACACTGTGATGTAAAAACCTTTCATCCTATATTTTTAGATATTCAGTGCTGAACTTCCAGTGAGCTCAGCTGATAAGAAAGCTAAATCAGATTTGCAAGAGTTGTACTTCTGTAAAAGTAAGGCTGTTTCAAAAAACCTAAGTATTGACTCATATGCTTCAATTTAGACATCTAACTTTGAAAGCCTTGGACTTGTTTTTTCTTGGTTGTGTTTCTGAAGTATCATGAATACAGTTTTCAACTTCTGATTCATAACAGTACAAACAATCTGATTTCCTTAACTTTAAATTGAAAGCCCCTTAAGGATTTAGCACAAATAATTGAAATTCTTAACCTGTGTGCAGAAAAAATTAATGAACAAGAAGCTTTCACTGAGCCATTATGTGAACTTATTAAATTATGTGGGTAAGTACTTCAGCCCTTCTTTTAGAGATTTAAACGCTGCTTATGCACATGTTCATACATTTTTCTAAGACAACTAACATATCCATACAACATCTATCTACAAGGCATCTATATCTGCAAGGCATATATTATATCACCCTTCCTTTTCATGAACTGTCTTTTCCTTGAGTCCAGTTTCTTTTGGCATGAAGGAGGGACCCATTTCAGCAGTTCAGTATCTGTGAAGCTACGTATTACATCATTCAAAACTATTGTAATTGGCCCCAGCTTGCTTGGAAGCAGGATTCCCCAGGGTGTCTTACTGCCTGAGTAAATTGTTCTGGGACTGCTGGCCTCAAAAGATTCAGCAGCTAAGTCCTGCTGAGGTACATTTTGCTGTTTCAAACAAGCTCTCTAAGTGAGTTTAAAAAACTGAGTTGACACAAAGATACTTCAATACCTGAAAGTGAGCCTTACAATATGACAGGCCAGATTGCAGAAGAGAGAGAATCGCAACAACTGGAGGATTTGGGATTTATAATTAATTTTAAAACATTTTGCATGAACTTTTGGGCATCTTCATTGTCATTTGTAGAATAGAATTTTGGTGTTATCCACGCTTGTCAGTAGTTTTCTCCTCCTCAGTAATTTAAGGAATTTACTTTTGGTATGCTTTTATCTACAGTTACTCCTGTATTTAATTATAATTGCAGAACATAAGGAAGAGAAGAATTATGCCAGGCAGAAAATGAGTCACATAGTAAACCAAATATTCCAGTAGGTTTTTACATAGCTTCCTCTCAGCTGTTAGGTTTAAAAAATGTAGTACTTTTCAGCTGAATCTTTTAGTTTCCGGAGCACCATCAGTTGTACTGCTTTCCTTTGCTGCCACACAGTGGAGAGTGAGAAAGTATATAACGAAGTTTCATTTTCTTTGGAGTTTGGCAGAAGCGTGACAAAACTGAAAATGAGCATATAAAGTCAATGAAATGTAGCTGTGAGTAAGACTCTTCATCTCTTACAGCATTTCAGCAATAATTGTGGTTTCTGGAATTAACATATTTTGGAAGATAGCACCCTTGGGTTTTACTTTTATTTCTGTACCATGGAAATTTCCCCACAATTCACTACTACTTCATATGACAAATAGAAGTCCATAACTAGAGGAAGGGGCTGTTATTTAAAATTTCATTTCAGATACTAGAACTCCTATAGTAAAATTTTCCACTCTTTCATAACTGCTTCCGTTTACCTGACTTCTTCCCACTTTTTTTTCAATGTCTGTTTCTCCCCCCCCTTTTATTTGCTTTCTGCTTTCTTTTTCTCTGACTGTGTTTACAGAGGTAAACCTACTGGAAAACTGCTTCTACACTGAGCTGCAGAGACCTTAGCATAATATTTTAGTGTTTACTGCTAGAGAATTTTTAGCACTTACATGTTTATGTTGTATCTGAGTATTTTGCAGATGTTACTGAATATTCCTTAATAACCTGTTTTTAAAAATAAATTTGTCGTTGGGCTATTTGGAGTCAGTTTATTGGTTTTATTGTTATCCATTTCAAGAGGTCTTGCCCAGGGATATGATCCTTTATTTCCACTTCTGCACACATCTATGGATAGTCTAGCTGTGCAATAGCTTTATGGTGCCTGGGTTCCAAGATTTAATCTTCCACATTTAAATGACATTTGTTTATTCAGTACCTCTTATTGCACCAATATAAATTATGAAAATGTTATCTATGAGCATGTACCCCTAATGGCCAAAATGTAATTGTCGGGTTATGGAACAGTAACTTTCAGTGTAGAATCAGTATTGCAAAGAATGTGTTTGTCCTGGGGAAGGTGTCCTTATTTGCAAAAAATGTCAAGGAAGAAGAGAAAAGCTATTGAGCTTTTCTGGTGACTTGATTAAAGTGTTCTTCTGCAGTGTTTTAAGTGTAGTTGGAATATTTTTTTAATTTAATTTCACAGGTTACCATTTCAAAAAAAGAAATTATCTGATGAAGTAAACTTTTCTATGGCAGTTTCAAAATCCATTGCACAACTGGGTGAGTGTAAACTGTTAGGCCACAATAAAATTATTATTATGCCATAATGAAATTAACTGTATTATTAAGATGATTTTAATTGCTTGTTACCTCCTTAGTAAATGTATTTCTTTCAATTATTCATTCAGTCCTCTGTGCTTTTTAGTATTAGAAACCATTCTTATTTTGCTGTTCTGCTAACCTGCAGATTAGCTAGCAGGATTACCTATTTGCCAATGTCAGAAGCTACGTGAGATAACTATCAGTACGGCTGAAGAGCTAAACCTCTCTGTAGCCTGTTTCATTCCATTTCGCTCTGAGACACTGATGTATTAATATAAACACTGAAGCCTGGGATAAGGGGACCATGTATCCTTCCTGCTTTTTTGAAACCAAATGGAAGAAACAAGTGAGAAACAGTAACTCCTGACTCACAACTCAAAACTTCAAAACTCTGAAGTCTGAGACCTATCACATACAAAGGCAAACTACAGCGAATCAGTTGAGTGCTATGACTTACTAGGAGTAGCAGTTACTGAGTTCAGCCTCCTACTGCATCTGAGGCATGACCTTCTATCTTTCAGAAATCTGTTTTAAGAGAACTGTTGAGGAAAAGGTGTCAAAGACATGTTTTAATGTCATTGAACCTCTTAGTAACAAAATACCCTTTTATGACCTTGCATGTCATATTTGTGGTTTTCAAAGAAAATACTGCAAACGCTGTAGGTCAAAAAGGATTCAGAATAAAGGAGGAGAGATATATCAGCTCACTTAATGGTAAGATTTAAATGGTAAAGTGGTAGCACAATCAGCCTGTCACACATGAAAAAAAAAGATTATACTTGAAACAGATGAGAAAAAAATGTTTTTGTAAGTCTTTATTTTCACAGGTCCAAGTAGATCACAGAATGGCCTCCTGGTTTCAGATAATTCCAGATTCTCTTTAGCATGTCCAAAAAGGCACTAAAATCTAAAAGGTTGTTTATATTATCTATGTTAGACACTGGTAGCTGTCAGTGGAATGCTCTTTACCTTGTGGGAAAGGATCTCTTTCTGTACTCCCTTTATGTCTGCTAGAAGAAGAGTTTCTGACGTGGTAATGATGACAACAACCTAGGGTAATAGCTTTAATCTCAATTCCATAACTTCTGCAATAGCATCCAGTCTCTTATAAGGATCTGTAGCAATAAAGTAGAGGAGGTCACTTTTTTGATTAACCTTATGCTGCTCCTCCAGGACCCTTTTGTCCTTTTCACTGTGGGACTCCCAGTCCCTTGAGTATTTTATAATCAAACGTTGCATGAAATGACAGATTTGTAGTGGGTATGACCAAAGGAAACACTAAGTATTCTAAACAGAAGTGTTAACATTACTTTCTAAAAAAAATATAAACTTTGTAAATTACATTTTTTTTCTGTTTCTGACAGGTTATTTGATGAGGGTGCCAAGCTCTCAAGTTAGAATACAAATCTGTAAATGCGTTGTTAGCTTTTATGATATGGAACTACCAAGAAAAATACTTTCAGGTAAAACACAGTGTTTTCAAGTATCACAAGAAATGAAGTGTTTGTGATCCCAGCTACTTTAATTAGCTATGGATTAATTTTTCTTTATAACTATAGTTACTCTATCTCATATATTAAATATATAGCATTGGCAAATGTGCAATTAACATGTTTTTATAGAAATGCATGCTCAAAATCTACTACTCTTTATTCCTTTGATCCTTATGATGGTACCAGAGGCTGTTAACGGGCAAAGTCAGTCACGGATCCCCTTCCTAGATGGGCACAGGATCGTGTGCTGTGAGACAGCACTAGATTTGTAGGCAGCCAAGCTACGGGTGAACATTGTCACAGTGTGGATCCAGAGCTTAGGTCAGGGAGCGTGCTGGATGTCAGTGTGCTCTCTTGCTGTGTTCCTACAGTGTGGCGCTAGTTCCTGTGCCCTCTTGCTAGTTTTCATTTGTTTCAGGAGGCTTAGAGAAGCTGCAGCTGCAACAGCCCTCACAAGATTCTAGAAACAGGAAACTATGTAAATCTCACAAACCTTACAAACAAGGCTCAAATCCTGTAAGCAGCTATGCGTGCATTTAGTTGTATACAGTTCCATCAAGAATGTTGAATATTAAGAGATTTTATTCTTCTTCTGCAGATTTAGAAGATATGTTATCTCAAAAATGAAGAATGTATTTCAGTCTGATTTTTAAGGCAAATTCTTCATCTTTAAGCATATATGTAAATATTGCTAAAGTTTTATCCTGCAGAGTTCTCTTACCTAGAAAGTAATACCAACTTACAGCCTATCAGAGTTTATGCTTAGTTAAAACTTGTTTCACCATGTGCATTATCTGCATTTATCAGTCCTGCATTCATGTCACTTGATATATATTTTTTAAGCTATTTAAGATAAAATTTCCTTTCATGAGTTAGCATATATAAATGTAAATTTCTTTTCTCAGTGCTTCCCCTTCACTTGCAATTCAGTAATGAAATACGGATTTGCATATGCATGGACAAAAGTGAAAACAGGGACACGTTAGAAAGTCAAGCTTATAAATCAAAGTTTGGGTTCACATATTTTAAGTAATACGATAATAGAAGGCATTATTTCTCTAGTGAATAGGCTACAGAAGAGATCTAGGTCCTGCACCAACAACTTATTGCATGACCTGAAGAAGATTTTTCACCCCTCTATAACCCTGCTTGTTCTTTCATTCTGTAAACTCTAGGAAGCAAGTAATTTGTGTATACAGCATGTAGTCTTCTTGAGGGTGCTTTAGGCACTATTAATACTCAGATATGAGAGAAGCTGCTCTTGCTGTTTATTGGATTTTTTTTTTTCAGTTGGTTTTAGGAGAAAGGAAATATGATACTCTGTTCTCAGTCCTTTCTTGAGGAAGGATGACTATTTTATGAAGTAACCAAAATTCTGAATATTTACTGCATTATAACTAAAGCTATTGTATGTGCAGGCTACCAGCCAACAAGTGCAAACTACAAAATTCAGATGGCTGAATTAGGAGGATTAGCGGAAACTCTCGTTTTGTCACTAGCATTAGTTGAAAATCAACTTACTGAGAAGTTGTGGGTATTTAAAGCTCTCCAGCATCTCTCCAGCTCTGGTTAGTACAAGCTGTTCTTTAAACAACCTCGTTACCTCTGATCTTAGATCATTTGTTCTCTGAACATGCCTAAAACAGTCTGAATCTGAATTAATTATTCAGATTTTCATAATTTCAGGAGTAAATTGCAGACTTATGATGAAGGCCCAAGCAGCCAGCAGACTCTGTTTGTATCTAAATGGTGTTGATCCCTCAGGACAGCTGGTGTTTCGCTCCTCAGAAATCCTATGGAACCTGTTAGAAAACACTTCAAAAGAAGAAGTTGTTAATCAGCTCAGTAGCTTGGAATGTGTACAGTAAGTACAGGGAATTATTTTATGAATTAATATTGTAATTTTGGAGATGTCTAAAGCATTGCTGTTTTGTAGCATTTTGTTTGAAATTAATTGAGAGAAAATAAAAACAGGGAATAGAGGTCTCTTATTAAGTCCTCATTAAGATTTCAGTATTAGCATACCTGATTCCCCAAAATGGAAGCACTACTGGATCATACCTCATAGCCCTCAGGCATCTGTTTCTGTTTCAGCAAGTTCGATAGCACTGTGCCCTGTGAGATGCCAGGAAATCATATATATGACCAAAGAGGTGCTTGCCAGGAAGGTTACAAACTCAGTGGCCAGGGTCCAGCTAAAAGAACATCCAGTCAACTTCAAAACTATTTCATTGTTGAGCCCCTGTTTATTTCATGAACACAGCAATCCACCACCAGTTGTTTCTGTTACAGTGCAAGAGGGAGATCAAGGTGCCTCGCTGCATAGCGCGGGAGGTATAGCCCTATCTGTTGCTTTGTATGATGAAAAAGTTAATTGCATCATCTTCAAGCTTGCATGTTAGGCTTGGTAGGCCAGTATTACTGCACTAGTGAAATGCTTATGTTATAAAATTAGTAGGAAATCCAATGCTATGATATACAAGGCTTAGTTCTAGATCCTCTGCTGGAGTAAATAACAGGTTCTTCCTTCGTGAGTTACACTGTTTTAACTATTAGACCATTTCTTCTCAATAATCATTCAACAACATCTAATTCCGTGCTTGAATAAATATTATGTCTTTCTGTTAATTAATTATAAGACATACAGTGGAAGGTGCAATTTGTAATACATGCACCTTGCATACATGCTTAAATTGGATGTTTAGTGGTACATGTAAGAATCCATTACATAATAAAGTTTTAAGTTATTTCTCTTGCAGTTAAACCCTAAGGCTTTAAAAAGTATGATGCTGAATGAGAATTTGTATACCTAGAGATGTCTAAAATCAGAATATGAAAAGAAAAGGTAAAATATATTTCACTTTCTTTTAAGTGCTTTGAAAGAAGTATTTATAGACCTTCTTATGCATGGTTTCCGGCACTATGATCGTCAGCTAAGGAATGACCTCTTGGTGATGGCCACGTTACTAGCTGAAAACCCTGCAGCACCTATGATTGTAGGTATTTATAGTTATATTCTGGAGACTAATATCTTCTCCTTTGCTATTATATACTCAGTATTTTCCCCATTAGGTTTCTAATATTTTTTCTACTCTGTCTCCAGTGCATTCCTCTTTCTCAGATATGCTGAGCAAGAAATCATTTTTCTTTCTGCAATTCCTTTACCTCAAAGAGACTTCAAATCTGTAGGTCATTAGCCTGGAGTACTAGCATGTACCTTATTTAATACTTAGAAAATTACACTAACACTATTCATGTGCAAAAGTTACTCTCTTGTACAGAATCACAGAATCACAGAATGTTAGGGGTTGGAAGGGACCTCTGGGGATCATCTAGTCCACCCCCCCTGCCAAAGCAGGGTAACCTACAGCAGGCTGCACAGGACCTTGTCCAAGCAGGTCTTGAATATCTCCAGAGAAGGAGACTCCACAACCCCTCTGGGCAGCCTGTTCCAGCGTGCCGTCACCCTCAGAGTGAAGAAGTTCTTCCTCGTGTTCAGATGGAACTTGCTATGCTTCAGTTTGTGCCCGTTGCCCCTTGTCCTGTTGCTGGGCACCACTGGAAAGAGTCGGGCCCCATCCTCCTGACACCCACCCTTCAGATATTTATAATCACTTGTAAGATCCCCTCTCAGCTTTCTCTTCTTCAGGCTAAACAAGCCCAGCTCCCTCGGCCTTTCCTCATAGGACAGATGCTCCAGTCCCCTCATCATCCTCGTAGCCCTTCGCTGGACTCTCTCCAGTAGCTCCTCATCTTTCTTGAACTGGGGAGCCCAGAACTGGATGCAGTACTGCAGATGGGGCCTCACTAGGGCAGAGTAGAGGGAGAGGAGAACCTCCCTCGACCTGCTGGCCACAGTCATCTTAATGCACCCCAACATACCACTGGCCTTCTTGGCAACCAGGGCACACTGCTGGCTCATGGTCAACTTGTCATCCACCAGCACACCCAGGTCCCTCTCCACAGAGCTGCTCTGCAGCAGGTCAGCCCCGAGCCTGTGCTGGTGCATGGGGTTGTTCCTCCCCAGGTGCAGGACCCTGCACTTGCCCTTGTTGAACTTCATCAGGTTCCTCTCTGCCCAACTTTCCAGCCTGTCTAGGTCTCAATGAGTGGCAGCACAGCCTTCTGGTGTATCAGCCACTCCTCCCAGTTTGGTGTCATCAGCAAACTTGCTGAGGGTACATCCTAACTCTTTATCCAGGTCATTGATGAAGAAGTTGAACAAGACTAGGCTGAGTACTGACCCTTGGGGAACCCCACTAGTTACAGGCCTCCAACTAGACTCTGCTTAGATGTGACATTCTGTTACAGTGAGTTTTGCACTAAATCTCATTTGTTATTTGAAGAGGTAGGAGTACAGGCTGTATTCACATGGCCTAAATTCAACTGAAGTATCTGTGTCTCATAATCAGGATCAAGATGGGTCCTCCAAAAATCAGCTCAGAAGCTGTAAATAAGATGCTGAGAAAATAATTACTTAGATGCAGTTAGTAAGAGGCACGTAAATTCTTTCTAAGACTAGGTCACCTAAATGTAGCCCAGAATGCACTGTCATGGTTTCCCTAAAAAGTAGATGACTTGTTTTTCTGAGTATATTCTGGAATTTTAATGAGGGAACTGCAGAGAAGTTAACTTTTTATAGATGTTAATATTCCTCTACTCTGTTGTTTTACAGTTGAGATTTAGAACTTTAAATGAAGTTGTGACATACATACTGAATAATTAAACAATCAAATTTCTGTAGATCTGTTGGCTGTTCAGCAGCGGAATGCTGGGAATTCATTTCTCAATTTCAGTACAAGTTTCCCAGTTGGCTGTATTACTGTAATGAATCTGTAATGAAGATTGCACATTTTTCATTCAAGCTTTCCATTTTGTCACTAACCATTATGAAATGTCTATTACACTATTGCAGCAACATATTGGATGTCTGAAACATTCAAATTGTTTATCTGGCTGTAGAAACGGGGTGATTTTTTCCTACAAGATAAATCACCAGGACACTTTATTTTAATTCCTTATACTACAAGGGAGAAAATTTGTTTTGATGCAAGGAAAAAATGAAAATGTTTTAATTTAGATTCTGTATTCTCAGCCTCCCTAGAGATTTTACTTCACTTGTGGAGTTAAGGTACAAGGTGTAAATACCAGGTAGACAAAAACATTAACATTACCATTGAATCCTGCCTTGTAGATAGTACCAGAGAAATTTTCATAAGAATGTTCTCCTTTTTTCTTAATATACTATCCAAGCAACTTCAAAAAGCTCAGTCTTCTGTTGAACATAATCCAGAAATCAGCACAGGAATCTGAGCCTATGAAAAGGAAAATAATTTTCTCACCACAAATAAACTGGAAAATATATGTAAAGTAAGGTTATAGTGATATTAATTATGATTATATCTGTGTTAGAACAAAACTGTCTGTTTGGTAATTGCTTACTGGTTTCCAGCAGAATTTAGTACTGCATTAATCAGCAAGGAGAAAACATAGGTTTTTATTTAACCACTTGCAATGGTTTTATACAGAGAATATAGGTACTACAGAGACAAAAACTAATAGGCAATATAGTTATGTACTTCAGTATGTTCTTTAAAATTACTTTTGCAACATTTTTCTCATTGTTAAAATAATTCGGGTGTATGCTAATTTCCAGAACTAGTCGGAACAGATTTGAACCCAGCTTTTTGGGGATGCATCTAAAAAGCTGCTGCAAAACTAGTAGAACCACTTGATTCTGTGAGGATGTCAGTGTAGTGTTCTGTGAGCTCCACTCCTGTTGGGAGCTGATGGAAAGCTCTGTGGTGGCATTGCCATGGTACTGAGGCCAGGTTAATGTATTTTGTTGCTCAAGAAGAGCAATATCCTGGTAACCATGACTTCTGAACACCGCAGAAGCGCAGGTCTTTTGCCTCTAGTGTGCTGCGTAGACACCTCCTGGCCTTGGTCCTTAGACGTAGTTGTCCTTCTGTTAGCTCTCCAGGACCTATGAATTACAAGATTTTATTTTCTGAATTTTTAATACGTAATATTTGTAAATGCATGTTGCTCATACATGCAGTGTTCATATGCTTACTTGTAAATGCACTGAAGTTGGACATAAGCGTATTACTATGCACAACTGAAGGCACAAAATTCTATGTACTGATGACTCTGATGTATAAACTTCCACATGCATAAATGCATTTTAAAAAACACAACTCTAGCAGTACTGAAAATATAGTTTTCTGGTGTGGTACATTTTAGTAGTGAATATGTGTGTTTGGGACTTCCCCGTGCAAGTTCAGACTTATACTGAATGAGACATGGATTTAATTAATTGTACCCTTAGGACTGTGGTTAGTATTGTACAATGTCCAAATGGTTGATCTCTTCTTTAGTAACATTCTGTTTATTCTGCCATAGGATACATTAAACTCTGTGTTCTGAAGAAAAAAGCAAAACTAACATTGAATCATAAGTCTTAATTTCACTGCAGTTTAATTTAATTAATGTATGTTTTTTTGAATGCCCATTAGGAAAGTGGATTTGCAAAGCTGTTAATAGTACTTGCAACATTTACTGAAGGTAAGAGATTTCATACTGCATAATTACACTATTGTTGCTTTTAATGATGATTTTTTTGTAACTTATCTACAATTTCCTTCGTAGTTAAAATTCCAAATCCCTTGGTAAAAGGTCTTAAACTTACCTACTCTTATGAGGACTTCGAGATGAAGAAGTTACTATTTAATGTAATAGGTGTCTTATCTAAAGATCCATGTGCTGTACAGGTAAGTTGTAACGTAACAGAAGATACAGTAAGAAAAAAAAAGATCAAAGAATCACAGGAATATTATTTAGCTGTGCATCTGGCAGAGTTCAGTAGACTGAAATCAGCTGTTCTCCAAATCAAGAATTCATACATAGCCTTCAGACCAAGTCCTGCTGTTTGAAAGCAGAATACAGTTTGTGTTTTAGAAAAGTTACAAACTTAGAAAATGCTAGAAAAATCAGCTGAGAAATGATGGCAAAGTGTTGTTGAAATACACGTGAAGAATGTAATAAAGTTTAACAAACCACAGTCTGTGGGAATGCTACAGAATATAAACAGAGTTTGTCTGTACTTGTACCGTTCATGACATACTTTCTCAATAAAAAATAATTTTCCTAGTGTAGAACAGATACTTGACTCATTGCTTTAGATTTTTCTTATTTGCATGTGAAACCTGTAAGCTGTCTTCTCTCTCTCCTTGTGTTGACTCTGCAGCTTCTCAGTGAAAATGATGTGATGCCAGCTTTGCTTTATTATGTAAAACCAAATCAGAAGCCTGGATTTCATGACTGGTCTGCTGCCCAATATGAAGAATTACAGCTTCATGCAATTGCTATTTTGGCTTCAGTGGCTCCCTTGTTAGTAGATAAATATTTGTCCTTCCAAGCAAATACTCTTCTCCTTGTGTTTCTAGAATGGTGTATAGGCCAAGGTCAGTAGATGCTCATGGCTTTCATACACAGTAACCTCAAAACATGACTCAGCTGGACTTACTTTCTTTGACAGGAAGGAAGAATGTAAAACTCGTGAAGTCAGAACTATTCTTTTTCAATTGGTCATTTAGGAAGCTAATCTTTCTAAAAAAAAATTGCCATAATATTTTTCTTCTGCTGAAGGATAAGCTGATGCCCCATTCCCTGTCTACCGCTATACTGATATTCCTTCAGTTGTGTGGGCAGCCACACAGCTGTACTGCCCGTGTTTTGAGCTAGTCAGATACACTTATGGTGGCAGCAAGTCCAACCAGTAATTCCTGCCATGAGGCAGGGCGCGTTAACTCAGACTTGGAGCTGTACACAGCAAGACAGCTTCCAGACAAGCTGGCTTGTGGCCATCAGCTAAGAGGATGGGGCCAAACTCTTTTCAGTGGTGCCCAGCGACAGGACAAGGGGCAATGGGCACAAACTGAAGCATAGGAAGTTCCATCTGAACATGAGGAAGAA
>Ga0065711_1043743_pt1 | contig 14542 bp, 7 predicted proteins | sample Hoacrofraction12_FD_59098 | JGI IMG/M metagenome (GOLD analysis project Ga0065711, IMG submission 59098) | Hoatzin crop microbial communities from Cojedes, Venezuela - Epithelial fraction 12 v2 (version 2) | ecosystem: Host-associated > Birds > Digestive system > Esophagus > Crop | place...
CAGAGGAAGTTCCGTCTGAACATGAGGAAGAATTTCTTCCCTCTGAGGGTGACGGAGCCCTGGAACAGGCTGCCCAGGGAGGTTGTGGAGTCTCCTTCTCTGGAGATATTCAAGATCCGCCTGGACGCAGTCCTGTGCAGCCTACTGTAGGTGACCGTGCTTTGGCAGGAGGGTTGGACTAGATGACCCACAGAGGTCTCTTCCAACCCCTACCATTCTGTGATTCTGTGATTCTGTGAACAAATCTTTCCCCCCCCACTTCTTCCCAGGCACAATTTCACTTTTGATTTCTCTACCTCCTCACCCCGAGTGGCACAGGGGAATGAGGAATGGGGATTACAGTCAGTTCATTGTGTGTTGTCTCTGCTGCTCCTTCCTCCTCATGCTTTTCCCCTGCTCCAGCATGGGTCTCGCCCACAGGAGACAGTCCTTCATGAACTTCTCCAACATGGGTCCTTCCCACAGGCTGCGGTTCTTCATGGATTCTCCAGCATGGGTCTTTTATGGGGTTACAAGTTCTGTCAGAAAACTTGCTCCTGCATGAGCTCTGCTCCACAGGGCCTCAGTTTCTGCCAGCACCCTGCTCCAGCACCGGGTCTTCATGGACAGCAGCTTCTTTCAGGGCACCTGCTCTGGTGTGGGGTCCTCTATGGGCAGCAGGATGGATATCTGCTCCACAGTGCAGCTCCATAGGCTGCATGGTGTTGTGGTTTAACCATGACTGGCAACAAAGAACTGTGTGGCTGCTCTATCACCCCTCCCCTTGGTGGGATGGGGAGGAGAATAGGTAGAAAAAAATGAAACTCATGGGTTGTAATGAGGACAGTTCAACAGAACAGCAAAGGAAACAAACAGTAACAACAATAATACTGATAAGAAGAATATACAAAATTAAGGGAACACACAGGGCAAATCTCTGTCATCACCCAATGCCCAGTGCACTCCCAAGCAACAATGAACTGCCCTCTGGGCAGCTCCCTCACTCAAAGCCTAGCATGACTCCACATGATACATAATACACCATTCCTTTGGCCAGTTTGGGTCAGCTCTCCCACCTGTGTCCCGTCCTGGCTTATTGTGAAAATGAACCCTATCCCAGCCAAACCTAGGACACAAGGGAATCTCTGCTCCAGCACCTAGAACACTTCCTCCCCCTCCTTCTGCAATGACTTCGGTGTCTGCCTAGTTGTTTCTCTTACATTTTCTCACTCCTCTCTCCTACGTGCTGCTGCACATAGGTTTTTTACTGTTTCCTAAGTGTGTTGTAACAGAAGCACTACCAATATGTCGCTGATTGATTCAGATTTGGTCAGCATCAAGTCTGCCTTTGAGTGAGCTGAGTTTGGCTCAAATGGACACAGAAGCAGCTTCAGACATCTTCTCGTAGGAGCTACCCCTGCAGCCACATACCCCCGAGTCCCACCCCTGCTACCAAAACCTTGCCACGTAACCCAGTACAGCAACAGAAGAAGACTCAGGAGTTAATTTCCACTCAGAAGAAACCCTGGTAAAAGAATGTGATGTTTCTCACCACATGACCTTGGGGAAGGCCTGATGTAGAAGACAAGAGTCCAATTTTGGAGATCTCTGTAAAACATTTTTGGAAGAAAATGACCTAGCAACTGTAAGGAATAAAGGAGATCTTTTTAAGTTACACCACAAAAAGATGGGGAATGTTTTACCTTCTTTTCTTCCCAGGCTTGTATAGTAGTAAAGGTTTTATTCACTTTTCCCCTGTATACAAATGTTGTGATTTTTTTTTTTCTTATTTTTAACAAAAGGCTGTATATGTTGGAGATTGAAACCAGGCTGTTAAGTAAGGATAGACATCGTATAGGTAGGTGATCACATTGGTTCTCAAAAAAGTCTTTTGAATAAATACACGATCCTAGTGCCAACAAAGAATAATTTGGGAAATTATGTGTGTTAGTTGTGTAGGGTGTTTTAATTCAGGACAGGTAAGCAAGTAAACTATTAGTCATTCAAAATTAATTATCCTCTCTTATTTGCATTAATATCCTTGCTGACCAAACTGAAAAGTACTCAAAAACAACATCATGTGACATCTACGAGGCATGGATGGAAATGGAGATTGGTAAAACGGGACCCATGTTAGAACTATAATCTAAGTACTATATATAAGTAAAACACACTGACAGGTGGTTGTGTGGAGCCAACTCAGTAAGTTTGATATGACTGCACTGAAATATCCTTTCAGTAACATGAAACTTAATAGACTGGAAGTATGTTTTGCATTATAATGAACCCAGTGACATCTGTTGTTTCAAGATACATTGTGCTTGAATAATTGCAAAATCACCGGTAGTGATAGCTAGCTTCAACAAGCAAAAAGCTTCTCATTAAGCTGCTGAGAACAGTTCTGTAGTTGTGACAGAGAAACTTGTAATATATCAAGACAGGCTGCTGCTCACAGGCCCTTGCAGTCTGTGGATATACCTCCTCTCTCCACCTGCCCATTTCCCCCAGAAGCACACTTCTGCTTCTTTCCGACTGGCAGAGAATTAACTGTCTAGATAACTTCTCACTGTTATGAATTACAATAAACACTGCATTACAGAATGATCTACAGCTTCACCTCAGACTGAGTTGAACCCTTATACTAACGCTTCGTACAGTATAGTCCCCACCTGGGAAAACTTAGTGCATAGAAGGACAAAACATGTTTTTTTTGCAGAGGCTGAGGTGAGATAGCTTAACTAGAGCCAGATGGCAGTTTGGTGGTAGTGCCAGAGTAATGAGTCAGTCCGTGAGTTCTGATCAACAGGTGACTGGTTCACCTTCTGCAGGAATTTAGATCTTGCAGACTGACAGAATCAGTAAGGATTCACTCTTTCTTTTTTTTAATTATTTTTTTTTAATTATTTTTGGAAAAATGAGAGTGCAGAAAACCTGTCTGGTTCTATCACTTTTGAATTAAATAAATCTGTTTCTGGATTTCTGGAAGGATACTGTAAGTGTTGTTCCTTCCAGCGTCCACTCTTGTAAACCAGAAAACCTGCATTTCAATGTTGCTTAGCTTTCTAATCTCACCTGCAGAAGATTTTCCCCTTGAACAATTAGGAAATCCCTTATGTTTAGAACATTCTTTCACCATAGAAGAAAAACTACAGCACCTTGCACTTCTTTCTTTCTAATACGTTTATAGACAAAAACCAAATACCTCTAGCAGGTATTTATTCTGTGTGTGTTTAATCTCAGAAGCCTAGTGACTTTCATCTCATTCTTGTTTGCTATGTGTGTTTGACACAGATTCATGTAAAACCATTTGTAAATTATCATGGCTGTAGTAATATTTATTTTTTCCCAAAATAGATCAATTCTTGACATAAATATACTGACAGAATACTAATGTTAGGTGATACTGAGATCTTGTTTAAGATTGAAACTTTTGTGCATTGTTCCCATAGGATTAGTCTTCTTTCCATCTTTCTTAAAGAAAAGAGAACAGCAGAAGAGACAACATAGCATCTAGACCGTGTAAAGGCTATATACTCTCTCTGTATTCTATATATTCTGGAATGCTTCATTGCATACCAAAGAGGTATCACTTTGTAACAAGTTGGCAGAAAAAGATGGAAAAACAGCCTTCTGACAGCAGAGAAGCACAGCTTTTTTATGTTACATTTTTCTTGCATTTTTAAGATATTAGAAAATATTCAGCTCAATGTAAACCATTAGTTTTATTGCTTCATGGATATTTTAAGTTCAAGTACTCTTATTTCAAAAATTGTAATTTATTTTGTTGGGTTTTTTATTTAAATTGAGGGTGCTTACTGCCTTTTTGCTCCCTGTATAAACATCTACAACTGGATTCAAGTATTTAGAAAAACATGGAATCAAAGTATAATAGTCATTATATTTTTTTATTCATTTATTTTTGCTATTGTATAAGTTATAAATACAGGCAGACACAGATTTGCAGTATAAATGGGCTGACTGGGACTAAAGTTTGAACTGCTGCTCTGGGTTGTTTTGCAAATTCTGATGACAGTTTTATTCTAAGCAGAATGCTGTGGGGAAAATAAAAAAAAAAAGAAGAAAATTACATGTTATCTCCCTGAAGGTGGCACCATGGTATCTCTGCAGTTCTCAATAGATAAAGGGATGCAACCCTTCTCCCTGTCAACTACTACACTGTGATGTTCTTTCCGACCTTGTCAGGTTTCTAGATTCCTGTGTATGCTTGTGTACTCCTGTATAAAAAATATGATATTTATAATATAATATTGAATAATATAATGCAATATGTATTATAGTGGGCCCTGCATATTTTTGAACAGTGGATAACCAGGTCAGGGAAGAACCTGACATTAAGACAGGGTCTGCAGTGGCAGAAGGTATGTCCCAGAGTGGCAACCTTGTGGGAACAGAGGGGATATTTTCCTTGAAGTTTATCTTGTCTTCATTCTGTGCAGAATTTGCCTGCAAGGTCAGTCCTGCCTACAATCTGGTGTTTTCTGCATATAGGCAGCTGCCTTTATTAAAATAGTGAAGCAAATGCCTGGCAATATCCCAAAAATATGTGACTACATTGAAGTCCAATGTAAATTATTCAAGGTTCAAAATGTAGTTTTATGTCTGTGTGTTTTTCTTGTGGATTCCAGTATTCCCAGAAGAATTTCCTTGGGAATTCCCAGGGTTTCCAGAGGAAAATCCTTGCATTAAATATAAAAACTGTTAGATGAGCTGTAAAAAAAAATCAAAAGTAAACCCAACAGAAGTCTCTTTTGAAACATTTTTTTCCTTAACTGAAATGAAAGCATCAGCTATGTATGATTGATCGAAGCTTCCTGCGTAATCAGAGATGGTCATATCACCTCACTGCCGTTTGGACTCCTGCATGTTTGTCTATTTTGATTAGGTCTAGCAGCTGAAGTGTGGCATTGAGTGTTACATGTCTTGTGTTTAATGGATCTTTTCCTTTTGAAAAAAAAACCTGCTTACATTCTTAGATTCCATACCTTTGCATTTCTACTCCATTGCAAATTACAATTCACTTATTTGATTCATTGCTCTTTCACAATGGTAAGGGGGGTGGTTTTAAGGCTACATCTTCCCTATTTGGTTTCCCCAATACCATACTTGAAACTTGTTATTATGTCTCTGGTGCTTGGAGCATGATGGTGCACTGGGAGTGGGCCAAGTCTGACAATAGAATCATAAAATCAGAGGATAGTTTTTGTTGGAGGGACCTTTAGAGGTCATCTAGTCCAGCCCCCCTGCAACAAGCAAGGACATCTTCAACTAGATCAGTTCGCTCAGAGCCCCATCCAAAATGGCCTTGAACACTTCCAGGGAGAGGGCATACACAGCTTCTCTGGGCAACATGTGCCAGTGCCTCATCATGTACCTCATCAAATATTTCTTCCTTATAGTGAGTCTAAACCTACCTTGTTTTATTTTAATAGCATTGCTCCTTGTCCTATAGCTACAAACCCTACTAAAGTGTTTCTTCCCATCTTTCTTTGTAGGTCCCCTTTAAGTATTTAAAGGCTGCTGTAAGGTCTCCCCTCAGCCTTCCCTTCTGCATGCTGAACAACCTCCACTCTCTCAGCCTGTCCTCACAGGAGAAGCGTTGCAGCACTCCGATCATTTTTGTGGCCTCCTCTGGACCCACTCCAACAGGTCCATGTCTTTCCTGTGCTGAGGGATCCAGAGCTGCAGGCAGGACACGCAGGGGGCTCTCACCAGAGCAGAGTAGAGGGGCAGAATCATCTTCCTTGACCTGTAGGCCACACTACTGTTGTGAACAAGTAGTTAGGTTGCTTCAATGATCACACAAAGGTTTTGCAAGAAAAGATTTTACTGAAAATTCAGAAAATGTGAGCTTACGAACTTCATTGGCAAGGTTCACTCTACTACGTGTTAACAGAATATAAAATGAAAAGGAGGTTTGAGTAGAAAATGATTTGCACAGAGTAAAAGAAAAGTGTAAAGGGATTAGAGACACCCTCCTGTTGAGTCACCAGGTTCGGACTGAACCCCCTTGCTTTCTAAACTCCTTCTCAGAAAGCAGCCTAGATGTGGCTGGATCCAGAACCTGCCTTAGACCACAATGATTTATGTCTAACAAATATGTTTAGTAGCAGTTCAGGGTGTGCTCACAGTTTAAAGAGAGAGAGAATCACAGGAATTTAACAGCTATTAATTAAAGGTTACCTTAACATTTACAGAGTGATTAAAAAGAACTTGCTATTAAAATCACAGTAATAAATTAATATGTTTTTAATCGATTCACACACACACACACACACACACACACACACACACACAAAATCATAAAAAATCCCCTTGAGTTCAGTGAAATACTCACGTCAAATCAAATGATTTCTCAACAGGCGAAGGTTGAGACTCAAGGAGATTAGCCCAGGTAGTTCAAGAGTTATTCTGAGAAGCGTTCCACTCAGAGGACATTACTGGGTGCAGCTCTCTGTGGACCAGAAGAGCTCAAAGGACCTTCCTTGGTACTGCTTTTTACAGGGTCTCAAGGTGATAGACTTTAGACATTAGTAATTTTCCATCCTGGTCACAATCCACATGACGTAATCCCAATATTTAGACAGTAACTACACAATTCCAGTGCTTCCCAGAATGTACAGTTCTGACATTAACCAGGCAGGTGCGGCTCCAGGCATCAGTGGTTCTGGGTGTGATCAGGGGATGCCTGATTAACCCAACTCACTGCTCTTGCACAAAGACAAGGAAAGTGCCAAGTTGTCCCAATTCACTCTCCTCATTCAAAGACAAGAGAAATGGCTAGTCACACCAACTAAGTATTATTGCAGTGTAAGCAAGAACACAATGTTTGTTAGTTCGGGGCACCAGGTGTGAGGAGTCATGCCAACTAACTATTCTTGCAGTGTAAGAAAGAATACAATGTTGCTTGGTTCTGGGATCGCCAGGTGTGAGGTGGGGTTGCACCATATAGATGCTTTTGAATAGCCCAGGAAAAAGCTGGCTTTCTGGGCTGCAGGCACACACTGTTGGCTTATGTGCACCTTTTCCTCCACCAGTACCCCCAGAGTTGCTCCCAAAGCCTTCAATCCCCAACCCTTATTGCTTCTGGGGGTTGCCCCAACCCATGTGCAGGACTTTGCGCTGGCTTTGTTGAACCTCATAAGGTTCACATGGGCCCACTTTCTGAGACTGTTCTTGTACCCCTGAAATGACATCCCATCTCTTAGGCATGTTGATGGTACCACTCAGCCTCGTGTTATCTGAAAACTTTCTGAGGGTCCACTCAATCCTGTTGTCTGTGTCATTGATAAAGATATTAAACAATACTGGTCTCAATATGGGCGCCTAAGGGACAGCACTTGTCACCAGTCTCAATGTGGACATTGACCACTGTTCTCTGGATGCAACCATCCAGCCAAGTCCTTACCCACTGAACAGCCCACCTATCAGATCTCTATCTCCCCTATTTAGAGAGATGGACGTTGTTGGACAATGGTGTCAAAGGCCTTACAGAATTCTAGACGGATGACACCCATTGCTTTTCCCTTGTCCACTGATGTAGTCATGTCATCATAGAAGGCTACCAGGCTGGTCAAGCAGGACTTGCCCTTGGTGAAGCCATGCTGGCTGTCTCAAATCACCTCCCTATCCTCATATGCCTTAGCATAGCTTCTAGGAGGATCTGTTCCATGACCTTCCCAGGCAATGTGGTGAGGCTGATAGTTCGGTGGTTCCCAGGGTCCTCCTTTCTACCTTTTCTAAAAACAGGTGCAATGTTTCCCTTTTTCAAGTCTGGGGACTTCACTTGTCTGCCATGAATTTTCGAATATCATGGAGAGTGGCTTGACAACTACATCAGCCAGTTCCCTCAGGACTCTTGGATGCATCTCATCAGGTCCCTTAGATTTCTGTATATTCAGTTTCCTCAAGTGGTCATGAACCTGATCTTCTCTTACAGTGGGAGAGACTTAGCTGCCTCAGTCCTTTTCTTGCAGTCCATCCACTCGAGAGGTGTGGGAAGAGAGATTGCCAGTGAAGCCTGAGGCAAGATATTTGTTGAGTACCTCAGCCTTCTTGTCTGTTGTTGCCAGTTTGCCAGTGGTGTTCATCTGGGGGGTATGCTTTCTTTCACCTCCCTTTTCTGGTTGACATAATGACGGAAGTCCTTCTTACTATTTTTCCATCCCTTTCCAAATTCAGCTCCAGAAGCACCTTGGCTTTTCTGACCCTATCCCTTCACAACTGGGCAGTGTCCCTATACTCTTCCCAGAGTACCCGTCTGTGCTTCCACTGCCTCTGCATTTCCTTCTTGCCCTTTAGTTTGACCAACAGGTCACTCAGCCACGCTGGTCTCTTGCCTACGTTTCCTGATTTCTTGCACTTGGGAACTGAGAGCTCTTGTGCTCTGTGGAAAGCATCTGTGAAGATGTTCTAGTTCTGAAGATCTTCTAGTTCTGTTCTGCTCCCTTGTCCCAGAGGGAAGTTTCCCAGGCGGTCTTACTGACCAAGTCCTCAACAGCTGGAAGTTTGCTTTCCTAAAATTCAGGGTCCTGACTTTACTCTTTGCCTGACCTTTATCCCTCAGTACTGTGAAATCCACCAGTGCCTGACCACTGCAGCCCAGGCTGCCTTCCAATCTTGACTTCACCGATTATCTCACTTTTGGTGATGGTGCAGTAAGTCATGCCAGCTGGTAGAGCTGTCTGTTTCCTGGTTTAAGAAGTTATCCTCAATGCACTCCAGGAGTCTCCTGCATTGCTTACTGTGGCTACTCTGTGTGAATATTCTTGCTAATACACTGCATGCCCTGCGGGATTTTTTAAGGCAGAGTAAATTGAGTACAGTTCATTTTTGCAGGCTACAGTTAGTGCAGAGAAGGAAGAGCAAGAAAGGTTCAGAAGTAAATGCACTGACTTTTTAGTGTGGACAAGCCTAAATGAGATAACATCTAATCCCACCTGTCTTCAAAGTCACTTGTGTTGAACCCAGCCACCTCAGGTGCTTTTGTAAACCATGATGGTTTAAACTCCCCTAGCCTGCCTGTATATCACATTGCAGCTTACACAATCTGAGTTACCTACTGCTTACTTTCTGGTAATTTAAGAATTTCACACTTACAGAGGTAGATTCTGAAAACTTAGCTATTTTCAGTGAAAAGAATTGAGATTGTCTCAAGGAGTCTTGCTTTGCTTGGAAATAGATTTTTCCTCAGTTTCCAATTCAGCAAAAGTGACTAGTTGCTTTCTAACAGATTTTCCCTGCCAAAATGTTTTGTAGTGCTGAAGAATTCTTTGTAGTTTTTTTCTATAAATCTGTGTATTCCAGATTACTAAAATTTACAGATATTCAAGGACTCAGGAGTGTTGCTACACTGATAGATAGGTCTCTGCTTTCTCTTCTTTTGCTAAGGAAGAACTTGTCTTATACATTTTTTATGCGATAAAGTAACCCTGAGTCCTTCAGTGACCATCTCAGAATTAAGAGTTTATTAGCTAAGGCTATGGCTGAAAATGTGCAAAGAGACCACAGGCATTCAAAGAGAAAGACAGTATACTTACTAAAGACACAATGCTCTTTAGGAAGGGTGTTTACTAGTTAAAAGCTTTAAAGAGAAGCTTTACCCATAACACACAAACATAGAGTCATAGGACCATTTAGGTTGGAGGAGACCGTCAAGGTCACTGAGTCCAACCATTAATGTAACACTGTCAATGGCACCACTAAACAATGTCACTAAGCTCTCCATCTATATATCTTTTAAGTACTTCCAGGGATGAGGCCTCAACCACTTCCCTGGGCAGCTTGTTCCAATGCTTTACAACTATTTTAGTGAATAAATTTTCCTAATGTCTAATCTAAACTTGCCCTGACGCAACTTGAGGCCATTTCCCCTTATCCTATTGTCTGTTACTTGGGAGAAAAGACCGACACCCACCTCTCTAGAACCTCCTTTAAGGTAGTTGCAGAAAGTGGTAAGGTCTTCTCTCAGCCTACTTTTCTCCAGACTAAATAACCCCAGTTCCCTCAGCCGGTCCTCGTAAGGCTTGTGTTCTAGACCCTTCACCAGCTTAGTTGCCCTTCTTTGGACATGCTCCAGTGACTTAATGTCTTTCTTGTAGTGAGGGGTCTTCTTTTTCTTTCTAACACCACTGAACTTCGATCTGAATTGGTCTCCAAATAATTCAAAATTATCAAACAAACAACTCCGATCAGGACAGACTAATAGGTCAGGGGAGTATTTTTAGGTCAAAAGAAAGATCAGAAGCAAGCTCTTCAGCAATCAATAAGCTTTAACAGTAATAGTAAGTTCTTCCAACTGACTTCAGGATATATACATAATATTTCCAGATCAGAGCAAAAAGGCAGATGAGCTGAAGTGTATGGGCTGGTAACAAACAAAAGATTGATACTCTAACATAGAAAAAGAACCATAGCAGTACTTACTTTACAATATTCGTATCCTCTCGTGCACTACTTTGGATCAGCAATGTGGTGGACTGATGAGGGCAGACCGTATACTCAGTGATCTAGGTTCTCTCCTTAATTTTCTGCTGAAGTTGCAGGCAAAGACAATCAAGACCCAAAACTGTGGGAACACGTTATTTATGTGAGAAAACAGTCAACATTCACAGAGACAGTCAAATGAAAAGGCATCCGTAGCTAAATATTAATGACCACAAGCATAAACTGAACAGTGGCATTACTAGCTCTCTGGAAATGGTTGATGAACAAGTTGCTTAAAACCTACAGCTTCATCTTCAATACCCCAAGATTTGTGTCTTGATCAATAATACCTGTTCAATGTGATGTCACTATTGCTATTGTACAATCAGCATATGAGGTTGATGGTTACTCCACACAGAGAATCATTACTGTACAAAACCCTCAAAAGTCTTATCCATAGCATCTAAGCGTGGAGCATGAGTGAGGAAGGATTCCTGAAAAAACAGAGGGTTAAGAGCAGAGAAATTACTTGTCAGTTTTGCACTTTGAATACCATTAATCTTCTGGCCATGATAGCTGAGAACTGGCTTCAGGGGAACAGAACTTCTGTTGTAGTCCTTCCTGTTGTGCTATGGATGTGCCTGGCTACCTGTCAGAAAAAAAATGCAGAAAAGAAATGAATTGTCTGCTGACAGTCCTTGTAGCTGTGCTCATCAAACATTTGTGCAAGAGTTCAAAAGACATCTTTGATAGTTACCAGAAACTACACTGTGAGTCAGGAAATGGAGTGATAGGGCAATGAAGGCTATGGCTGTTACTCTAAATGATGGTATTAATCCAGGAGTGCTGTTCAAAGGTAAAAAAATTCATGTCCTGCAAAAAGAGTTTGTGAGTTTGTGAATGTATCAGTGGGTGTTCTTTTGTTTACCGGTGTCAAGATCCAGCAAAGTGAAGAAAAAAGTGGCTAACAGTGTAGGTGAATGAACAATCCCCAAATGCCTGTCTCATGCCTTCTAGAAGCATAGCAGGATATGAATATATGGAAAGAAGGGCTGGGAGGAATAACTTGGACACAGTAAGTCTATTGCTTTTGGTGAAATATTTGAATTTACAGCAGGATTACAGAGGACACTCTCAAAGGAATGCCTTTTGCTAGAAAACCTCAGGAAAAAAGCAAATACTCAGCTGTTGTTCATTCTCCTTCCCAGGTTCTATCAGGTACTAAGTTTAATCTTCTTCTGGGTTTAATAGCAGAGGTAATCAATCATTGCTACTCAACACTGGTCCTTATACTATTTTAGAAACTCTAAAGAGTGATACTTGTTTTACTAATCACATAGTCCTTGAAGTATTTAAGTATTTATATTTTCAACAGTGATTTTTTGCTTAAGCTCCCCGTGACAGTTCATGGCTTTAAGAAACAGTGACTAATCTGACTTTACACTTTTACTAAGGAATACGGCAAGGTTAAGAAACACACTACTCAGGCCAGGTCTGCTCCTTTGTTTGACCTAAGAGTGCCTCTTAGAGGGATTATGAGAGTGTTAAACACAATATCAAGGGAATACAACAGGGTAATTGGTAGTAACATGTGAATCCACACCAATATTTTCTTCACAGAAGCCTGTCATCTATACAACTTTTAGGACAGTGGTGCCGTGAAGGTTGTGGTTCTTTAATACTGTCCTGGGTTCGGCCAAGACAGTGTTAATTTTCACCAGAATCCAGGAAGGGACACAGCCGGGCGGGATGACCCAACCTGGCCAAACGGAGCAGGGTATTCCATACCATGTGCCCTCACGCTGGTTTCAGGTTGGGGGTGAGCGGGGCGGCGGGAACTCTCTTGCGGCTCGGGAGCACGGGCAGCGGCGGGTGGTGAGAGTGGCTCTCTCCATTCTTGCTGTTTGTGTTGTGTATTCTCCTTGTCTGTATCATTGCTGTTCCTGTTCCCGTTGCTTGCTGTTCTGTTACACTGCCCTTGTCCCAATCCACCAGTTTTTTTACCTGTTTCTTTCCATTCTCCCCTGCACCCCGGCTGGGGGAGGGGCGGCCACATCGCGCTTTTGTTGCCAGCCGCAGCTAAACTATAACATTAAATTTGGCACCCAGCGTGGAGTGGGGATAATGACAGGGCTGAGCAGCGGGTGTTAAAACAGCTTTCTTAGATTTTGTTAAATTTTGTTATACGCATTTACTGTGCTAGTTAAACAGTCGCTGGTAAAAAATGTTTCTGACTTTGATCAAATGGCTCTGGTGTAAAAATCTGTACTTGCTCTATGTGTTCGTTGCCGTGTTGTTCATTATCTCGGGAAAAAGGATCAGGATGATGATTTTGCTGTACTGTACGATATAAACTTATGACATGATAACATCAGTGTGCATGACATTAGGCTTGTATTTGCATGCGGCACAGCGGTCATTTCTATACCTCGAATCCTATGTCTTAGAATTTGTTAATAATCAAACCCCATCTGTGGGGAAAACTGAAGGGGATACCTTCCCCCACTCTTTCGCCCCCCCCCTCTCCTTCAGGCTAGTCCTAATGGCTTTTGAGAATTTCGAGTATCCGTGGGATGCTCAGGCTAACACTCTCCTATTGTTCTGCCTCCTGAATGGGTTGCAGGATTTGTTTAGGGTTAAACAAGTAGTTAAGAATATTGTGCAGAGACCTGCCCCGGGGCTGGATAGCTGTGAGTGGTTGGGTGTGTGGGATAGCATGGGCAGGTGTCTGGAGCAGTGGACACCCCCGGTGTGTTTTAAACTCACCCCTGAACAAGTACAGAATCCGGACAATCTAGTAAAATATCTGCAAAAAGTGTGCTGCCACCCTGGGAACTCCAGAGAGACACAAATCACCGCAACGTGCTGGGGTCTGGCCCACGTCTACCAAGCCCTGTTCAACCTGATTCAGTGTTTTAAAGGGGAAGAGGGGGGAAACGAAGCGGCAGGCACTGTGGCTGGCGCTGCCCTCCCAGGCGGCCCTGCAGCCCCTCCAGCCCAGCAGGAAGTCACAGCCCCCCGACCGGCACCACGGTTGCAGCGGCTGCCCTGGTTGCCCTGGCAGGCATGGCAGCTGCTCCAGCCCCAGCTCTGGCAACAGGCATCGCAGCTGAGCCCAATAACCAACCTGTGCCAGTAGCAGTCGCCCCTGTAAAACTAAAGAAAGACGCAAAGAGAGCAGATCGCTCCGAGAGGGATGACAGTGAGCCAGGGTCATCACAGGAGATAGACAGAGATCATCACCTGGTCCATGTCCCTGAGCGAGCTGCGAGACGTGCGGAAAGATTTCAGCCGCCACCCAGGCGAGCACTTTGTCACCTGGCTGCTGCGGTGGTGGGATAACGGGGCCAGCAGCTTGGAGTTAGAGGGCAAGGAAGCCAGGCAGCTGGGATCCCTAGCCAGGGAAGGGGGCATTGACAAGGCCATTGGGAAAAAGGACCAAGTCCTGAGCCTCTGGAGGAGACTTCTGTCAGGCGTGAGGGAGAGGTACCCCTTCAGTGACGATTTTGTATGCTATCTTGGCAAGTAGACCAATATGGAAAGGGGTATTCAGTACTTGAGGGAATTAGCTGTGCGGGAGCTGGTTTACTATGAACCAGACAATGAGCAGGTACCCACAGACCCAGACGAAGTCTGGTGTTCAGCATCTATGTGGAGGAAGTTTGTGCGGAGCACACCATCCTCATATGCCAGCTCACTGGCAGTAGTAAACAGAAAAGGTGAGGAGGCACCAACAGTGGATGAGGTAGCTGTCTGGCTCCGGCAATATGAGGATAATCGCTCTTCCTCCCTTGTCTCAGCTGTGGAGAAACTGTCCGGGAGGTCCAGCAAATGAAAGAGAGTAGGTCCTCCTCCCCACCTGTACGGGCCAGTGTCTCAGCTATCAGGGGCAAGCGTGAGGCTATATACCCTGGGGCACTCTGGTTTTACCTGCGTGACCATGGAGAGGACATGAGGAATTGGGATGGAAAACTTACCTCAAGTCTAAAGGTACGAGTTTGTGAGCTGCAAGGTAAAACAATCACAAAAGGGGATTCTGTTAGGAAAAATGCTGCTCCAGTTTCCAGCAGCCAGCTCTCCAGACCAGGTAGACAGTTTGACCTTGATTCCGATCCTCTGG
>Ga0065711_1008774_pt1 | contig 14541 bp, 10 predicted proteins | sample Hoacrofraction12_FD_59098 | JGI IMG/M metagenome (GOLD analysis project Ga0065711, IMG submission 59098) | Hoatzin crop microbial communities from Cojedes, Venezuela - Epithelial fraction 12 v2 (version 2) | ecosystem: Host-associated > Birds > Digestive system > Esophagus > Crop | place...
AGCTGACATAATGGCAGACATTTCTGCCTTGGTGAAACTTCTTTCACAGTGTAGTCTAGCTTTCCACTGTAATTATTCAATTTTCAGAATTGCAAGTCTGTGGTTTGCATCAGGCTAGAATTTGTCAAAGCTGTCAAACCAAATATAAACTTTGACCTTTTTTAAAACCGTTACTCTGGTTGTTGGTCATTCTGTTGGGGACAAAGCAGTGACCACATAGTTGGAGATTATTAGTTTATCAGAAGTGTCTCAGCAATGTAAAATATCTGTATTACCATAGGAGATTAGAGAAGTTACATTCCGTGGGCTGAGGACTCTTGCATTTTTTGCGTGGTCACAAGGGAGAAGGTCTTAAAACACTTGAGAGATTTCAAGACTTTCCTGACTTCTTTCATGCTTCAGAAATTCAGCAGTTGGGTCAGACCAGGTATTGATCCTCAAAGCACAGGTTTTGACTGCTGGCAAGGGACCATAAGGACTTCTTCTGAACAGCTGATTGCTTTGTGGGTTTTGGTTCTGGCCAAAGTCGTAACGCAGAGTGATTCCAGGGTACAGTGGCTTGAGATAAAAGGATTGACATGTACAGGTTTACATAATTTTCCGTGTGAGTTTTCAGGCTTTCTTACTCCTGTTATGTCTATAGTTAAGCCTGTCTTAACAGATCGAGGGGCACTGATGCTAATCCCGTGCACGAATGTTTTGCCTAGATGCAGCATGTCATAGCTCGACGCGCAGGATGTCTGGCCTTGTGTTATAAATGTGGATATTTCAGTGCTTGTGCAGATGTAAATACTGCACGCTGCTGACCAGCCCAGCGTTGCACAGTACGCTTTTGCTGTCAGGCAGTGCTGCTCCTGCTGAAAGAGGCCCACACTTTGAATCCTTAGAGTTTTCCAAGATGTCTCTGAAAAGAAATGATTTTTGATTTATAGTGGTAAAACTGAGTTAGACCCTTTCTGTACAAGTGCAGCATCTCCACAGCTAGCCAGCAAATATCATAACACAGTAACGACAAGCAGCTCGTGGTATTTCTGCAGATGAGATGATGAGTATGGCACACATTCTGTGCTTATATGGAAACAATTAAAGGTATGTTTCATGGAACCAGACTTGAGTGTCTGAAGTTTTATTCACTGTAGTACCAAAAAGTTAACCGTTGTTACGTTTTTCAGCTCACTGGCAGGTCTTTTGTGGTGGAGTGTACTCCCTAACACAACCACTTGAATTACTCAAGCACCTTATAAGCACAGAAGTGAAAAAATAGAGATGTGTAATTCTTTTGTTGCCTGTGTAAGAACAATGCGACTGTATATTTTGAGTACAAAGAAAGGCATTTAGTCTTTGTGTCCGAACTTCGGTTCATAGGCTGATCACAGTGTGTGCACAGATTGGAGAGCGTGCAGGTGTGTGTTTATGTCCGTAGGTACACACAAATCCTTATCTGTTTCAGTGTTATTTCAGTTTTAGATGGATGAAACATTTAATAAATGAACTTCACCTTTAATTTGTTACAATTAAAAAACAGAGTAAATTCTGTTCATGGGAGACATGGATTGACACAGTTTATCAAGATGTCCTCTCACCTCATCTATATGAATTTGTGTCATTTTTCTTTGAGCTGGATGAATTCTTCTGTCAGATCATGCCAAGCTGGGAGTTGTTCTAAATATTCCAAGGTTATTCCCGCTCCTGATTTTTCCTCCACCTGTTAGAAGTGTTGGACTCTGAGGAAGAGATGTAGTGGAGTAGTGATGAGCAGAGCTTTGGGTCTGCTACATAGATAGGTGTGAAGGTGGATCTGGATTTATCTCTGTATATCTGCTGTTTTGTCTGCCCTCTGCACTACATTGTTCTCAGACTAATTAGTTGCAGAATTAGGTAACATGAAGTCCTTCATGATAAATATACGTGTCATAACTTTGGAGACCATCTGTTGCATGCTGTTTACCCTAGGATATGAATGCTACTCCTATTTCAGCAGAGAATATGGCCGCTTGTACATCAGACTGTATATACATGCCGTCATATATGGAGCCATTTCTGTCTCTATACGTATGTTATATATAAACAAATATATGTTATTGTCACCGTTTAGAGCAGGGCGGCAATAAACCGAGTGGCAGATGCTCTCTGTTAACTCCTGCCCTCCCACCAGAGGAAGGGAAAAGGGAGGAAAAGGGAGAGAGACTTACAAACTGAATATAGAAAGTTTTACTAATTAGAATAATACTACTAATAATATTAATAATAAGAGAAATAATGCAGAATATACAAAACTGATACTGAGTTTCCTGGACTTGTGTGCCAGGGCGCTGCCGGGCAGCACTAGGAAGTCCCGGACTGGTGTCGGCAGTAGATAGGAACTGGACTCAGCAATGCACGGATCTGGATCTGGATCAGGATCGCAGGCAGGACAACGAGCAGGGTCCTCTCCAGAAGCTGGACAGGGATGAAGAGTGAGACCCTGGTGATCGCCCTGCTTTAGACTGAGTGTGACGTGCATGGCATGGAATACCGTGTGGGTCAATGTTGGGTTACCTGTTCTGTCCACCCCTCCCTGCAAGTGCGACCCTTTATGACTGCTCACTTGCGGGACCTAAGATATCTATTGGTGACCTTGGCTGCTATAGTAACAATTGCAAACAGGGGCCTTTTTCTGTATTCTTATCCTGCCCTTAGCTCAGTATAACTAATCATTGGGTGTTACCAGCTTTGGAGCGGACACTGCCTGTAAAATATGCAGCCAACTTCAGAAAAATGCAGTTACTTAGAAGAACATAGCTTTAAGGAAGATTCGCTAAAAGAGAATTGGTTCTGTTTTAACCCAAACCAGGACAATTATGGGTGTGGATTCTGTATTGCATAACACAAGGTTCACAGCGTGAATACACTGCTGTTTTCCACGTTTTGAGAATCCGGAGTTAGCTTTATTTGGTTAGCTCACAGCCTTCTCAAAGATAAAGGTAACTCGATTTAAACTGTAAATGTAATATGTCTGAGGCTTTTTCTTCTTTCAAGTAGTAAGAAACACTGGTTAGAGAGGAGAGAACATCATGCCATTCAGTAATCAGGTTTTTTACAGAAACATTGAAGTTTCATGGAGTTTTAAGTTACAGTACTACAAGATACTGGAAATTCTTTTTCAGCATCGTCATTGTCAAAAAAGGGGGCACTGCTAGGAGCCTTGATGCTGCAGGAAAGGAAAGGGGTACAGACTGCAACAGCTGTTTGTAGGTTTGTTGCAGCAGGTTTGAGTGTGGTTTGGCTTGGTGTTGGAGGGTACTTGTGTTGTGGGGTACTTTGCAGTTACTGACTGCTAGGTTGAGGCCCGTGAGGGACGATGAATATGCACTACCTCCTCGCATAGTTATTGAAATGTGTACAAATCTATATTTTGAAACTTGGGAACCGTGCTTTCATGTCCCTGCAGCTTGCAGTTAACGTAGTGTGCCTTCCCTCGTCTGGTACATTTTCGTACCAGGAACATCACTGAAACCCCGGTTCTGATTTCAGCAGCTGGATGACCCCAACACCATTTGCAAAAATAACCCCCAACTGCATAGAGATCATGGGAGTACCATTAATTAAGGCTGAGTAACTTTAATAGTAAGGGCTCACAAGCTTTTGTTTCCTTTCCTGCAGATGCATGCACTTTCTCAATTACCTTTAACATTCATGTGCTGTGTATACAGGCTTGTTAGCAGAAGTGTGGTGTGCATCTTGCCAGATACGTGAGTTAAAATACTGCCTGTATCATGCCCAACACATTTGTAACATCTACACACATGACTTGAGGACTGGGTCTTGCTAGACAGACAGATACATTGTACTCTGTCATTTCACCCCTATTTTTAGTTTTGAAAGCCAGCTAAGAATATTCTGCGTTAGGCTTGACGTCCCTGTGTGCAGGTGTTCAAGGAGGGTGTGTGTATGTGGGATAAGGTTCAAGGGGACGCTGTGCATCCTCCCAAGGCTCTGCAGTCTGCACTCTCAGCTCTTTCTGACTTAGAGCTCAGAGCTCAGATTTACATCTTTGTATGCATCTTCCATCAGCCCATCTAATTCATAACACATAACCTAGCTTATTTCATTCTTTGAAGATTTCACCTCAGAAGAGATCTTCTGGCCATGAAATTATGATTTATGACTAGCATGCTTTATCTTGGGGAAATTGTGGAAGCAGTAGAGAAAATCAGTAGATGATAGAAATTATCCAAATAGATAAACTGCACAAAGCGTAGTGATTTAAGTAGCTATCAATATGTAGTGTCCCCAGAACTTACTGCAACCTGCTTCTCTGAAAAATGGAAAAGGGATGTAGAAATGACAGCTGTGTGTGACTTAGTTTGACTCTTAGTAGCATTGAAAGCATTTCTGCTGAGAGGTGGCAAGGCAGTGTTAGCTGAGGGTTTTGTCCAAACTGGTTTGAAATGGTTATTCTATAACCTAGGTGATGCTAAAGCTTATATATCTCTTTCTCTGGATAAAGAGTAACATAAATTGATTCTTGCATGCTTGATGGCAGAGCTTGGGATACGTCTGTTGTCAGCAGCTTTGCAACTACAGAATTACCACTTCAGACCCAAAACAGAAGAGGAGTTTGGTGGAATCCAGCTCCCCCTTTTGGTCCTTTCATTTTATTCTTTTCCACGGTTGCAGATTGTGTTGGGCAGAGAAGGAACTCTGAAAAGCGGAGGGTAGTCCTTTGAATATGTGCACTTCTCTCTTATGCTCAGGGGGTGATCAGGTTAGCGCATGACGATAATTCACTGTCTTCTCCAAATTTCTGAAAATCTAAGCCGCGGGCTTTTTTTTTTCTGTTTTTTTGGTATATGTATTGGTGTTGTGAATCTGAGTTGCAAGTTTTATACAAATGCTCACAGTTAACGATTTTTTAGAAATAATCTTCTGAAATTATTTTATTCCCGGAAGTGTTTTCTCACTCTCCTTACTTTGTGAATAGCTGACAAAACTTGAAAAACAGCAACAAAGAAAAGAGAAGACCAGAACCAAGGTACCCTCTGAATCAAGTAGAGAAAGAAATGCCCCCCGTAACAAGGATGACCCCAGAGCAAGCAGTGGAGCAGAAGGAGACGTGTCTTCAGAAAGAGAGCCTTAGCTCATCCAAAGCAGGCCTCAGGTTTGGCTCTTCCACTCCTCTGTAAAGCTGTGTCCTCCTGCCTGACAGTCTCTAACCCTGGGTGCTTTACTGAAGCAGCACGTGCAGAGAGTTGCATTAGAAGTGCTGAAAGGTGAAATTGTGATAATCTTGCTTCTCTCTGCAGCCAGCACACCAGAATGCAGAAGTGAGTGAAAGCCTCCTCCCAGCTGTGTGCTTGGCTGGAGGTGTGTATCTGAGAGTCTGGCCCTGCCACAACTGTTACCAGATTGACTCAGGAATTCTATAATTTTGGTGCTATAATGCAGCAATCCCGTAACTCAGAACTCTGCTTTGTATTCTTCAGAGTGGAGATACATGGTTGTGTTTCTCTCCCTGACTTTAGCTAGCAGGCTGGTCACTCTGGAACAGCCCCCACCATTTGTAGTACCCCAATAACACATAGTCCCCAGCAATGGAAGTGCAAAACATTTTAGAGGTTGGAGACAGGCCAGAACTGCAACTTCCTATCATGGTTCCTGCCCGGTTCCTCCTCGGTTTGTTCTTTCCCAGGATGACTTGGTAACAGGCTGTTTCATATACTTTCACCATCTAATGAGAACATTAGGCCAGGCATTAAGAGCGAGACTTGCTGCTTGAATCCAATGTGAGAACAGGGATTTCCTCTCCCTTCAGGCACTTGATCTGCAGGACATGCCTGAACTTGAGTGAATGGAATGAAGAGCATCTGAATATAGACCTGAATCATTTTTCTGGGGTTATCTGCATATGTATTTATCATAGTCTTTCCGTCAGTTTTAAGTCTTCAGGACACAGATTTCCCTGCCTTCCTTCCTCCCGCAAAAAAGCTACATTGCTGACTTTGAACTTTCAAACGTGTGGAAGCTCTCAAGAAAGTGCTATTTCCCTCATCTGCACACTGAAGCCCTGAGCTGGCTGTGCAGGTTAATTATTAACAGCTTTGCAAAGTTAAGGTCTAACCTGTCTCTTGTTTTCTGATCCCTAGCGTTCAGTCTGGCTTGTGATTTATACAATTCAATATCACAATTGCTCAGAAAGTTGCCTTTTTTAAATTTTTTTAACCCATGAATTTCCCTGGTGGTGAAACATTGGGGGATGATTTCTGTTTTATAGAAGTTCATATTATCTGTGTGGCACTAATATGAAGGAATTTGTATAAGGCATTGAATAGATTTCTGGAAATATGATAATTTGTTTTCAATTGACTTGGAAAAGGGATCAAAGAAACTTTAAAGTCCACAGGCTTTTCCCTGGCCTCACAGAGAGAAGCTTCAAGACTGGTGTCTGATGAACAGTTCTGTTCATTAATTGGGTTGCAGTCAAAAGCTGAGTGTCATATAATACAACAGCTGGAAGCACGCGAGTTCTGCTCTCTTAGGCTTTATGCTCGGTGCACCTTCCTGTTTTAATATTAGAGATGAGTAGGAGAAGGAGAAACGATTGGGAAGAAGAATGTGTTCTTAGAAAATAAAGTGAGGATGTGCTGTTTCTCAGCCACTGTTGGCGTTGCTGCTATGCTACAGGATCACAAGGTTTCCCCTGCTGTTGGTGGGTTGTGTGTTGAAATAAGAACATTTTAGAGAGCAGGAGTTTGCAGGCCGCCTAGAGTGCTTTGGTCAGTCTGACCTTTCCAGTAGCATTTGAAATTATAGGGANCTGAGCATTTCTAAAAAGTGATATACTGATAGCCTAGCATTAATTTTCATGCTGTGACAATAAGTAAAGATGCTTTTCTCTACGGGATTTGAAGGAATCATACTCTATTTCTACTCTACTTATAGTAATGTTCCTGTTTTTTTGCCTTCCACAGTTTCTTGTACAAAATCTACACCGGATTCTTCAAGAGGGACCCGACAGACATTCACCTCAGAATCGCTCTTCGACGACTTTGGAAAAGAAAGGAAAATGGGAAAACAGAACCAAGACATTAGAGATGTGTATCATTCTGTATTGAAACAACCAAAGCCACGCTATCAGATTCAGTTGTTAGTGTGTAGTACCAGTAGTTCAAAGGACTTGTAACATTTTTGTGTATGTGTTTTCANGACTGGAGAGTAAAGGGTGACTGTAGGCAGATTGTAGCAGAGCATTCACTTTCAGTACAGGAGCTCCATTTCAAAGATAAATCAGGGTTTTTCCTTAAACTTACACTTGAATTCTAAAAATTATCGAAGCAGGCTTGTATTTTGATTCTCACTCTATGGTGTCATGTGCTACTTGTTTCCATGGCAGCGTGTAGACCTGTGTATATTTTGTTATATTGTTCAGCTGCTACGTAACAGCAAGTTAGGCAGTCCTGTCTTTCTGCATGGATTAAGTTATTAAAAGGAAAGATCAGCCGCAAGTTGTTTATCATGTGGAACACATCTGTCTTGTAAACTTTTTTAAAAACAGAAAAGACTTTATTAAACAAAAGATGCTAGCTGAGTGCCTGTTGGTGTTTTATGTATCGCGTTCCCTAAGATACAGCGATGTGTTCAGCAAGAAGTGGTCCAGAGCAAAAGCGACAAGCCAAGAAACACCTAGTCATGTAACTCAGCCACCTCTCCCTTGGAAGTTTGGAAGTCGGGTTGCTGTCCTGAAATCTTTGCTCTTTGCAGCTCAGCAGAGTCCTCTAGGTACTTTATGGTGGCTATCAGAATGCTGCAGCAGCTGCTCCACATGCTGCATCATGTGCCTGCTGACATTTCTGTCAGACCCATCAGAGGCAGAACAGCATTTGGAGGCTGTCAGCAGACAACAAGAACTGAGAAGCAGCTGCAGAACTGCTGTCCTGTGGGTGTTAAAGCCAAAGCAGTTTCGGGGGAAACTGAAGACTGCATATCCTTACACCTCTGAGCTCTTTCAGAGGTGGTGGTGGTACCTTTCATACCGGCTGTTGCCCAGGCCTTCCTTGCCCTTATGGTCTTGGCCAGCCATCTGCCAAGGCCACCGTCAGAGCCACAATGATTACTGCACCACTGTCCTTACCTGAGTGTAGAGCTAACTGACTGTCGATAGCCATTCTTAAATCAAATGTGTGTTGTATTTACAACGCTGCAGAGGGTGCAGCCACTGCAGGTTTTTTTGTTAAACTTTTCTCTTATATACTGCTTGTTTCGTAAAGTATCGGTCAAGCCAAGACAGGAGAGGTTCAGAGCCGCATCCTGACGTGGCTGTTTAAAATACAGGAGGCTGAAGTAAAGATTTGGGAAGCCACATGCCTAGCATTTAAAAAAACCCAGTGAGTAGCCAGGATAGGCTGCAATGTTACACTTTGTCTTGCCTTGAAGAATTTCCATCATTTTTCAGATGGTTGTTACATGCAATTCAGTTTGCCTGAAGCCACAGCCTTGTCACAAGCAGGGCTTTTTCACCTCCAGGTACAGGTGTTGTGTCTTGTCCCTTCGGACTCTCCCTCACCTGGGACTGCAGCCTGATAGGCTGATGTCAGATGAGTTAGTCAATTAGCTTAATTGGCTGCACAGGGCAAATTCAGTCAGGAAGATGAGTGCCTGCCTCTCAGGTGTTGATGGGGCTGTTGACCAACCAGCCCTCAGACCTATCTCCTGTAGCTTAAGTGTCCTGCTTGCTCCAGCACCTTTGAAATCTTGTCTTCTGTTTTACAAGTTGTCCTTAAGAAGATAGGGGTCTGAAGAAAGTGCCACAGCTGCTTTGCACCCTGAAAGGTAAGCTGGTAGAACCTAAACTATGGAGAATAGAAGTATTGTAAATACGTCTCAGGGGAGGCAAGAGGTGATACTCCAGCTGTGTTTCAGGAGGGAGAAATGGTGAAGAAGTGGCTGTTGGCTAGAGACAGGGAGGACCTGATGCTTGGCTCGCTGCTCGACCACGCTTTCTCTGAGTGACCAGACTATGCGGTCTTCTTGAGTCTCCTCTAATCAGTATTATTTTCCTGTTTTCTGTGGGAGATGTGGGGATAAGCTCACCGCAAACTGGGATGTGGTCATGGTCTGCGGTGGTGGAGGCCTGGGGACTGGAAATACCCAGGAGAGCTGTGTGTTTCAGGCAGATGCCCCATGTTGTCCTGTGCCCAGCATGTTTTCATGCACCAGGGCTTGTTTCAGGACTCAAGAAAAACCCAGCCAGCCAAGCCCACTTTGTTAAAAGTGCTGTTGTTGCCCTATTTTAACTGGCAGCAAAACTTGGGAAAGGTCACTTTTCCAAGTACAGTTACGTGGCTTGGAAACTCGGTATCTGTCCCACGGCTGCTCCTGCTTGTGGCGCGTTGTAAGGAAAAACCAGGAGACTTGAATTCCCGAATTTTTTCTTTTGCCTGGTGTTGCTTAGGCTTGGTTGATTTCTAGCACCTTGGTGAGCTTTTGTTGTCTGTTTGTGAAATAGATGAGGTTTTTAGTTGGAAGGACAGTTACTTATTTTTTCCTAAATGCTGAAAATGACTTTATTTAACAAAAAGGCAGATTTAATTGACTGCAATAACCAGAAAATACAATAATTGTAACAGTAAAAAACTGTTCTGTAGGCATTTTGTAAACAACTCCATTCAGGTGATGTTTACAAAATGTTACGAATCTATGGACTATGTTGCTTTGAAAAGTAGGATTTTAAGAATGGAACTGTCAGAATAAGCAGTGCTCCTACGAAGCTATGTGGGAAAACGGATTATTTTAATTTGGTGTGTAAATACAAATGAATTAAAGGCAAAATGACTTACAGCTATTGATGTAAATACTCAACGGATAAGCTCAGTTTCCAATTGTAGAAGCTAGTACAGACAATGAGATAAAAATGGTCTGATTTACAGAGATGCTCATTCCTTGAGAATCCTTGTCTGAACACATTGGCAGTAGCTTCCTCTCTCTGTTCCAATCTGGTGGCCGTGTGATGATGGGTTTCAGTCTCAAAATCATTTACTTCCCTTTGCTAAAATACACCTTCCTATGGTCCTTCCACAGGACCAGGGGAGTTTCAATCTGTTGTAAACCATGCTTCGACAGCGTGCCAAAAATGGAAGTCTAACGCTGCTGGAGAGTGGTGCAGGGGAAAACACTCGGGTGGGTTTAGGGGCTCACAATTAAAGTGGATCTGCAATCCTGCCAGTGATCACAGTGCTATTGATTGCCCCGAGGGAGCCGGAGTCTGCAGAACAGCAAGGGGAGCAGAAGTTCCTCTTCATGGCGCGGTACGGAAAACCACGGGGCTCTAAGAAAGAGGGGAACCTGCTCTGCCGGCAGCCTGGCTGTTCCCGTTTGCCACCAGCACCCTTGCTTTGGCTGATGGAGATCCCACCTCGCAGCACTCGCCCAGCAAAGGGGAGCCGGACCTCCCGGAGCAGGCTTTCAGCTGGTGCGAGGTGTCTGCTCTTCCCTGGTTGCCCATCCATGCTGAGCATTTCCACGCTGTACTTGGAAATGCCCATTTTCGCTTGATTTTGTGCTTGTGTGGTTAGAAATGCTTAGCTGTCAACTCAGCTGCAAGTAACTACGGACTCTGCAGGCAACGAAGGCTTGGTGACAATTAGAAAAGAGCCTCCTAAATTTGTTGCGCGTGTCTGGTTCTCGGTGAAAGTGAGATGGCAGATGCGTGGCAGGAAATATAATGAAAATACAAACTAGCTGTCAGAAATCCTGAGGCTGGTCACCTTTCCGTACTCTGCACTACCCATTCATTTCCACACCAACCTCAATTTTATTGCAAGTAACGCTATTCCTGATGCTGTAAGGGGAGAGCACCCTATCTCCTCCCCAGTAGGGGTTTGCTAGGCTAAATAAACCACGTCCTAATCCTTGCTATGAAAACTGGTCTCCTGTTCACCCGGGCATAAATAGCTCAAAGCTGAACTCTCTTGGAGGGATGAGGAGTCAGACTGAAGCTCAAGGTGTTGATGATAATGGTTCCTGAGAATGGACTGTGGGAGTGCTGAGCTGCCGCTGACTTTGGATTCCTACACTCGGCATGGAAGGGCTGATGCAGCAGGTATAAACCCAGCCAAAATGACCCTTGCAATCTGTTGGCATGGGGTATTTTAGGAAGCCACAGATGCAAATGGGACTGGGATCAGAGCAGCATAGCCTTGGTGGATCAGAGATACCATGGCACAGCCCGCAGCCTAGTCTCTGCTTTCGCTGGCTTGGATGGATGGGAGGGCAGGACACTTCCGTGTGTGCTATGGTCCTCCCACGAAGGCTTGTGCGTTCACCACAGCCCCGTGAATCACAGAATGTTCGGGGTTGGAAGGGACCTCTGTGGGTCATCTAGTCCAAACCCCCTGCCAGAGCAGGGTCACCTAGAGCAGGGTGTGCTGCCGGACACCTGAGTTTTGGTGTGGGTTCAGTAACTTGACGTTATTTGTGCCTGTGCACCCCCGTTAGCTCACATTCCTGTCGATGTTCTGTGCTCCTGGTGCCCATCGCAGGGAGCTTTGCCAGGCCCGCCAATGCTGAGGTCCCCTGCTCTTCCTCGTAATCTTCCAGGTTTTATCATGTGCCGTCCAAACAAATCACTCCCAGTGTTTCAGCAGAGGCAGATGCAACTTCAGCGCAGCAGGGACAGCTTCGGTGTTTAGAGTCAGGACAACGTCAGTGGAGCCGCAGGATTTCGAGAGAAGGAGACAGCGGATCGGTGGGCGAGACACGAGTGACTTGGGTGCCGTGAGCAAGTCAGCGGCGCCTGCTCTTCTCCCCTGAATGTCCCTGCTCTGGGTTTTCGGGGGAAGAAATCAGGAAAGTGGAATGCCTCTGTCAGGCTGGCTCTTCACAGTTCTCCAAAGGCTTTTGATCTCTGAGTGCTCTCCATGTGTATTAGCATTAACCTACTCACCTTTGTTAAAGGAATGCTTACACAGGCCAGGCTGGACCAGAGCCCAGTCCTGGGGTTGCATTGCCAGGAGACTTTAAAAAAGGAAAAATCGTGTGCTCAGTTTTTTCGGGGCTGCGGCGCGTCTCTGTGCCAGACACCCAGCACTACGAGCCGGGGGTGCTGGCTGTGTGAGCTGCTGCACCGGGGCTCTGGAAGTGACGCAGACGGATGGTCACGGCTGTTGTCGCAGCATTTACCCTTACACCAGAGAAGTGTCTTGGTGGATTTGCTTGTAGAAACACTCTGAGGATGAATCAGGAGGTTACAGGAGGCCCTGCCAGGAAATGTGGTAATGTGAAAATTAGCGGACACATGAAAAAGTAAATCTGAGATTGGTGTTTGTGACAAGTTTTGTGAATAATGTCAGAGTTGCACATAAATCCTGATACTGCGGAAGCCTCAGTGAGACTGCTGAATTGCAGGTGTCTTTTTTTGTGGTCTGGGATGTGTTGTTGAGAATCACACAAAAATACACTGCAAATGCCCTTATAAAATACATATTGAATAAATGCACTGTAGTGTTACTGAAGGCACTGATGTGCCAAGTGAATAATTTTTCAATACATTAAACTATTTTATTTTTCCATGAATTTGTTTCAAAGAGCTCCTCTGATTTAACAAATACTTTAATACTTGCAGTCAACAGTATCTGAATGTTTTTGTTCTTCCTATGTTTAGCATCATACCCACCGTGTTTTATAGTTGCCCCATTTATTGCATTGACAACAAAATATTCTGATCGATATAATGAATATAACGCTGCTGTACGGGGAGCGTGTCTCAGTCGCGATTAAGCAGAGGAGATTTACTCTTTGGATAAGAGAGGGCTTTGCTATCTGTGCCTGTTTAGCTTTTTTCCCCTCTTCTGTTTAGGTTAACTGGGGGGATGTTAACCAGTGCCAGCTGAGGCATGATGGGGAACTTCTTTTCCTGTTAAGAGCTGAAGTTCACATCATATATGGGTGGTCGAGAAGCTTGTGCCTCGAGGGAGTGAATACAGATCTTTTTGTTAATCCTTCTGCACTAACACAAATGTGTGCAAAAGATTGAAGTACTTGGGGGCAAATAGTTCGTATGGTAGGTGTTAATATGTCCAGGCTGAGCCTGTCAAAGAATTCCATGGCAGCTCTTCGAAAACTTTGAGTCTATGGGCTTGCAGTAATAGAAACGCCAAATCTTTGTTCGGACGGGTTAAGGCATGAGGCCGCTGGTGGAGCAGAACGCGNGTAGGTTTNCTGGTTCAAGCCCCTTNTCCTGTGTGCCACCAGGTGTCAGCAGAACNTAAGAAACCGAACTCCAGCGCAGTGGCTTCGGGACGTTTTTGTTCTTCCNNAAAGGAAAATGCCCCTTTTGGTGAGAATTGAGGTAGCTGCTTTCATTAGAGTGCATGTATTTCCCCAGGAGTGGGATCTGTATGCTGCTCCAGATAGTTGCTCTGTTCGAAAACTGCGGAATATNTCCATATTTCGTGTATTCACAAGAGGACNAGCATTAGGTGTGTGCAAACTCCCCAGCCTTGCAGGGAGCCGCAGGGGGAAGGAGCAGCAACTGGGCTAGAGGCACCCAGTGCCACCCGTTACCGCAGCGTCCGTCGCCGTGGTGCTGGCACTGGTGCTTGCTCTGCTGCCTGTGTGGAAGCCTTCGACTGTGGGGTGTCTTGGGTTGAAAGCATTCGTTGAGAGAGGTGGCAGTGATTTCGGCACCACCAGTGTAGATGGCACGGGTTTCAAGGCAGAAGATCTTTTCCCCGAGACAACACCAAGGCTGACAGATGCTGTAACCACTCCTTCTGACTGACAAATAACCTGCCTGTGAAAACAGGAGCATGCCTTTTGAATAAAACCAGAATAAGATTGTACTCAGATTGTACACACACGTACAAGTTCTCTGTTAGGGGAGGAGGTTTGCTCCAGGCAATCTTCTCTGGACATTGTATTTTCCCACTGCTTGTGCAGATACATTGCAATTTAAATTAGACGACGAATATGTCTTTCACTGCTGCTTGAGCGTTTGTTTGTTTGAGATGCCCTCGCTACTCAGAAGCCAGACAGTGTTTGTTGTACAAGGGATTTTATTTGTATGTACAGAGAAATAAAAGGCTCCTGACAGCTGCAAATCCGTTTTCTTTAAGTGCTTTTTGTTGTTTCAGCTGGGTTAGGAGGAAATGAGGTAAGAATGTAAAGAGCAAACACATTTGTTGTTAATCCTAAAAGACATTCACATTTTAAAAGTTATCGTTTCAGGATAATGCTTCAAAAGAGCAGTTAGACAGAATGTTTCTCTCTATGGAGGGCTGATTGCTGTGTTCTTTGGGATGTTTTGTCATGGCCTCGTAAAGTGTGGGTTTGCTATTCCTGAAGCAGGCACAAGGAGCAGTCAAGTGGGTAACATTCTCCAGCTTGTTTTAGAGCAGTGGAGCAGTATGTGGAACGACCTCATGAAGACCAGCCCAGCTGAGGAACTCCTGGCCAGTGCAGAAAACTTCAAAGAAGTTGATGAATGTTCTTAAAAATGCAACCTGAACACAAAAACCCAAACCTGCTAAAATCGTTGCTGATATGCTAATGCATAGCGAGGACTCC
>Ga0065711_1008808_pt1 | contig 14540 bp, 22 predicted proteins | sample Hoacrofraction12_FD_59098 | JGI IMG/M metagenome (GOLD analysis project Ga0065711, IMG submission 59098) | Hoatzin crop microbial communities from Cojedes, Venezuela - Epithelial fraction 12 v2 (version 2) | ecosystem: Host-associated > Birds > Digestive system > Esophagus > Crop | place...
CAAGCGTTGCCTATCTCAAATACCAGCATCAGCTGGATGTAGTGTCGGGCAGCAACCGCAAGTTCAGGCTGCTGATGCCTTACGAGACCAAGTTTTTCGAGATGTCCTCGCTGCCTTCTACCTATACTGAAGATGGGGAAGTGACATTCACCCTCTACCAGAATCTGACAAAGAATCTCTCCGAGAAATCCAAAAGGACTGCCACCGTATACAAGGTCGAGGGTGGCACGGTCTGGCTGATTGACAGCGACCTTGTTGGATATGTAATTCCCGAATAGATATGAGAAGATTAGCGACTGTGTTTTGGGGGATTTTAGGCTGTCTGGCTTTGTACGCCGGCCCTGCATATCCTGGCTATATTGCTTATACTCAGCCGGATGGAAGCGTAGTACGAATCCAGAAGCACGGGGATGAGTTCTACAACTGGACGACAGATGAGAACGGTGCAGTGGTGGAATTGGGGAGCGATGGTTATTACCGCCGCGTTAGCAAGGTGATGACCAGTTCAGCCGCGCCGGAGACCCCGAAACTCCTGGCCGCGAACCTTAAGCGCGAGGCTTTGGCCAAGGCCGCCGCGACCAATGTAACTACCACTGGTTCACCGCATTATATCGTAATTCTGGCCCAGTTTACCGACCTTTCGTTTACAATTGAAGACCCCAAGACCGCCTTTACGCGAATGCTTAACGAAAGCGGCTACTCGGACGATGGGGCTACTGGCTCTGCACTGGACTATTTTAGCGACAATTCGGGCGGTAAGTATACGCCTGTGTTTGATGTGGTTGGTCCCGTTACCCTGTCACAGGGCTACGCCTACTATGGCGCCAACGACAACTTTGGCAATGACGGAAACCCCGCCCTAATGGCCTACGAGGCATGCTCGCTGGCATTTAGCGAGGGGCTCGTATCGGATTTTGCCACCTACGACTTGGATAAAGATGGCTATATCGATAATGTATTCGTATTCTATGCCGGCTATAACGAGAGCGAAAGCGGGGACGAGAATGCAATCTGGCCCCACATGGGTACATATTACAATGTTAACCAGCCAGCCAAGTTCGGCAATGCCAGCCTCTACAAGTATACCTGCTCGTCCGAGTTGTGCGGATCTAGTGGCGGCAGAATGACCGGTATCGGTCTTTTCTGCCACGAGTTCGGCCATACGCTGGGTCTGGTGGACTTCTATGATGTTAATGGTGCCACCAACGGCAAAGGTAACGGCCTTCTGAACTTTGCCTTGATGGGCATGGGCGAATACAATAACACCAACCGTACTCCACCCAATATGAATGCGGTTGAGCGTCAGACCCTTGGTTGGATGGACGCGCCCGAAGAGTGGAACGAGGCTGGGGCAAAGACCCTTACGCCTATCTACAACAATGTTTCCGCGGTAATTAATTCCAATATTGAAGGCGATTATTACCTCTTCGAAGTCCGCGACGGAACTGGCTGGGACAAGTATATCTGTAAGGAATACAGCGGTGGCAAACTGGGCGACCCTGCCAAGGGCCTGGTCGTTTACCATGTTGACCAGTCCAAGCGCTATGTGGCTACCGATACCAAGGCCGCATGGCTCTGGAAGTCCAACAAGGTCAATATTTACGGCTCGCACCAGTGCTTCGACCTCATCATCGCCTCCACCAAGAACTCCTACCCCGACTGTCCTTATATTCCTTTCCCTGGAGCAGCGAGAAAGACCACTTTCTCACCCGATACCAGCCCCGCCTTTGTTGACTGGGACGGACAGGCTACAGGCTTCTATCTCAATGACATAGCCTATTCCGATGGCACCGTCACCTTGAACCTTGTGGCCATTACCGACCGCAGCATCAGCGGCACGGTGACCAACACTTCGGGCGATGCCCTTTCAGGGGTAACAATTGTGCTGGAAGATGGCAAGAACTCGCTGACAACGACCACCGACTCGGATGGCGCATACAGTTTCACCTTCGACGAGACAATGGGCACCGACCTTAGCATCTCCGCAATCCGTACGGGCTACAAGAACTCATCTTCCACCCTGACCCTTGAAAGGGGAGGACTCCAGAAGAACTTTACCATGTATGGCATCTCGGAACTGGCAGAAATTGAGCTCCGCAAGTACGAAAACCCCAACAAGAAGATGGGTTGGAACGCCACTACGGTGGACCTGATGGCCGCAGTTGGCTTTACCGCTGAGGAACTGGAGGACTATGTGGGACTGAAGTTCAAGACCATTAAGTTCATGCTGGGTGGCAAGTCCGCAGCAGGACTCTACACCTTCATCGACTTCGCAAAAGAGCGTCAACTCTGGCAGAAAGTAACCAGCGCATACTACAACACCACAGACTTCTACAAGTATACTACGGTGGATGTTGAAGATGCAGATGTGGTGATTCCTTCCAATACAGACATCTACTTTGGTTACGCTGCAACCACTTATCAGACAGATACTTACTCAACTCTTGCAGTGGACGATGCGTATGTTTCAGGCGGCGGTTACTACCATATCGGCGTGACCACTAGCGCACCCGATGAGTGGACGGTTCTGTGCAACGATAGCCACACCGAGTACTACAATATCATCGTAAGTGCAACTCTGGTAGAAGTCCCCCAGAATCTTGCGGAATACGGCTTCCTGAGCATCAAGAACCCCAAGCAGGGTCTGGCCTATTCTTCGGGATACGAGTTCGAGCTTGCATTCGAGCATGAACTAACCGAAATGCCTTCGAGCGTAGACTGGTATTACGATGGCAGCAAGCAGAGTGGAAGCAGCGTAAAGCTTAGCGGCGCCGGCGACCACGAAATCAAGGCTGTGCTGTACTGGGCCGATGGTTCCACCGAGGAACTCACCCAGATTGTAAAGGTGAACTAGTCTTCTTCGTTGAATTCCTTGGCGGCTTCGAGCACGCTCTGCATCATGCCCTTTTCCTTCTCCTCCTGCTCTCGCTTCAGGCGGCGGCTCTCGCGGCTCTTAACCGTGCTGTGGAGCTCTTCTGACCTGATTTTGGTCTTCTTGGGATAGTCGTAGAAAATGGAGTAGTAGAAGGCGTCCCAGCCCCCGCTCTCCCAGATTTTCACCAGGGCTTCAATCTTCTTGTCCTGGCCGTTGGGGTCGTATTTCTTCTTAAGATTCGTACCAAAGAGCCTTGCCACCATCTGCCAGAAGTTGGCCGCAAAGCCGCTGCGGTACTGTTTGATGATTTCGAAGCACGACATGCCGCACTCGCGGTCGACAAGGCGCATCAGCACCATTCCCTGCGTGATGGTCATGTTGCGGATATCCTTCTCGAAGATGCGGAAAAGTTCGAACTGCACATCGCGCGTATAGGCGTTGCGCTGGTTTTTCTTGCTTACATCTGCCGCAATCGTGCTGTCCACCTGGGCCATCATCTTTCTGCCCACCAGGGCGTAGGGATAGACCTTGTTGAAGTTGTAGACGAGCTTGTATTCCTTGCGCCAGTCTCCGTCCTTGAGCCTCTTGCCGCGGGGGAAGCACCATACGGGGTCGAGCACATCCATGTATACCGTGTCGCCTTCGACCACTTCGTAGAACATCGGGTACCCCTTTACCTTCTTGGCTTTCGGGGCCCTGTCCCTCTGTGCAAAGGCGGGCATGGCAGTCAGGATGACCAGCAGTATGAGCGCTATTTTTTTCACGGTCGCAAAGATAGAAAAATTTTTTTGTTCCAAATTTGTAAGTGCTTGAAAAATTGCAAGTTGGCTATTCGATTTTGTTGTCGAAAATATTGAAAAAATCTTGCAAAATCCCTTGCCACATCAATAATTTTTACTAAATTTGCAGTCCAAAAATCGTGCCTAGGAGTACCTAAGACATTGATTATGAGGAAGTTAAGTGAATTTTTATGTTTTTAAAGTAATAACAAAATGTTACAACCTAAGAGAACAAAGTACAGAAGGGAGCAGAAAAACCGTATGAAGGGTAACGCCCAGAGGGGCAGCCAGCTCGCATTCGGTTCTTTCGGTATCAAAACCCTTGAGAATTGCTGGCTGACAGCCCAGCAGATTGAGGCAGCCCGTCAGGCCATCACCCGTTACATGAACCGTGAAGGCCAGCTTTGGATTAGGGTGTTCCCCGTTAAGCCTGTAACCAAGAAGCCTCTCGATACCCGTATGGGTAAAGGTAAAGGTGATGTTTACGGCTACGTAGCACCTATCACCCCGGGCCGCATTATCTTTGAAGCCGAAGGCGTTCCCCTTGCAGTTGCAAAGGAGGCTATGCGCCTTGGAGCCAACAAACTTCCTATCGCCACCAAATTTGTGGTTCGTAGAGACTATGTGGAATAATTTAATGGAGAAAAGAAAATGAAAGCAGCAGAAGCACGCGAAATGTCTGTAGCAGACCTGCGCGACAGGATTCAGATCGAGAAAAGCAATCTCGACACAATGAAAATCAATCACGCCATTTCTCCGTTGGAGGATACTTCCAAATTCAAGAAGACCAGAAAGGATATTGCTCTTATGATTACTATCCTTGCTGAGAAAGAAAAACATCAGAACTAAGCATTATGGAAAGAAATCTTCGCAAGGAAAGACAAGGTGTCGTAGTCAGCAGCAAGATGGATAAGACCGTCGTTGTAGCTGTTGAGCGTAAGGAGAAACATCCTTTGTACGGCAAGTTCGTAAAGAAGACCACCAAGTTCGTGGCTCACGACGAGAAGAATGAATGTGGTGAGGGCGATACCGTTCTTATCATGGAAACCCGTCCTTTGAGCAAGACCAAGAACTGGAGGGTAGTAGAAATCGTAGAAAAAGCTAAGTAGTTATGATACAGCAGGAAACTCGTTTACAGGTGGCCGACAACAGCGGAGCAAAGGAAGTTCTTTGCATCCGTGTACTTGGCGGTACCCACCATCGCTATGCAACCGTTGGCGACACTATCGTCGTTGCCATCAAGAGCGCTATCCCCGGCGGTGACGCCAAGAAGGGTACCGTTTCCAAGGCAGTGGTTGTTCGCACCAAGAAAGAAATCCGCCGTGCTGACGGTTCTTACATCCGTTTCGACGACAACGCTTGCGTTCTTCTGAACAATGCAGGCGAGCTTCGCGGAACCCGTATCTTTGGCCCCGTTGCCAGGGAGCTCCGCGAGAACTATATGAAGATTGTTTCACTGGCACCGGAGGTCCTTTAATAATATTAAGGTTATGAAAAAGCTCAAGATTAAGAAAGGCGACACCGTTTATGTAAACGCCGGAAACGATAAGGGAAAGACCGGTAAGGTCCTCTCCGTACTCAAAGATAAGGATCGCGTGATTGTGGAAGGTGTAAACATGGTCCACAAGCACACCAAACCCAACTCTAAGCAGCCCCAGGGCGGTATTATCGAACAGGAAGCTGCTATTCATATTTCCAATGTTAATCTTCTTGACCCCTCCAGCACCCCCGCTAAGCCGGTTCCTACCCGCGTTGGCTATAAGGTAGAGGATGGCAAGAAGATTCGTGTATCTAAAAAATCAGGACAGGAGATTAAGTAATTATGGCAAAGAAAGCAACAGCAGATCAGCAGAAGGCGCCTAAGGGCTATGTTCCTGCTCTGAAGAAGCTCTACAAGGAAGAAATTGTAGACGCTCTGGTTAAGCAATTCTCTTACGAAACAGTGATGGCAGCTCCCCGTCTGGTGAAAATCACCATCAACGAGGGTGTCGGCGCTGCTACCCAGGACAAGAAGCTTGTCGAGGACGCAGCCGAAGAGCTCGCAACCATTACCGGTCAGAAGGCAGTCATCACCTACTCCCGCAAGGATATCTCCAACTTCAAGCTCCGTAAGGGCATGCCTGTAGGCTGCAAAGTTACCCTTCGCGACGCCAAGATGTACGAGTTCCTTGAGAAACTCATTCGTGTCACCCTTCCCCGTATCCGCGACTTCAACGGTATTTCCGGCAACATGGACGGACGCGGCAACTACACCCTCGGTGTAAAGGAGCAGATTATCTTCCCTGAGGTTGACATCGACAAGAACCCCCGTATCCACGGCATGGAGATTACTTTCGTTACCACAGCCAAGTCTGACGAGGAGTGCAAGGCTCTGCTCGCAGCATTTGGTCTGCCTTTCAAGAAACAAAACTAAAAGAGAACACTATGGCAAAAGAATCAATGAAAGCCCGCGAAGTTAAGCGCGCAAAACTGGTTGCTAAGTACGCTGAGAAGCGCAAGGCCCTCAAAGAGGCCGGCGATTGGGCAGCTCTCGACAAGCTCCCTAAGAATTCTTCTTATGTACGTCTCCACAACCGTTGCTCTCTTACAGGACGTCCCAAGGGATATATGAGGCAGTTTGGCCTTAGCCGTATCCAGTTCCGTGAGATGGCATCAAACGGTCTGATTCCTGGAGTTAAAAAGGCAAGTTGGTAGAATATTAAAAAGTATAAACGATATGACAGATCCAATCGCAGATTATCTCACCAGAATCCGCAATGCCTACATGGCAGGAAAGAAGGTTGTAGAAATTCCCTCATCCAAGATGAAGGAGTCTCTCACCAAGATTCTGTGCGAGAAGGGATACATCCTCAGCTACAAGGTAGTCGAGGGCACTCCTTACAACACCCTTAAGCTTGCTCTTAAGTATCATCCCGAGACCAAGATGCCCGCAATCAAGAAGATTGAGCGCGTATCTACCCCTGGTCTTAGGCAGTACACCGATGTGGCTAACATGCCCCGCGTCCTGAATGGCCTCGGCATCGCCATCATCTCCACATCCAAGGGCATCGTCACCGACAAAGAGGCCAAGGAACTTGGCGTAGGCGGTGAAGTTATTTGCTATGTTTATTAATCTAAAACAAAACAATAAATGTCACGAATTGGTAAATTACCTGTAAACCTTCCGGCCGGGGTTAGCGTAGAGCTGCTTGACGGCAACGTTGTGAAGGTTAAAGGACCTCTTGGTGAGATGACCCAGAAAGTAGATCCGGACATCAAGGTCACCATTGAGGACAACGAAATCAAGTTCACCCGTCCTACCGACCAGCCCAGGCATCGTAGCATGCATGGTCTGTACCGTGCACTCGTGCACAACATGGTAGTCGGTGTGTCTGAGGGTTTTGAGATTAAGCAGGAACTCGTCGGCGTGGGTTACCGCGTTGCCGCACAGGGCCAGCTTCTCACTTTCTCCCTCGGTTACTCTCACGAGATTCAGATGATGCTCCCTCCGGAGGTCAAGGCTGAAGTTCCCGATATCAAGAAGGGTGAAACCCCTAAGCTCGTGCTTAAGAGCTGCGACAAGCAGCTTGTAGGCCAGGTTGCCGCTAAGATCCGCTCATTCCGTGAGCCTGAACCTTACAAGGGCAAGGGTATCAAGTTTGTTGGTGAACAGCTTCGTCGCAAGGCAGGCAAGACTGCTGCTGCTAAATAATTAGGAGGACAGAATTATGGCATTAAGTAGAATAGAAAGAAGAAAAAGGATTCACTACCGCATTCGCAAGCATGTGAATGGTACTTCCGAAAGGCCCCGTATGGTTGTTTTCCGCAGCAACAAGCAGATTTACGTCCAGGTTATCGACGACACCAAGGGCCAGACCCTCTGCGCAGCAGCTTCCAACGATAAGGAGCTCGCAGCAAAGTGCAAGGGCAAATCCGGCATTGAGACCGCTGCAATAGTTGGCAAGGCTATCGCCGAGCGTGCTACTGCAAAGGGCATCACCACTATCAGTTTCGACCGTGGCGGCTATCTGTTCCACGGAAGAGTTAAAAGTTTGGCAGACGCTGCCCGTGAAGGCGGCCTCGTATTCTAAAGTATAGGACTATGGCAAATACAAATGTTAAAAGAGTAAAGACATCTGACCTTGAGCTCAAGGACAGACTGGTAGCCATCAACAGGGTAACAAAGGTTACCAAGGGTGGCCGTCACTTCCGCTTTGCTGCAATTGTAGTCGTAGGTGACGAAAATGGCGTTGTAGGCTATGGTCTTGGAAAGGCCAACGAAGTTACTGCCGCCATCGCTAAGGGTGTTGAGGATGCAAAGAAGAACCTCGTAAAGGTTCCCGTCATCAACGGCACCATTCCCCACGAGCAGGAGGCATCCTTCGGTGGCGCTAAGGTTTTCATGAAACCCGCTGCCCCCGGTACCGGTGTTAAGGCCGGTGGTGCCATGCGTGCTGTGTTCGAGTCTGCAGGTGTGCAGAACGTACTTGCTAAGAGCAAGGGTTCTTCCAACCCTCACAACCTCGTAAAGGCAACAGTTGCTGCCCTTACCGAGATTAGGGATGCTTACACAGTAGCAGGCCTTCGTGGTGTTCCTATGAGTAAGGTATTTAACGGCTAGGAGGACACGATTATGGCAAAACTCAGAATTACCCAGGTTATCAGCAAGAACGGCGAGACCAAGCGTCAGAAGGAGAATCTCCGCTGCCTTGGTATCCGCAGGATGCATCAGACCGTTGAGGTTGAGGACAACCCCATCACCCGCGGTCAGCTTGCAAAGATTGCGCATCTCGTTAAGTACGAAGTAATTGACTAAGGAGGACACAGAGATGAAACTTGAAAATTTGAAACCCGCAGCTGGCGCAACCAAGACCAGCAAAAGACTCGGACGTGGCCAGGGTTCTGGCAAGGGCGGTACCTCTACCCGTGGTACCAAGGGTGCACAGGCTCGCGCCGGTTATGAGCACAAGATTGGCTTCGAAGGTGGTCAGATGCCTATTCAGAGGCGCCTCCCTAAGTTTGGCTTCAAGAACCCTACCCGCGTAGAGTATCACGCAGTCAACCTTAAGGACCTTCAGGACCTCGCAACAAAGGCAAATGTTACCGAAATTGACGTAAACCTCCTCAAGGATTACGGCTACGGTGCCAAGACCGACCTCATCAAGGTTCTCGGCAATGGTGAAATTACCAGCGCTGTTACCGTTAAGGCCGATGCCTTCAGCAAGTCCGCAATTAGCAAAATCGAAGCTGCCGGTGGTAAGGCAGTGGTAAACGAGTAGGATAATGAAGAAATTTATTGAAACAATAAAGAATATCTTCAAGATTGAGGAGTTGCGCAAGCGTTTGGGCTACACCTTTTTGCTCATCCTTGTGTATCGTCTCGGTTGCTTCATCGTGCTTCCGGGTATCGATGCCACCATGCTTGCAAAGCTCCAGAGCACAGCTTCTGAAGGTCTCGTAGGCCTTTTGAACATGTTCTCCGGCGGTGCCTTCGGTAACGCATCAATCTTTGCACTGGGCGTGATGCCGTACATCTCGGCATCAATTATCGTCCAGCTGCTCGGGATGTTCGTGCCCTACTTCCGCAAGCTCCAGCTGGAGGGCGAAAGTGGTCGCCAGAAGATGAACCAGATCACCAGGTATCTTACCATTCTGGTCATCTGCATCCAGGGCCCTGCTTACGTGCAGACTCTCCACAGCCAGATTCCCGCTTCGGCTTTCGTAGCCGTTAACCAGCTTGGCTGGAGCAACTTCATTTACAATCTGGTAGCCACCATCATCCTGATGGCCGGTTCCATCTTTGTAATGTGGCTGGGTGAGCGCATCACCGACAGAGGCATCGGTAACGGTATCTCCCTCATCATTATGATAGGTATCGTAGCCCGTCTGCCTTACGCCCTTATGGCTGAGATTGGTGAGAAATTCACCACCACCAACGGCGGTTTCCTCATGCTTATCGTAGAACTTGTAATCTGGTTCTTTGTGATTGTAGCAGCCATCGCACTTGTACAGGCAGTCCGTAGGGTTCCCGTACAGTACGCCAAGAGGGTTGTCGGCAACCGCCAGTACGGCGGCGTCCGCCAGTACCTCCCTCTGAAGATCAATGCTGCCGGCGTTATGCCTATCATCTTCGCCCAGGCACTGATGCTCTTCCCTCTGATTTTCGCCCGTTTCGACGCAACCAGAGGTCTCGCTGCAACCCTTGGAAACTATACAGGTTTCTGGTATAACTTCATATTTGCAATCCTCATCATCATCTTCACCTACTTCTACACTGCGGTAACCATCAACCCTACCCAGATTGCAGACGACATGAAGAGGAATGGTGGATTCATCCCTGGTGTTAAGCCTGGCAAGAAGACCGTAGAGTACATCGACAGCATCATGTCAAAGGTTACTCTCCCCGGTTCCATCTTCCTGGCTATCATAGCTATTCTCCCTGCTTTCGCAATGATTCTGGGTGTCAACAACCAGTTCGCAAGCTTCTTCGGTGGTACCTCACTGTTGATTCTTGTAGGTGTTGTACTCGACACATTGCAGCAGATCGAGAGTTATTTGCTGATGCGTCACTACGACGGTCTCATGAAGACCGGCCGTTTGACTGGACGCTCAGGTATGTAGTTCTTTGAAAATTTAAGGTAAGATGGTTAAGCCCAAGACCCAAGAGGAAATTGAATTGCTCCGCGAGAACGGTATTCTGGTCTCCAAGACCCTCGCAGAGGTTGGCAAGGTTGTGGCTCCCGGTGTTACCACCGCACAGCTCAACAAGGTCGCCGACGAGTTTATCCGCGACAACGGCGCAATTCCCTCCTTCCTTGGCTTCGAAGGCTTCCCCGCAGCAATCTGTGCCTCGGTTAACGATGTAGTGGTTCACGGTTTTCCGTCGGACTATGTCCTCAAGGAGGGCGACATCGTGACCGCAGACATAGGTACCTTGTACAAAGGATATAACGGTGACTCTGCTTACACTTTCCCTGTTGGGGAAGTGTCGGCAGAAACCCGTAAACTCCTTGATGTTACAAAGGCCTCGCTCTACAAGGGCATTGAGGCTGCTGTTGCAGGGGCTAGGGTAGGCGATATCGGATACGCGGTGCAATCTTACGTAGAAAGCTATGGTTTTTCGGTGGTCCGCGAACTTGAGGGCCACGGTATCGGCAAGAGCATGCACGAGAACCCAGGCGTTCCCAATTACGGACGCCCCGGTCACGGGCCCAAGCTTGTCGACGGAATGACCATTTGCATTGAGCCAATGGTAAATGCGGGAGGCAGGAGTGTGTACCTGGACAGGAACGGATGGGCCGTTCATACCGCAGACCATTCCAATGCAGCCCACTACGAACTCACGATTGTTGTCCGACACGGCAAGGCCGAGCAGCTGTCAACCTTTGATTTTATCGAGAAAGATCCCAAGATTAATTTTTAAAGTGTAATTTTAATGTCAAAACAAGTAGCAATAGAACAAGATGGAAAGGTTATCGAGACCCTTCCAAACGCGATGTTCAAGGTCGAGCTTGAGAACGGTCACGTCCTCCTGTGCAATATTTCCGGGAAGATGCGTATGAACTTTATCCATATACTTCTGGGCGACAGAGTTAAGGTTGAAATTTCACCGTACGATTTGACCAAGGGCAGAATATCTTTCAGATACAAATAAAAACATAACGATATGAAAGTCAAAACATCCATCAAAAAGCGCAGCGAAGATTGCAAAATTGTAAGGCGTAAAGGCCGTCTTTATGTAATCTGCAAAAAGAACCCCAAGTTCAAGATGCGTCAGGGATAATAAATTGTCTAACAATTAATTAAAGTAATAATATGGCAAGAATAGCCGGTGTTGATTTACCCAACAACAAAAGAGGCGATGTAGGTCTGACCTACATCTACGGAATCGGCCGCAGCACAGCCCAGAAGATTCTGGAGAAATGCGGTATCGACAGTGCTATCAAAGTCGGTGATTGGGATGACGCCCAGACCGCAGCAATCCGTGCTGAGGTTGGCGAGCTCAAGATCGAGGGCGAACTCCGCTCCACAGTACAGATGAACATCAAGCGTTTGATGGACATCGGTTGCTACCGCGGAATCCGTCACCGTATTGGACTCCCTGTTCGCGGACAGAGCACAAAGAACAACGCCCGTACAAGAAAGGGCCGTAAGAAGACTGTTGCCAACAAGAAGAAGGCAACCAAGTAAAAAGTAGATGAATTATGGCAAAGAAAACTACAACATCCAAAAGAGTTGTTAAGGTAGAAGCTTATGGCCAGGCCCATATCACATCTACTTTCAACAACGTTATCGTGTCCCTGACCAACAACCAGGGTCAGGTAATCAGCTGGAGCTCAGCCGGTAAGTGCGGTTTCAGGGGTTCCAAGAAGAACACTCCCTACGCTGCACAGATGGCAGCTGAAGATGCCTCCAAGACCGCATACGACGCAGGTCTTCGCAAGGTAAAGGTCTATGTAAAGGGTCCGGGTGCAGGCCGTGAGTCCGCTATCCGCACCATCAACAATGCAGGTATCATCGTTACCGAGATTGTCGACGTAACTCCTATGCCTCATAATGGTTGCCGTCCTAAAGGCCGTCGCAAGGTTTAATTTCTAAAGTTAAAGAATTATGGCAAGATATACAGGACCTACCACCAAGATCGCCCGTAAGTTTGGCGAACCTATCTACGGATCCGATAAGAATTTCGAAAAGCGTAACTATCCTCCGGGACAGCACGGACTCGCATCCAAGCGCAAGAAACAGCGCGAGTATGGTGTTCAGCTCAAGGAGAAGCAGAAAGTTAAGTATATGTATGGTGTTCTCGAGCGTCAGTTCCGCAACACCTACGAGAAGGCTTCCCGCATGGAAGGCCAGAAGGGTGAGAACCTCGTTCTCCTTCTCGAGAGCCGTCTTGACAATGTTGTATACCGTCTCGGTATCGCTCCCACCAGGGCAGCAGCACGTCAGCTCGTAAACCACCATCACATCACCCTCAACGGCAACGTATCCAGCATCCCTTCTACCCAGGTAAAGGCCGGTGACGTTATCGCTGTCCGCGAGCGCTCAAAGAGCCTTGAGGTCATCCAGAACAGCGTAGCATCCGCTACCAAGTATTCCTGGCTTGAGTTCGACCCCAAGACCCTCACAGGCAAGTTCCTCAATGTTCCTCTTAGGACCGACATCCCCGAGAACATTAACGAGCAGCTTATCGTTGACCTCTACTCCAAGTAATCTTTAACACCCCAAAAAATATGGCAATCTTAGCATTTCAAAAACCCGATAAGGTGATTATGCTTGAAGGAACCGATACCATCGGACGCTTCGAATTCAGGCCCCTGGAACCTGGCTACGGCCAGACCATCGGCAATGCTCTCCGCAGGATCCTCCTTGCATCACTCGAAGGTTTTGCCATCTCTCAGATCAAGGTCAACGGCGTTGACCAGGAGTTCGCCAACATCCCCGGCGTCATTGAGGGCATGCAGGATATCATCCTCAACCTCAAGCAGGTACGCTTCAAGAGAATGGTCGAGACTACCGATTCTGAGGAGGCACACATCGTAGTGAGTGGCAAGCAGGAGTTCACAGCAGAGGACATCTCCAAAGGATTGTCTTCTTTCAAGGTGTTGAACCCCGAGCAGCATATTTGCTCCCTCGAACCCTCTGTAAAGCTTGAAATCACCATCCTTATCACCAAGGGCCGTGGTTTCGTGCCCGCCGAGGAAAGCCGCGACGAGAATGCCCCCATCGGCACCATTCCCGTTGACGCAATCTACACTCCTATCCGCAAGGTCAACTGGACTGTAGAGAACTGGCGTGTGGAGCAGAAGACCGACTACGAGAAACTCAACCTCGAGATTGAGACCGACGGTTCCATTTCTCCTAACGAGGCTCTTCAGGAAGCTGCAAACATCCTCATTTATCATTTCAAGCTCTTCACCGACGACAAGAAGATCTCCCTCGAGAGCGCACTTGAGTCCGAGAGCAAGGAGCTTGACGAAGAGAGCCTCCGCATGAGGCACATCCTCCTCACCAAACTGTCCGACATGGGACTTTCAGTCCGCGCTTACAACTGCCTCAAGGCTGCCGACATCGACACCTTCGCCGATTTGGTATCCTACAGCCGCAGCGAGCTCATGAAGTTCCGCAACTTCGGCCGCAAGTCTCTCAACGAGATTGACCAGTTGGTAGAGAAGATGAAACTCTCCTTCGGAATGGATGTTACCAAGTACAATATTGAACCCAAGAAAAAGAACATTTAACGATGAGACACAATAAAGCAGTTAATCATCTTGGCCGCAAGAGTGGACACCGCAAGGCGATGCTCTCCAACATGGCAACTTCCCTGATTCTCAACAAGAGGATTACCACCACCGTTGCCAAGGCAAAGGCAATCAAGCCTTATGTAGAGCCCCTCGTTACCAAGTCGAAGGACGACACCACCCACAACAGGCGCGTCGTTTTCTCCTACCTCAAGAACAAAGAGGCCGTATCTGAACTTTTCCGCGTAATCGCACCCAAGGTTGGTGACCGTCCCGGTGGATACCTCCGTGTCCTCCACACCGGTTTCCGTCAGGGTGACGGCGCAGAGATGGCTCTTGTAGAGTTCGTTGACTTCAACGAGGCCGCTCTCGAAAGCGCAAACAAGAAGGAAAAGAAGACCACCCGCCGCAGCCGCGCAAAGAAGGCTGAAGCTCCCGCTGAGAAGCCCGCAGAGGCCCCCAAGGCCGAAGCCGCTCCCGCCGAGGAAGAGCCCAAGGCAGAGTAATCTTCCCCTCAATAAAAAGACCCCCACCTCACCCAGGCGGGGGTCTTTTTACAATTAGGGCTTAAATCGTTGATACACAGGGACTTAATGTTCGGACGTCTCCCGTGAAAGCAGGAGACGTCCGAATGTTAGGTGTTTGATAGTCAGCGAGTTAGGGCTG
>Ga0065711_1043744_pt1 | contig 14540 bp, 14 predicted proteins | sample Hoacrofraction12_FD_59098 | JGI IMG/M metagenome (GOLD analysis project Ga0065711, IMG submission 59098) | Hoatzin crop microbial communities from Cojedes, Venezuela - Epithelial fraction 12 v2 (version 2) | ecosystem: Host-associated > Birds > Digestive system > Esophagus > Crop | place...
TTAAAAAAAAAAAAAAAAAAAAAATTAAAAAAGCTCTAAGATGGTATTTTTAGTCTGGGATATTTCCACGTTGGTTTGCTAGCACTGCGATCCTTTGCTTGCTTTCTGGGACAGAGGGAGGCAGGAATTTGACCGTTTTTTTTTTGGTAAAGGGATAGCATGCACTCTTCCCCTCTGGTGAAAACAGTATTAACATGAATTGGGTCAAAGGATCTCGGAGGTAGACTTCACGTTGAATCAGAGATTCGTCCCGTAGTGTGGATGGAGAGGTGTCACCGTTTCATCGCCTTTCTCTCTGGAAGAGGTGTCCGGGGTCCGGCAAGAGCAGTGGTTTCTGTGCCCGCCGCGTGGCCTCGCCACAGACTCTGGAAGCAGTCAGGTTTGCTTCCAAGGCTTCCTCCGCCGGCCTCTCAGAATCGGGGCTGGCCCTCGCTTGGCTTTCTGTCTGACAAGCAAACCAGCGAGGGAAAAACAAAAGCCGAGGTGTAAACAGAGTCTTTTCTTTTCCTCATATGATCCTGCGAAGCGCTGAGTATTTTCACCCCTCTAATGAAACCCTGGCTCCGTGCAATGCGCAGAGCATTCGAGTTCACTGAGTATTCACTGGCGATTACGCAGATTCGGGTCAGTACTTGGCTGAATTCAGCCCGGGCTCCTCACCAGGGCCGCGGGGAGCAGCTTGCCCATCCCGGGGGGCACCCGGCAGCTCGTCCCGGCCGGTTTATAACCGGTTCTGTTTCAGCCTGGGTTTGTTGCATTCGTGGAACTCCCTCTGCTGGATACCTTCGCGGGATGTTTTTGTTGCTGTGGTTGATGTAGCCCCCTTGCTGAGGCCTTTTTCCTAAGGACGGAGTGTGAGCGAAGGGAGAAGAGTCACATTTTGCTAAATGAGGCTAAAAAATGAGGATTAAGGGGTTAGATTTCCCTGTAAACCACCGGTACTGAGGCTTTTCAGCTCTGACCACCAAGTCTTTTTCACTCACTTTCCCCTGTCTCCTTCCAACCGCTGTGATGCTCAGCACTGCTGTCACACGCTGTATAAAAATATTTAAAATTAATCAGACCCATATTTTTCTGGCTGAACAGGCAGCTGACCTGGGAGAACAGCAGATCCTGGTCTGCTCCCAGTCATGTCTTCTTTTCTGAAGATTAATGGCAAATACAGAAGCAAATCCCAGGGCAAGGGAGCAGTGCCTGTGCCACCTGTTGCCCAGGGCAGTACCTTGACCACTAAGCTGTTTTTGTTTCTTCTTGGGTTAATTCCTATTAAATTAATTGCCGAGCAGAGCTGGTCCCAGTGGAGGAAAGGAAGGAAACTGCAGCCAGAGCTGTAGCTTGGTGGTTGTGAGTTTGGTGGGAAATGTCTGTGTGGTTCCCCCCAAGCTGCACTGATGCTGGGTAGATACACAGAGGTCCTTGGAGGTGTTAGACCTGCTTGGAGGTGTTCACGTAGATCATCTCTGGAAGAATGAGAAACCCAGGTCTCTCAAGGCCAGCCTACAGAGAGGGACATCCTTGTTCCCAGCCAGAAGAACCCCGGCAGCAGGCTGACTGTGTGTCAAAACAAACCTGAGAAGAGCAATTCCTTTATGTAAAACCAGGATGCCACAGGTACCTAGAATGGAAGTAACCAACCCCAACACATCATTAATCGAGAACCCAAGCACCTAATTGATCAAGAAGAATCAGATTTATGCATTTGATGACTTTATTTAGTGGTATCAGTCAGAAATGTTTGAGATGTGAGAAAATGTTTTAATGAAAGCAAAATATGAAATACAAATTATTGTGTTGTCAATACAGCTGTCAAAATATCAACAATGACCAGCATATACTGAGAGCTAGCAGCAGTGCTCATGGGCTTTCCTTGGACTGCTGAGCTATTTTCACAAATAGCTCTCTGGTATGAAATGAAAGTCATGGAAACTTCTACAGCTAAAAATACAATGGTCATTTTATACAATGAAAGAGGGATCAAGATTTATTTATTTTATTTTCTTCACCGATATGCACAGCTGTAAAGTAGATTTATCAAGGTCAGTCTTTCATTTGATAGAAATCAGCTCTTCAGTTGACTTACTAGTGACACATACAGAGCTACTGAAACACGCTGAGATTTAAGAGGCGAAACACAATATACAGCTTTGACTTGGCAAGATAAACATATCAGCTTTAAGCATAAATACTGCTGATCAATTGCAGGTGAAATCTGAATAACGATAATGGAATTTATCCAGGTCTGAATGCAGAGCTGCGCTGCTTTTCGTTGGCCTTCTCCCAGAATAACAGTGATCCTGGCTCTTGTATTTCATCTTTGCTGTTGGATTAGGAGCACTGGATGCCCAAGGGACACAGATCAGGTCCAAAACTTGCCTGGCATACAGTGCTGGCAACCCAGCTCTTCAGAAAAATGTGAATTGTCTCAGCCCACATAGGCAGATTTGTAAAAAGAAGAGTTTCTCTTTCAAATTTTCCTCATGGGCATTTCAAACATCCCATTTCCAAGCTTTTTTACTGCAAAAACAAAGACCAGAACTGCTTAGATTTTGTTTTAAAGGGGAAGAGGAGAGGCTGACATAAAAGCAATGTCTCCTGGAGAGAGATTTTTGCCCTTTGTAAGAGGGCAAAGACAGCTGTAGTTGGGTCAGCGAATGTTTTAGTCACAGACAACACACACTTCAAAGACTTGATACAGCTAGGTCTCAAACGGACTGTCTCTGGATGTTTGCCTTTATTTATCTGTACCTGTTTCTCTTTGGGAGCTGCACAGCAAACCCCACAATCAGATCTTCCAAAAAGCTTTTCAATACTTCCCTGTTCACCTTAAGCCGAAATGACCCAAGAAGAGCCATTCCACTGGTATGTTCTTCTGAACTTCGTTTTCTCAGCTGATCCCAAGAAAGAGTAAAAATGTCTGCTGTCAGAAAGTGTACGATTCACTTTTATTTCACCCAGATGTGTTTCTTTCCGGACAGCTAACAAGGTTCAAACATGTTTCACGCACTGGGTAGGACGCATAACTGGAAGAATAGCACTGGCATGGCCGGAATGGTGTCAGCTGAGAGTTTTATTAACCCGTCAGTATAGTTGTGGCTCTGCTAGACGCACAATAGCGGCTTGGTTACACAGCAAATATGGAATGTTTCACCAGTAAAGAAAAAGCGACACATGGACTTTAGAGATCTGTTAGTAACAGAAATGTGAGTATGCATTGGCATGGAGTTTACAGTCAGAAGATTGCTGGAACATCCATTTTGACCTCTGACATAATGCAAGCTATAGTGTATCATTGAGATACCTGTATATGGAGACCAAAGGCTTGGCTTTAGAGCTCCAGAAGTGTGTCCAGGTTGCCTTTACCGTTTCAAAAGATGACAGATTCAGACAGTTCCCAAGGTATCCAGTCCTGTGCTCTTTCTCTCTGTCTCCAAGAGAGAACACTTGGTAGCAATGGCAGAACTCTGGAACCCCAAATCCAATCGAATATGAAAGCAGAGAAATGTCAAGAAAAAGCAGTAAGCCAGATTTGTCAGAGGGGATGAAAGATATTGTCAAGGAGAGGCAAATAGTACTGGAAAGTGTGATCTATAGTAGCGTTTCATCCGAAAGCTGCAAAAGAAGATTCACTATACCTGGGAAGAATCAATTAAAGATACAAAGGGTACAGTATGGCAAATCACTGATATTAGGGAGGGGTCTGTTAGTTGTTATTATTCGGTGAATAGCATGTCTCCACTGCTTTCTGATATTTCTTCTTAGTTACAGATATTTCTTACTACAGCTGAGTAAATCACCTGCTGAGGTGAGATTAGACTTGTTCTTCAGACCTGCTAGGATCAAGCCTTCTGGCTGGTACTACCTGGGTAGCTTTGCAGCATCCAGAGCAGATGTATTTCAGGAAACACAGGTAAGCACTCCCCGATATGATAACGGTGATGATGATAATGACTGTAGCAGTAAGAGCTGGTGATACCGCATCCTCCAGAACCGAGTGGTCTCCTCCTGTTGTGGAGAAGGGAGGCAGCTCTGTGTTCTCACCTAGTAATGACAGAGTAGTCATGAATCAGAAATTACATCAGGAATTGAGCAAAATATATAGCACTGGTGGTACTTAAAAAGAAAAAGAGGGAAAAAAAGCACAAAATAGGGCGCATTGGCATTCATCTCAGTTACATTTAGACATTTTCAGTGTACATTGGAACATCTGAGCTAGTGCCTCTCAGCTTTGCTTGCAAAGAAAAGCGAAAAATATAGTCTGTGAGGGCACAGTCAATTTGCCTAATTTTAGCTGTCTTTAACATGAGATGAATCTCTCCCTCAAAGTACTTTTTCTCTGCAGAGAGTGTAAAGGAAGTTGGAGGATGACTAACTTGGAAATGGGTGGTTGTATTTGGTCAAATGAATCCCACACATGAAGTTTTTTGTTCTTGGAAAAAGAAAACAGAAAACAGCTATTAAACCTGGTTCTGTGGAAATATCCTTATGGGTGGCATGGGAATTGAAAAAAAAAGAAAAAAATCAATGCAGTGAATACAAGGAGAGGCTGCAATGACACCTGAGCCGTGAGGCTCTGAAAATGGCTTGGGAGTAATTCTGTTCCTGAAAGGTAAGATGATCTTTGACACACTTTGACCGTGATTTAGCTTAATCAATTCATTTGGACTATCCTTGGCACTGACCCTTACCCTGGGGTTAGATACTTGCCACATGCAAGCAAAAACCTCCAGAACTACAGACACACAAGATATGTTACTTCGTAAATGCACTCCTGAGAAGCGGTATTATTTAGCTGTTTTTTTCCTTGATGATCAATATGCAATTTTTTCCCCAAAATACTGCTCAGAAGCAATGCACTTGGCCACAAGCACAGACTATGTCGCTCTTGTCCACTACAGACTATGTCACTCTTGTCCACTGAGTTGCTATTCAATATCCAAATCAATAGCAGTTACCCCCTGTTTCAGAGCTCTGCAGTACTGTCCCCCATTGTGGTCCTCAGTCAGAGGTGTGATGAGCATCTTAAGTACGTATTTACTTGCCATAAAAACCTGTGATTGGGTTAGGGATATGACCAGATTGCTTTAAAATCTATGTCCGAGCCTACTTTCTGTTTACCTTCCCAGTTCCTCGCTTATCGACATTCCTGTGTAATTCACCCCTACTTCATAGATAAATTCCCCATTGGCATTATTTTTTAGATAATTTGATCACCGTCATAAAGAGAGCTCATGCCTGATGCAGCATGTTCACACTTCTGCATAAGGAGTGGTACATCTGATTTTTGCATGGAGAGTCATATTCTCTTAGCAGAGGTAGAATGATTTTGCAAGACCCGACAATGCAGAATCCTGCTCTCAAAGTAAGAGCAGAAACAAGACCCGCACTCCATTTTTCCTTGTCATTTTTAACCCTGAGCTTGTTTCCTTTCCTTTAGCACAGGTGATTTTATATATATATATATATCTTACACACACACATATATATATATAGTGCATTCTGCATACCTATAGCTGCCTGCTGACTCTGTTAGCAAAAAGAACACCAAGCTGTTGTATTTTCCATGTGGAATTTCATCTAAGTTCAAAGGACAGCACACTGTGTTTTCTAAAGGAGTTATCCTTATGTACATTTCCCAGGGGAATCTATCAAAATGAGGAAACAGGAGCTTTAAATAGGATTTTCCTTTGAAAGCTGCACTAAAATCCCCATTTTAATCAAGAGCTTTTCTTTAATAGGGGCCAGATTTTTCCATTCCCCCTCTTGTGAGCAGAATAGCGATTCTGATGAAAGTTTTTCGAAGTCTGAAATATGCTGTAGATTTTATTGGTGCTTCTCATCTAAGACTTCTTCCTCCCGTGCTCTGGCTACTTTCAATGGGAGGTCTTGAAGTGCAGCCACTACTCCTACTGTGCCGATATCCCACCGATTTCAAGATCACACTAATTAAAAGCTCACCTCTGTTATGATGCCAGACAAAACACTCCCCAGTAGAGCCAGGCTGTGAGATTGCTAGCCTTGATTCTTGCTACGTTTAGTATGGTTTTAACTAGCTAAAATTATGATAATTTCACTGTTACTTTGTCCTTTTCACCTGTTTTGTTTTTCCTTGCCCTGTTGTCTTGCCTTGTATACAGACCGTAAGCCCTGTCGTACAAGGACTCACTAAATGGGTGGAGGAAGGTGGGTCTGGGCGTGGGGCTGCGTCTGGCTCCTGCAATACAAACAAGCGATAGCGTGAGCACTGAGATCAGCCCTCGCGTTCAGCTAACTGAGAACGCAACGTCGGTGCGAAACGTGAAGCCTGGCGAAGAATTCAGACGGTAACAGAAGGGCGAGTGGCGTCTGTGAGTGCCACTGAGAGGTCTGCGCTCCCCTTGGTACCATTTTCAGCTGCTCCAAGTACGAGTTCATTTTTCACCTAAACCCTTCTGCATCTCAGCGACTGCAGAAACGGATGCATGGCAACGCCTCTGAAAGAGGGAATGCGACTGCCCTGGGAGCATGTCCATCGGAGCTGCTGCCGCCGTACAAGACCTCTCTTTCAGTGAGTAAATGATATGCTAATAGCATGCTAACCCTCCCCGCACAGATGCAAGCAGTGGACGGGGCCGGGCCCTCTGCAAAAGCAGAACACAGAGGGCTGTTCAGGCTTGTTCTTTCTCTGCAGTATTGACTTTTCCTATTAAGTTACGCTGCCTCCAGTTTTCATGGCAGAGAGATTGCCAGCTCGGATACCCACAGCGCTGGCCCTGCCGTTCTTTGTCCGCAACCTGACCCACCAAGGAATGAAAAGGGCAAGTCTCACAGTCAGCGATGGGGAGCAAGACTGCGCGGGAGAGGGCAAGGTGCTGACATCTCTGCACCTCCAGCTTCACTTCACATCAAGCTCCAGCTACGTGTCCTCACATCCAAAGACCCTCATAGCTCCGCTCTGTCTGGCCAGCTTTTGTCCCTCATCAAGTTGCTTCCAACAAATCCAACTTTATCCTGCATTTGTTTATGTTTCCCATGATCCTATTTACACTTGGCATCTTACTCAGCCTTAAACTTACAATCTTTCTCTCTTTGAAATTCCTCTTGAAGACCTAATTATCTCCTCTTCTGAAAGAAATCAGACAGCACATCCTGGAAGGAGTGGAGAGCAGTCCTGCTTTGTTTACAGCATTGAAAACTGAAGATTCCACAAATGTCCTGATTTACCCATCTTTTCTTATAGCTGTATAAAACCAGCCAGCTCCCACATCTTTGAAAAGGCAGGTTTTTTACATATGTAGAATTGTGTGTGCTTTGATTTTCTCCTCGCCTACTCAAATTATACTGTTTGTCTTCTCATGCTGTAAAAATTTTCAGGACCAAACTGCCTTAATGTATTTGAAGTGCTGCCAAAGCATAGATAAAGCCTTCGGTCGTGCAAGGACACATGTATGCAGAATGGCTTATGCGATTCTTCCTATTTTTTGAATTTTATACCGATACACTAACATTGACCTTCCCCATGAGTATATGGAGTGATTTGGAAAGAAGTTGAGATCAGCATTTGAAGGCATCCTTACAACAAGTCCTTCCTTCACCGTGAGTACTGTCTACCATGAGTGGGATCAAAATGTCATTTCCAAGTCTGAGTGCAGTGGACTCTAGCTCAGACTGAGGTTAAGTGCTTGTCCTCTTAAAAGATGTCTCTTCTGTCAGGACAAATTTTCTTGAATGACCTGAGTCCGGAAAAATTCAATACTTGGCTCTTCACAAAGCAGAAAAGACTAACTCTGTGATCACCCCACACAGGCATGCTGCTGGAACAAAGCTGCAGAGCATGTGCCTAAGGAGTTGTCTCCTCTCCAGTGGCTTAAAGTACCAGTCAGAGCTGATATTTTGATCTTGCTGACTACAGCCCAGCCATGAAGTGAAATCCTGCATGCTGGCTGTGGGACAGCTGGTGCTGGACCCTAGCGCTGGGTCTTTGCTGAAATAGCCACGTGGTAACAAGGAGAGAGTTCATACCCCAGCACCAGGGAAAAGTTCCTGGGATGTTGTCTTGAAAATAAACTAGCGGTGAATCACTGCTTGAATTCTGAGTCACTGACTCTAGTAACATACACTTTCTCTGCTATACAGAAAATACTAGTGTTCCCCATGAAATAACATTCAGCAATCGTGATGGGCAGAGCTTAGGGTCCAAAGTTCATCAGCCCAGCTACTTTCACTCCCTGTAGGGGCCAGACAGTGGGAAAAGGAGGGGGAGTCCAGGAAAAGATTGTGCAAATCAACCCTGGAGCATAAAATACAGCACCTGTCCTACACCACGGAAATGCCAGCTGCTCCTTATGATAAAACGGGATGTAAACCTTATTTTTGCAAGTTTCTACAACAGTTTGTCAGAGAATTTAGTCGGTTTAGAATTTCATTTCTTCAACAGTTTTCACAGTTCTTTGAATTGTTAAGACGGGAAGGGGTAAGACAAGGAGAAATGGGGCTAGAGACTAAGAAAGCGCAGATCTGGAAAACCCACCAGACTCAGTTGGGAGGTGTATGTCTGTTTTACAGATAGGAATCATTGCACATATTGAGACAACTCAGGAAGAATGGCACATCAAATAATAGATCCGCTGAAGGTACATGCAGAGGTACTGCTACATTTGTATATATTTTGACCTGTGTGCTTACCCCAGGGCTGTAGACTTTCTAGCTTTTTTCTGTTCAAGGACAAATGTACCACACAAGATGAACATTTTTTGTCTGGAAACCTTTCTGTGCACAAAGACTATCCACAAAGTCCTACTTCACAGCAGAAGCAGAAACAAAGACATTCTACCAGCAATTGTTCAAATTAAAGACAAATAAACGCATTTGTTCAAAAAACCAAGTACTCAGCCCACGCGAAGTCTGGCTTTCAGCTGCATTATAAGGTTCATTGCTGCTCCCTTCCTCTCTGCTTTCTTTTTCCTTTGGGACTGCAGCTCTACAAAGCAGACCCAAACCACAAATTGTGTTCATGCCAACCCTTTCCTTGTGCTGATATCAATATGGTGCTGGCAGAGACCGGAGCTCTGGAGTGGGATGAGTGCCAAGTAATGTACAAAGTAATATACATTACCCAGCTGCACACTGTGCTGGACTTGGGGGTCATTCTTTGAGCATAGGCAGATGTCTTTAGATGTCTTTAGCCGGACCACCACCTTCTCGAGTCTTACCATAAACAGTTAACGATGTCCCAGTGTATCCTCCTAATTGGAGAGATGGATTTTGCAGCTTGCTGCTCTTCCTCAGACTGGGAAGGAAGCAAGAAGAAAGGAAGCCCTGGGAGATGATAAATGTGCAAGGTCTTGCTGTAGTGCAGGACTGAGCTAAAACTCTGCATGGCCAAAGGAATAGGATGTGTGTCAAGTGAAGTCTGACAAACATGTTTTACTACAAATAATTTAATTTTTCATTGTTAGAGTATGAGCTTCAGGAAATTTTTAAGGATACACAAAGTCTTTTCAAAATTCCTCTGCTGCCAAGCAGAAACACACATGCTACAGTATGTTCCCTACTGAGATGTAATGATGTGAAGACCAGGAATTATCTCCCCCTTGAATGCACCAAGGGTGTATGGCCCTGGAGAGTGCGTACTGAGATCATGTGGCTCCTTGCAAACAATCCTGAGTTCCTCCTAGACCTCTTCCCACACAGAGGACCTACAATTCTCCCATCTCCCTGCACAAGGCAGGTTTGATGCTAAGGTGTTTCTGGCCTGTAATCAGACACTGTGATTCCTTCTGTCACAAAGTTATATGCCAAGAACATCTCACTAGCTGAGGCAATTAGCAGTAAAGTCTCCAGCTGTTCTCAAAGGTCTCTGTCTGCAATTTTCTCTTTCGAGCCCTGCAATTCACCCTGCAGCTTGTCAGAGCCAAACACAGCCACCTGTTCATTAAATCCCGCAAGGCAGCACGAAACCACTTCTTGGCCTGTGGAGATGACTGTCCTCAGTCACTTATAATTTCAAAGCCTCTGTGATGTGGAAGAATGTAATAGAGGAGCAAAATACAATAACTTCAAGTAGTAGATTGCCCAGAACTTCTTCATCCCATCTGGCCAGCAGAAGAAGTCTCTTTATGCATCTCCATTGGGTGTGAGGTGTTCTGCAAACATACAGACAGAAAAATAAAGGATTTTGTCCCAGATGTGAATCAGCTGGATCTGGGACAATGAACTCAGCAGGCTGGAAAGCAGGAGGTATCATCAAGTGAGAGTAGAAATAAGGAAGGGTAGGAAATGTCTGGAGATATTTGAGGAAGAAGAAGTATCAAGAACTGTTTGTGGAACACAGATGTAAGCACAGGCCCCATGTACCATCAGGCTGGTGGTGCTAATACTAAGGACTAAACTAGGTGACCCTGCTTCAGCAGGGGGATTGGACTAGATGATCCACAGAGGTCCCTTCCAACCTCTACCATTCTGTGATTCGGTGATGCTGTAAGGAAAGGCAAAGGGATTTTGCTGCACTGTGCTGCAATTAGCGATTTCTGTCTAAGCACATTTCTGCAGAATTAGGACATGGGTTCATCACTCCAATGAGCCCTGAAAAGCAAATGCAGACCCCTCACCCTAGTCAGTCTACAATTTTTTTACCTTTTACTCCAGAGAGTAAAATCTGAAGCTTTCCTGGAAAACATTAAACATCTTCTCCCAGCTGCTTATTTCTCTTAGTGCTTGTGTTGTGCTAGAAGATCTAGGAAGCATTTTTATGCTGGAGCCTGATAATGTGTTGGTTTGCAGGTGGTATTGTATAAGACTGAGACTCCTGCTGACTGAGACACAGCTGTTAAAGAATTAACAGGAAAAACAGAAGCTCTGCCATGTATTTAGCCGAAGTGGAATTTAACCAGAACTCTGAATAAGTTTCCGCAGCTTTATACTCGTGAAAAGCATTTTAATGGCTGTTCAGCAAAAAGCAAAGATGCCAGGACAAACTCTGGGTAGCAACAGAGATTTTCCTGCCCCTTCCCTGTGGCCATCTGTGACACAAGAGCTCTCATTCCCCTGGACCTAGTCCAGGATATTCACAAACCCAGAACTACAGCTCAATACTTTATTTTCAAATCTGAACCAAGGAGAATGTGAAAACCTCAGGAAGTGGCTGTGCTTTTGAGTAAACCTCCATAGATTTCCTGTCACGAGTGATGGCCCTTGGCAACTGAAGAAAATAACTTGACTATCTTCAAAGCAACACTGACTTCCATGAAATATCTATTTAAACTCCATACTACTAACTGGAGGAATTAATTTACTTTCTCTGAGGCCAAAACAAAAATCTCTTTCCAAAGGAGAGCTGGATACAAAAGAAACGGATGGTCCAAATGTACATTATTTACTTGAGATGTTAGTCTAAGAATTCAAAAAAGAGCATGAGTTTCTGTAAATTAAATGAGAATTCGATGTATGAGGTTGCTGGAGCAGAGCACTTGTCATTGAAGAGTGTGATTTGGCTGCTTTCTGCCTTTTGGCTTCATCTTCAGGTTTAAGGCCAAATTTTCCTTGTAATGGGATTACTTACGCTCAAACAGGCTGTAATTGTAGAATAATAATTTAGAGACGTAAGCACCAGGTAGATTTACCAGCTTCAAAAGACCCAGCAGGACCAGAAAAGCCTAAGCTCTGCAGGGTCGTTCATGGGCCTGTGGATAAACAGAAACCTGTGGACACAGCAAGTCAGGACCTGTTTTCCAGCTTGCATGACCCCACACTCGAACTAATGGAGAAATGGAGGAATCCTCATCTGAGCCTCCAGCAGTAGCTTGCTTCAGCTCGGAGTAAGAGAGTGAAAGGTGTGGCTACACAGATGAGAAACAAGAATCATCAGATTGTTTTTTGGTGGTCTGCTCCTGGTGCGGTTTGAACAATAAATGTTACTCGTTAGTAAGCTGTGCAGCCAACTGGATTCGAGCTTTATTAAAACACAGATAATTGCAAATGTTGAAAATCCATTACACCAGTCCAGAATTTTATGGTGTTTTAAAGTAAAATATACATTTCGAGGTTGGTTTGGTGGTGTTTTTTTTTTAATTTATGTTCTATTTTTACTTGTCCATGAAATGGAAGATTCAGTGTTTTCAAGGTTTTCTTTCCAAACTCAAGAACCCAAATATGAACAGGACAGTTCAGATTGTCATGTACCTACCACTCCAGAACCTGGGCCTTCAGAATGGCACAATATTTCACAAATCTGATGGCCATCCTTCACTGACTCTTGCCTTGCGTTTTCATTTTGCTACCAAAGAAAACACAAAGTGCCTGGAGAATCTTGTTTCTCATCAGCTGCCATCCGAGAAGAAAATCCTGATACGTTTGTATTTTATGACGTAAGGTTATTTAAACCGCTTAAATTCTGAAGTTAAAATTGCTGAGATCTCCAGTGAGAATGTTTTTGTTTACTTGGTCCTTCCTCAATGCTTATTTGAAAACCTGTAATTCAGCATTCTAATATCAATGCTGATTAATCAAATACATGCATTCTTCCAAAGGTGGTGGAATGAAGTAGTTCCATTGTTTTATCCATGGGGCATCGTTCGGGGGAGTCAGTCACACTTACAGTAGAAGAGCACACCAGGTTCTCCCCCAGGCTGCCTCTTGCAGGCAGGTCTGCTTCACTCCTTCACTCCCTGTGTCAGATGCTACGATCTACAGCAGACGTACAGACGTACAAGGCTGATGTCTTGCGCTGTGTTGTAGGGCTCACCAAATGCAGATGGCAGCCAGAAGAGACTCTATAGATACTAGATGTGACATAATTTTCCTTCCAACACAAAGATGTCTCTCTTTGACCCCTATCTCCAGGAGCGAAGAATCGCCTCAAGAAGCGGTTTTGCAGGGCATGAGCCTCCCATAGCCATTTTACAAGCCTTCCCTTTCTTTTCAGTGTATTTTGTTTCCCTGATGCCATGGACAAATCACTATTACGTTTACAAAACCACACATCATATATTGAAAAATGAGCAGATACCAGAACATTAATTTCCATGTAAGTATTCAGACTGAGCAGAGGGGACAGAACTGGGATCATGCTAAAGTCTAAAATCCCAGAACCGACATGAACAACAGCATTTTTCATCCTGTTCTTGAAAGAAATTATTTCCTCAGAGTCCTATCCTTTTCATTGCCTAAGAAAATAAATAAATAAATAAATATGTAGGCACACAAAGTCAATTGTTGTATTAGTTTTCGGTTAAAAGGTGTGGAGTCACCTCTGTTATTAGGACTCAAAGCCAAAAGAATATGAGAGCAGTAAATGCTGGCTGCATGCCTTCCTACAGCCTGATTTTCCATTCCTACACCTTCTCTAAAAATTACTGGGAAATAAAAATTAACACAGCACAGGCGCACGCTTCTGTCCTTAAACATTCATCACTACTGCAGCAATCGAAAGTTTTAATCTCGGTAACCCCTGTGTTAAGCACTCCAGGACACATCTAGCACAGGCACAACGTCTACGCAGTCCACAGCCTTACAGGACACAACCTTTATGTCCTGTACCCGGGACCGCTTTCAGCTCTCCAGTCTAGTTTCAAATTGCCAAACCTTTCCAGTCATCCAGTCCATACAATAATCATTCTGCTTAGCCTACAACGCAAAGCAGTTCACTATAAAGCTCCTTTCACTTTTTTTACTATTCTGAGCCTGTAAACTTGTGCCCTGAAGCATCCAACAGAAGCAGGGAAGAAATCCCCTCTGCATTGCCTCTTTGTGGGGGCAGACAGCTCCCCTAAACGTGACCCTCTGTCCCCACGCTGCCTCTTTGCAGAACTGCGGGACTGACTCATCTCCCCCATTCCAGTTACTGAGCAGCCTAGACTCACACGCAGTGTTTAGATGGCTAAGTTCAGGTGAGACAAATACCAGCTTTAGAACCATATTTCAAAAGACAAATCCAAGGGTTACCTAGCAATGACATTAAAGGTGCAGAGGCTCTCAGCAGATTTAAACCCCCAAGTGAGTTATTCACTCTGCATTTGTGTATGATCCCTGTCTGACGGTTGGACCTGATGGTCTTAGAGGTCTTTTCCAACCTTAATGATTCTATGATTCTGTGTTCCTAGCCCTACACGTTTACAAGCTCCCTCTGCCCTCCACCTCAAGTTCAGAGCCCCAGAGCTCGCAGAGATGTGTTTCTTACACCAGGAAGCCAGGACCACACATTGCTCAGCTCCGTGAGGACCCACACACCATGTGGCTGTACCAAAACAGTCTGGTTCTTTAAATAGTGTAAAAAGGAAACATTATTTCTCCTTGCATCCTTTTCTATCACATATGCTCAAGACAAATAAAGCTTTAAAATCAAATCAGATCAGAAACGTCTTCGTGAAAATAATATGAGGTACAAGCAGTGGAGAGTCGGGTGAACAGATTCACAGATTCTTGTGGCAGATGAATACGTTTCAACACCAAAAAATATTATTGAACCCCGGTAGAAGCATTCATAGGTGAAATAAGGGTTGTTTTTCTTCATCTTTTTTTTTGGATGCAATTATGATGGAAAAGCGGGGGCTGGGGGGGGGGGGCAC
>Ga0065711_1043745_pt1 | contig 14539 bp, 5 predicted proteins | sample Hoacrofraction12_FD_59098 | JGI IMG/M metagenome (GOLD analysis project Ga0065711, IMG submission 59098) | Hoatzin crop microbial communities from Cojedes, Venezuela - Epithelial fraction 12 v2 (version 2) | ecosystem: Host-associated > Birds > Digestive system > Esophagus > Crop | place...
CCCCCTATAAATTTTGCCTGCGAAGTCCGTCGCCTGTGCCGGTCGCATCGCCTGGACGGCCGGGTCCCTTCGGTGCCCGCGAAGGTTAAGATGGGATCGTCTCTTGGCGGTGGTACCCGGTGGAGGCTGGAATGTGGAACGAGTTAAATTAAATCTCGGGAGATGCGAGTCGAATCCCTTCCTGCGCTGACCTGGATGCCCACGATCGGTGGGAGCTTGTGGGATTTCTGCTGTTGAAACCACACGTAGATGTAAGCCAAAGGGAGAAGCAGTTGGTGCTGGAATTTGAACCTGCTGCTGAGCTCTGCGAAACGGACGTAAGGTCTCAGTCCGGATTGCCTTTGTGCCTTTCTTAGGTGTTTGCAGCTGGAGTACCAAAGTTAGATTTTATTTCTTCTCAAAAAATCCCTAAACCAACCAAGCAACCCCCCTTGGTTCCGAATACGTTTCTGCCAAAATGCTTCATTAATTTTATGTACCAGGGTGTTAGCACCTGTCTAAACAATACTCGGAGAAATCCTACTGGTTGTTTTCACACCTGGAAGACTAGAGGCAGTTTTCTGTGTGGGAATTGGTTGCCCCCCAAATTCTACAAAATATACAGTGACTTGGCATCAGTAGAAGCTTCTGCCCCTGCTTGAAGTACCGGGATGTGGTTTTGAATAGAAATAGAATATGTGTCAGTACTGCTCTGAACAAAAAGTGACAGAAGCAGTTGTTATGCCAGGGGGTTTCCTGCATGGTGACTAAATATAATGCCTGCACTGACATATGGAAGTATTATTTTTGAAGCCAGATTCTCTGAAGACAAATGTTACAAAGTTTCAGAAAATTACATTCTATTTCATACAGAATATGTAATTTCTTCCATAACGAAAGGATGTGTTTTTACCTGTAGGTATTGGCAATATTATGCAAGAGAGTCTAGAGCAATGGTTGTCAATTTTTTTATTTCTGTAAGAAAAATGCCCCTTTTCTATATTTCTGATGGTTTGGATACATTCTGCATCCTTCTGAAAGGATCTGCCCACCAGTTTGGGAGTGTTAGAAGAGGCCAGGAAATCAAGCCTGTCAGCGGTCATTAGGTAATTATTCCAGTAATCTAGCAATCATTTTAGTAATCTGAGGCTCAGGTTTGCAATCAAGTAAAGGTTTGTTCCCATGCTTTTCCAAAGCCGACAGTATTAAATTGGCAGTGTAGGTTAAGTTGTGGACAAGTCTGAAGAACGGGGAGATGAATTGGTCAACAGGCAGCTAGACACTAAACCATCTTGCAATCTTTTGTGAGGTTAGGATTTTTTCTAAGGTCTTTATAATGCTGTCTGTTGATGTTGAAAGCCATAAACATGTTGTTGAAGGTGAAATGTGGCAGACTAATGCTGACTGCTGAATGTGCTTGCTCTGAATTATCAGCATCAAGAAGGACTGAAATACGGTTTCTTGATTTGAATCTCCATCTGTGGATATTTATTAGAAATTTAAAAAATCTCTGTAGGATACATATGGCAAATGAGTCATTTCTTGAACTTCTGTATTTTCTAATGTTCTGGGTTTTCTTTTTTTCTTCCCTATGTTTTAATGTTGTATTAAGGAGTAGTTATGCATTTAATAGGTACTTGCAGGTGTCACATACAAATTGAGAGCACATTATTAATTTAAGGATGGAAATCCATAGAAAACCAAGACAATCAAAATGAAATCTTAAGGTCTGAAATAATAGAGAAATTGATAAAGTTTTCCAAGCTACTTTTCATCTGCTTTTTTAAAGCTTCTGTCTTGTCTTAAAAAATGAGCATGACAACAAGTTGCAAGGTAATTTTTTGATATGTGAGTCACTAACATTTTTTGGTTTTGTGCTATAATTTTATCAGTGGAAAGACAGCTTGTTAAAACCAACGGTGCTTATTTCTCATATCTATAAGTTTCTGCAAGCCTTCAGAAAATTTTGAGCATTATTACTGCCTTGAAGTGTTGTGACTTTTGGGCCAATCCTAAATCATAAAGACACTGAATTATACTGATAGGCTTTGCATCAGTCCATGAAGAAAAAGAGGACTGCTTGTCAGTCTTTTATTTTTTTTGATGAGGCATTCCCATCATCCAGGGTTGGCACAGTGACTCTATAATGATCTGAGGGGGGAGGGAATACTCCTATTTTCCTAAGAGAGGGCTGGAGTCTGTATGAAGATACTGGGAGTTTGTTCTATTTGGAAAGATGCATACAAACTGTAAAAGTTAAGAAAATTCATTGGAAATGCTACAGCATATGTGTTGGAGGATATTAGGAGGATTTTGGTTTTCCCTTGTGAACCTTACAGTATTTAGCCTCAGACTGACTTTTGTTTTCTGCACACCTAGGAAGTTAATTGGGGCCATTTGACTTCCAGCCCTAGGATTCAGATGGCCTTTATGAAGCACGAGGAAGCTCTTTAGAGCTCCATTAAGGCTTACCTAAAACCCCCGTCAGAATGGTACGTTGCAGCTACTCTTTTTGCAGACATTATGAGCTTCCTTTAAAGCTTCCTGGAACCAATGAGCCTTTTTAACATTAATATTTAAAATACTAATGTATTTTAAATTTAGAATGGAATTCATTGTTGTCTACTACATTGATGGGTAAGAGAATCATCCATAATTGGGAATGAATACAGGAGAAAAAACGTGACATACTGAAGCAGTCAACCTTTGAATCTGTTGGGCATTAGAGCAAATCTTCCTGTTCCACAGCAGGATCCCTCTTGGAGCCAGAAGCTTTCTCAGACAAGGAGGTTCCATAGTGCCTCAGTCTACTGGATACTCTTCTTCCTGGTGGTGGGTGCAGGAACCAACAGGTTCTGTAGGGGATAAAGTCTTAGCTTTTTGCTTGTTCCCAATGTTCTTCCTTGCCTTGTGTCTGAAATGTTCATACAGCTGTACAAAATAGTTTTAAAACATTACCACATTAATCTATACTCATTTATCGACATTCTTGCTCTTGCCTTGAACTCCATTCACCAGGAAACAAGCTCTAACATAGCAGAATATATTTTTGATTTTGTGTTTTAAAGGACTAAATAAAGCAGACATCATTGTTCTTGCCTTCAGTATCAGTTTTAGTCCAAATACAGGATCTCTAGAGTAAAGACCAATGTATATAGTTGTAATATTTCTTTGCCCAATGTTAAACATATAAGTTCAAATAGTTTAGAATGTTGAAGGTATAGATATTAATTTAAAAATATCTTTGTTTCAAAGGCAATATTTAAGAATATAATCACATCTTTTTTGATGAGCATTCATCTGTGGAGACACAGAAACAGTAGTGGTTTATGGAGAGCCCAAATTAACAATAATGATGAAATAAATACGAAAGAAAACAACATTATGATTTGGGACTCACTTTTCACTTCCCTTTCTGTGGAGCAAGTGGCATGCCAGTTCCCACTTATGCTTGTATTTGATTTTAGAAGGATTCCAGATGAAAGTCGGATATGCACCACTGCTCAGTTGCACCTTAGATGGCTACATTACTGTTAATTGATAAAAAAACTGACTGCCTGAGAAGATGGAAGTGCTTTATGTTGCATTTCGGAAGCCCCTTCTGGCCAGCAGTAGTAACAGAGTGCTAACAGTCGCTTTTAAGAGGAAAGAAAGATTAAATCCACTTTTCATGTATAATAAATGCTACAGAAAGACTTGGGTGGGGCGTAGGCTTCACGGTTAGACACAGCGATGTGTTGACAAGTTTATTTTCATCCTTGCTTAGTAGCAAAATGCTAAATATATTCTTCTTTGGTTACATTAAAGTATGTTTCCTTCCAACTTTGTCCTTGGGTTGACATGTGTTTGTTTTATTTTTAGTGCTTGAAAACCAGCACAGTAGTATCCTGATAGAGTGCAGTGGAAGCAGTGGAGTCTAGCATGAGAAAATTAAATCAGATGCTTAATACTGAATTCATACAGGTGAAGAGGCAAAGATCTAGATACTCTTTATGAACACAAAAAAGAGTCGACTGACAGGGCAGAAGATTGTGAAATTTGATGGGGAGATTGCTCTTATTTGTTCGCTCAGAATGGATTTATCTTGAAAAATACAGAATAGAGCTATGTGATGGGAATCTGCATTTTCTTTGCTTTTGTAGGTGGTTGTCATATGTTTAGTGTTCATTGAACATGAAATTTCTGTGAATTTGTTGCATTGTTTTATCCTTCCAAGCTTATCTTGTTGGTGTGGGGGGTGGGAGAAATGTGCTAAAACACTTTATGTGAATTATTGATGTAAGAGTTCTGAAAGATGTGCAATTTATTGACCCAAGAAACCCCACCTTTTTTTTCTCACATTTTATTTCATGTGGCTTTTTAGAGGGATATAAAATTAGCCTAACACTTTTATCTTTGTGTCAACCTGAAGTCTGTGAAAAAACTGTAAATTACTAGTGAGCGTTAAGAATTAGGCATTAATTTGAATAAAAGATTTTTTGCTTAGAAATGAACAAGAGTGATGTGAGAACATGACTTTGGTACATTTTGTACCGTTTTAAAAATGGAAGCATTTAATGAAGAGAATGCTTCTGAGGATGGAGAGGATATATTCAGGAAGTAAAAGAAAGCGCATGATGAGACAGGAATCAGTGCTATTTTGGACTGTTGCAACATCTTTAGTAGAGTGGGAAATCTTGTAGGATATTGACCCAGAGCAGCATCTACAAGTGAAGAAATAGAGGAAAAGTAAGGGAACAATACAGAGTTAGATTTGAAATTCTTGACACCAGCTGAGAAACGATGCAGTTAATACCCCCAGCAGTTGCTTAAAAAAGCCTATATGTTATTTCCTCTGTTGCCTCTAGGTATGAAGAGGAAACGAAGGGACATTGTGACCTTTCTGTCAAAAGCAACACCCAGGAATACAAATGCATATAGGAAGCAAGTCTCTGATATTTTCTGAGAAAATGAAACAAAATTTATGAGAAATGAAAATAAAAAATAAGATATATTCTTGTGAGTGAGTGTCTGGGAGTGTCTGATGCAGGTAGTCAGCACACCGTTTAGTTTCACTGATAACAAAGAAATACCTATCAGTCATGGGACGTGCATGCATAATGGTGTTGCAACTGTTTGAGGACAACAGATTAGTGGTCCAGTTGAGGCTGACTCTTTGCAACAGCTGGATGTAAGAAAACTGGAACCAAGACAGTGTGAGGAGCCAGGGGGAGAAGTCCTCTGTGGGAAGAGACTTCAGGAGCGATGTCCATATTTCACTATCAACTCTGTGCTTCCACAGGAAATTGTGTCTCGATTGTGCTGAGTTTCCTCCTGTAATTTCCCACTGTTTCAAAGTCCTTGAATTAATCTCCTCTTCAATTTTGGAAGATGTACCTGTCCAATCATGGCCCAAGTAGAGGCCTTAATCCTTGGTGGATTAGTTTTTTTGGTTGGTTTTTTTTTGTTTGTTTGTTTATTTTAAATAGAGTGAGATTTTCATGCTGAACAACGCAGCTGCCTACACTGACTACATGTAGGCTGGCTGTGAAGGCAGAGACACCAGTAGGGTTCTACATTTATACAGATGAATCCACTGTTGTGTCTTTATATCTGAAGAATAAATGTGATTGCAATGTCATCTGTGGGATTTCATTGTAGAGTTTTTCCCTACTGATTTGTGTGAAAGGGAGAACCATACTTCCTGTGAACTGGGAAAAATGCAACAAACCATGGTAGAGCTACTGAATTTTCAGAGCCTTATTTCTTTGTATTTGTGGTGTAAATAGGCACATTTGTCTGATTTTCTATTTCACTTGAATGGGCAAGCAAGAGACACATTCTCTGTGGTTCAGAGAGAACGTGTACTCTTACAATTTGCAAATTAAGGGGGGAGGAAGTAAGAGGAAATGTCTTTTATGTGTATTGTAGCCTTTGCACATGTGGCTCTTGGCTTCATTCTACCTGTATATAATTTCTGAAGGATGACACTACAGCTAGTAGGACTACACTTTATTTGAATGTATACTTTTTCATCTCACTAGAATCTGGCTCTCCACCATACTTTGTTCTTGTAGGACAGATGTGACAGCAGTGGTGCAGTCATCTTGTCTGGTACATGCAATGGGCCTGACTGCTGTAAAACTGACACAAGAGAATGGAGTCCAGTTGATTTCTCGAGAGTTTTCTTAATTTTTTTTTTTTTTTTTTCTGTGGGGAGAAATAACCCATTTGAACACAAGAATTTTCCAAACCTTTTACTGTCAGATGGCCTCCATGGTCCACAGTCCATCCTTATTAAAATGTATTGAGCTGTCGGATCAGACCAACCTTTTCTTAATGAAAAAGAAAAATAATATTATGAAGAAAAGTCATCTGGTGAAATGATGTCAGAAAACAATTTCTTATTGATATAAATTGACATTGTAAAAGAAAACAGCCATATTTAAGAAATGTGAGTAATTTTAGGATAGTACAAAAAGAGTTGTCCCAGGAAAGGAAGTAACATTTTTCTTTCCATCAGTTCACAGAAGATTTCATTTGGTTTAGAAATTGCTCTATGAGGTTGTAATCCCGGCCTTACTGAAGACCAAATAGGTTTGATTTAAAAACCTGAATCTCATTGGTCCAAGGCTGGAAGAGAATCATAACCATTTTACTTATAGCAAATTATGAACTATTCCTCATCTTTAGCTTACTTCTCTGCTACTGTTTTATGCTATTGTGGTCTTGACCTCTTCATTCTACATTTGGAGAAATCCTTGTTCCGGTTACAGTACTTCAGGTCTCTGGTGTAACTTTTTCCCAGTCATCGAGTCATTTTCTGGTTTTAGATTTTACTTCTGTTTAGTTTATTGTTATGACTAAATCCTGCTGACTTTCTTCCCATGGCTCTTGCCACACTCTAAGTAAAGTGAGAAATAATACGTTCTTTTCTTATAACATGTATCATGCCTTTCTCTTTTCACCCAAAACACAGGGAGAAAATACCTAGAAAGGGTTAAGCAAGAGATCTAGAAAGTGCTAGGATGGGCTAAATAGGAAGGAGCTGCTGCTGCAGCCTGTCTTTCCCTGGTGTACCAGTGCTGCCTGAAACTGTATCAGCTGTCAATTATTGATAGAAAAATCTCTTTCCAGAGGGCTGACTCTTTGGATAGGTTCAGCAACACAACACTAATGTTGAGCGATTTAATTTTGCTATTTCTGCTGCAGAATTATTTTAAATCTGTTTCCATATCAGTGGGTGATCCTGGTATGAGTGTTTATTCTGCAGTATGTAATCTTGTCAGGTAAATCCATGATAAATAAACATTTTGCGCTCTTATCAGTAATTTGTATGCAGAAGAATTTGGTGTATGATCCTGCCACATGCTGCTGCTAAGTTGTGGGTTTTTTTTCCAGTATCGCTCTCTATTGCATACTATGTTAATTGAAATACATTACCTTCAGCTTGAATGCTTATGCATTCTGTCCATCATGTATATTTTGGAATTAATTATTTTTCCAGGATTCTTGCGCCTTTTTTCCATTTTTATATTCTTTCTCATCCACCCTTAACCTCGCAGTTTATCTTTCCTTAAAATAAAGAGAGCTAGATTCAGGAGCATCTTCTGAAATCTTGCTCCATTAGGTATTCATAATATGCTTCTGGAGAACAGCATGAAGGTTTTTCTGTGGCAATATATCTATATATCACCTGCACAGTAATCTGTGTTTCTGACCCTGTGCATCCTACATGAGCTCTGAAATATGAAGCACTGCCTCTAGACAGCCAAGCAGTTCTGAAAGTGATACTTGAAGCTTATAATCTTTGTCGAGAAAGAGAGAAATTCAGAGGCAACTCATTTTTAGCTGTAATCTCTGCTGTGCTGAAGGTTTAATTTAAATGGACTGTAGTTTTGATGTGGATGAGACAAGGGTTGATCTAGTTACCAAATGAGTCTGTGTACTCCTGAATTGTGCTGCCAGCAGGTCTGTTCTGGAACTGAAACACTATGATATGAAGTCCAGAAAAGTCAATAGAAATGTCTATATTTACTTCATTGGGCTATGGAGACGATCCTGTTACATATGGCTTGATCTCATTTACACTGTAGACTTGAGAGAAATTTTGTACCTTATATGTATTTCTTCCAAATGATGGAACTGGGAAATTTCCTGGAGAAAAGCTCTTTCTTCCTTCAAGCAAAAAAGCATAAGAAATGGGGAAGAAGTGCAATAATATTCAGAGTCTTGAATCAATAACAAACTATGAATCCCAATTTATTCTCCATTTCTTTCTGTTTGGATTATCAATGGTGGTCTTCATTCTCATTTGTACTAACACTTTGCATTAAATATTTGCTGATTTATTCTTCTGGCTAACAGGCGTGTTGTAACTTTTCCACACCTTTGTATTTATAAATGCATTTGGCTCAGTTTGGTGCATTTCTTTCTTCCCTGTCTGCGGTCATCAGGTAATTGTAATACTCCCTGGCTACAAAAAATTCTTCTAGAATATGAAGGGTGTGGTAAGTCTGAGAGACAGTCAGAAGCACAAAACAATAAATGTGGTAATTTTCAGCCTAAGATAAATAAAAAAGAGCACGTGGATCAGTTCTCAGTCATGTTTTATTTTGGGGGTGGTGGTAGTGTGTGTTGCTATAACATAAGAAGAAATTAATGTATTTGTTTCTTTTGAATGTTTGAAAACCAGTTAACTTTGCAACCAGCATGTGTGTGTATGAGTTTATGCCTTTCTGCTTCATTAAGAATGCACCTTTAAAAAAATACAAGATTAAAGCAGTGAAAAATCAGATCAAGCCCTGCTGAATGAATTGAATATTCCACTGCTCTAGCCTCTGCCTGAGGACTTCTGTTTCAGTAAATTTCTCAAGCATAGCTCTTAACCAACACATAATGAATTTTTTAAAACAAAATACACAAAGCAAACAAAACCAAAAAACCGAAACACACCCTCCAGAGCCAATTGCTTTTAAATGTTGCTTTTTGGGACCTGACCAAGATGGATGAAGACAGGGCTAACTGTGATACTGTTCCAAACTTGGAACTGTGCTGCTGCTGTGATTAAAGTCACGAAGGCAGATAGGCATGCTTAGGGCTGTTATCTCCTCAGATTTTGGAGTTATTTTAACCTACATTAAAAGCTATGATGCCATTGTCAGTATGGTCTCTGGACCTCGGAGGCAGTGTGTGATTGCTCAATAAATAAACTGCTCAGTACTGCAGGGTTGCCTCAGTAGTGCTGTACTGATCATTCAGAAGGTACATTATTCTGATCTTGTGAGTTCAACCATATCCCAGAAAATTACTTTTTGGTAGGTTGTTCTCATGCTTTGTTCTTTTAAGCAAAAATTAAAGCTAGTGTGTATGAAGTCTGATGCATTTCATTTTTCTTTCTTGTTTTGGGTATTCAAAGTATTCAATTTAGGGTCAATACTTAAGGCATGTTATTTTTTCTGGCGTTCTGACTACATGCTGTATTTCTTTACAGATGAGCAGTATATACACAAAATATTCCTATAGTAGGATACTGGAGTCTCATCTCATTAGTGATGAGGATAGTGACTCTATTTAGATCCCATACAATGGATAAAAATAGAGTGACACAGAGTTTGGACCCAGTCCAACCTTTTAAAGGAATTTTTATAAATTGGGTCAATTCCAGTTAGAGAAGCTTCTGAGGAGTCACATCCTTTTGAAACTGCTGATTTTCTCCTGTTTTCATTTGCAAAAAACATTTTCAAATCGGTAGTACCCCACTGAGCCCCGAATACTAACCTGTGCGAAGGAAAGCATGTTTTGCTTTGGAACGTTTTGTAACTGCTGGAGTTTCTGTCTGGCTTTATCAGCTGTTTGTAAAATATTATTAGCACTGAGTGTTGGTTGCAGTAGTCTTAGTAATACGGTAGGCCAACTGCAAGTATTTGACTTTCATTTATTCTTTACAGAGTAGAAGTCTATGGCGCAGTCGTTAAAATATCAGAGGTCTACCAGCCCTCGGTACCAGCATATGAGTATTTCCAGTGGGGCTGAGCAAATTGATTGGAAGTGTCAGTGTAATGTGATAAACAGTTCGGTGATCATGCACGGGCAACTTGCTTGTACTGTCACGGTCAAGAAGACTTTGAATAGATGTGCCTTGTGAGTCACTTGGTAGCTTATTCAGGGCCTGATTTTTTGTTTAATATTTTCACATCAGGCGCTGAAACTGCAGGCTAATATCTGCCAGTTTATATTTCGGGCTGGTGTGGGAGCATCATCCTTACTGCTAAATTAAATAACATTGTTGTGTGGTGGTATGTGAATTAGGGTGATGTAATCCTCCGTTAGAGTTGTCATGATGTGTGATGTCTGCGTTTAGAGGAGCTGAAATAGGTCTATGAAGTGTAGGCCTGTAAGTGAGATGCAACGAGCCAGACTTCATGTGGGACTGAGGTGTGGCTCTTCCAATACACAGAGTCTGTAGAAAGGATTTTAACCATATTTTGTGTTCTTGTATCCCTGAACTTGAGGCTGTTTTCACTCCAAGGTAATGCCACCAACTTGAAGCAAGGAAGGGAAAATCTGATGTGTGAGGGGGAACCTTCTAAAGGTATGCTTTTTTTTTTTTCCTCTCCCTTCCCCAAGATCCTTAGTAGATCTCCCCCCAAGGGCTATTAGTAGTATAAGGAATCACTGCAAATATATCAGCTTCATTAAAGCATTAGTGCTTTTTCTGTTATGCTACGACAACTATGCTGATATACGTAAAATGTTAAATTGTCTTGTCTTGTAGATCCCTAAGATCTCTAGCTCTTGTTAGAGAAATAAATCTTCTGAGAAGTGAGTGATAGAAAAAGAAAGGAATAGTTTAATTCCAGCAGTGATTAGTGTGTGATGTACAGAATTTAAAACACCCTGTGGTACATGTTGGTGTATGTTGACATGCTGTAATGAACAGCATGGATGGCGCAGTGCACAGTCAAAAGCAGAGCAGAGGTGTTCCCACAGGTGCCACAACTCAATTCCTCTCTTAACCCTCTCTTGTTTACCTTTTCCCCTACCAAAACCACACTGTTAATGTCTGACTTCAATATGACTATGGCACACAATCATTATTGCACTTTATCATCTCTTTCTCTCATTAGTGGCCATAGCTCTTGCCATAAAGATTGTTTGCCCTTAGTGCGCGGCGATCTGACAGTCAGCGTGGCTTCCTGCACCCGTGGTCCCCCAGACAAATCGCACAAGGGCCCTTCGGCGGTTTGTTTCGCAGGGAGTGCTTTATTTGAGGTGGCACGGCTCCAGCCCTGCTACGGGCGGTAGGTACCATGCCACTCGCACTGTGCCACTCGCCTGTCGCTTGCGGAGCTGGTGTGGACAACGTGCGCGAAAGTAGTGTGCGTTTCTAGGCTGAGAATGCCTAGATTACTCCAATGCTGTTTTAAATGGAGGTGGAAGGATTGTTGGTGTTCCTGAGGTAGGTAGTTACAGTAAATACAGATGGGTTTCCATTCAGCAATGTTCAGGGGAACTTACTGTGATCAGAGGCTAGGAATACTTTCTGTTCTAGAGCTAGTGACATGCTGCCCTGCTGACAGATTTATGGTGTTACCAACACTTACTGAAACGGTGAACAGTAGTATGAGACCTATGCATTGTCTATGCTTTTTGGTGACAGAGTAGAATGTTAAAGCTGATTTTTCTTTTTAGCAGTGAGTGATGCAGGTACATGTTTTCTGAAATTCTGATTTTACTGTATAAAAAAATGGCTGTGCTTTGGTTTGTTTGGGCTATTTTGCCAATATTTTTCCTTGCCATTGTGAATGCTAAATGATGTTTATTAAAATTCCCTGCATTTTATTTATGTTATTGTTTTGTAAGTCATACAGTTTCTTTTCACTTGCCATGTCAATTATTTTCTGTGTTTTGCTGAACAAAAAGAAGGTTCAAGCATTGTCCTTTTTATTGTAGTCTTCTAATTCTGGCATGCTTTCTTAGATGTCTGTCTTTTTCAATATTGGGAACATAAATGTGAAACTCTATACTACTCATTTTGCTAACAATCTGAAATGTTATTATGTTAAAAGGGCTTTTGAAGGGTGAGAATAAGGCAACAGATAGTCACATTGTGTGCTCTGCTATGAAAGACACTTTGGAGGTCAGTTTTATACAGAAAATCAATCTTCAGCTTTGAAAGCTTTTAAATTGATTTAAATTTGGCCAAGGATGTGAAGGTTCATTTTGGAAAATGGATGAAAGAGGGAGCAAAAAGAAGCAATAGTTCTCCAAGACAACATTGAAAAGGAAAAATTGCTTCTGTGCCAAATTCAGATCTCTAAATAGTGAGTATGAAGTGATTAACTCCCGTGAAACACTTATATTGTGACATTTCTACTGTCTTGACAGCTTCTGATAAATTTCCCATTTTCCGAGTCAGGGATATATACTTACCATTTCATTGACCTTTTGGGACAGTAAACAATGAAAAAAATCAGCCCAAAGCTGTCAAGTGTAAAGTCAGGAAAGACCAGAAGGAAATCTCCCATGAATTGCGACTGCAAAGTTCCTGAGGCTCTATGCCGACATGCGTGGCTGAGCCTTGGAGCTGGCACTTGAAGGGTTGCCTTCTGCCCAGACTCCAGCCTTTTAAGATAACACACCTTTTATGTTCTCTGGCAAAAGATACAGGTTCGCTGCTGTGACGCAGACTCTGTTCTGCATTGTGTTTTGAAGGTAGGCTGAAAGGGTCAGGATAGTTTATGCTTCCAGTGTTACTAGATAGGTATTGTAAAATTACATTTATTATATAAGCTGTGTTGCAGAAGGCGAAGAGTTGATTACAGGGCCTCTACTGATTGGGGTCTCAAATGGGAAATGGCAGTTATAAGGTTAAACTCACACTAAAGTAGCTGTAACCTATGGATTTAGAGGTAGAGTGCTGCCACCATAGCTTGGTTTGGTCGTTCTGGTGGTTTGCTAGTTCAGAGAAATTTTGGAAGTTTTAGAAATGTTGACCGTTTGGATAAGCTACATCAGAGAATTGTTTTGTGGAACTGCACGATTCAAAAAAGTTTTGTGTAAATCATGCTGTTTGTATTCTGGTGTAGCTTGTAGCTGTCCATTTAGCAAACCAGACATCTGAGAACTCTGTGTGTTCACTTTGTCTGAAAGAACTGCTGAATAAACATCTCGTCTCATTTGGTGGTGAGAGTGAAGGCTGTTGAAATTAATAGATTTCCATTTACCTCAGAATATTTTGAACCAAGCCCTAATGTCCATGCATTTTCAAGTGAGCTGACAGATAGCCTTTTAAAAACAAGCTTATCACTTCGACACATTGAGCCTCAAAATAAGGATTGCTTTTTGCATCTAGCATTTCTCTGTAGGAGTGAGAACTTGCCACCAAATTGTTCTTTCAGCATGTTGCAATAAAACTGCTTGGCTATACTTGGTTGTAGCAGGAACACTTCAACATACATTTTGTCGAGACGCCTAGTAAAAAAAATCAGACGTGTGTGTGATGCTTTTAATCCTGCAGTTTACTTGCTGTAAATCATTATTACGGTGCTGTTTGAGGGTGGTAGTGAAGAAGGCATTTTTCTCTATTATAATTTCTCTTAATGCCTTGATCTTATTTTGAATCAGCATTTTATAGCTTAATTCCAGATCAACAGTAGATTATAGTTTTGTATAACGGGGCTAGATCTCACATTGCATCTTGTGGTTTTTTTCACTGCTATGGTGTATCCAGCCTTTCACACCCTAAGATCTAAGGAAGCAAAAAACTTAATTGTTTAGATCAGACTGAAAAAACCCAGAACTCGGATGTTTGCTAGGTCAGTGCTCTGAAGATTATATTCACTTCTTTTTCATGTTTCTGTGAAATTTTTGTTATTTTAATTTGCCAGCTAATTGGGGAGTGGGGATTGCAGCACTGTGATGTTGTCCTTCCTTCGGTATGGTCATCTGCCAAGTTCTGTAACTCTATCTTCAGTGTGTCTCTATTTTAGAGTTAAGGCTTCTTTTGTAGGGAGCTTTATGGTTTTCTTCCCAGCTACTGTACATTTCCAGACACTTTTGACAACACTGAGTAAATTGCACTAATGGGCTGGGAGGAAAGCAGTCTGCTAGTTTCAAAAGCTATTCTAAAATATTCCTCTGTTGGTGAGTGATTACTTGTCTGTACGCAAATAATGCAGGAAATTAAAACGACAATCCAATTTTGGTAGCGTTTTACCTAGGTAAATAGGAAGACAATTAAGAAATTATAGTTTTTTTCATAGAATCATAGAATGGTAGGGGTTGGAAGGGACCTCTGTGGGTCATCTAGACCAACCCTCCTGCCGAAGCAGGGTCACCTACAGCAGGCTGCACAGGACCGCGTCCAGATGGATCTTGAATATCTCCAGAGAAGGAGACTCCACAACCTCCCTGGGCAGCCTGTTCCAGTGCTCCATCACCCTCAGAGTGAAGAAGTTCTTCGTCATGTTCAGATGGAACTTCCTGTGCTTCAATTTGTGCCCATTGCCCCTTGTCCTGTTGCTGGGCACCACTGAAAAGAGTTTGGCCCCATCCTCCTGACACCCACCCTTCAAAT
>Ga0065711_1043746_pt1 | contig 14539 bp, 10 predicted proteins | sample Hoacrofraction12_FD_59098 | JGI IMG/M metagenome (GOLD analysis project Ga0065711, IMG submission 59098) | Hoatzin crop microbial communities from Cojedes, Venezuela - Epithelial fraction 12 v2 (version 2) | ecosystem: Host-associated > Birds > Digestive system > Esophagus > Crop | place...
TGGATTAAATGAACTCAACGGACACTTTAGAGTGATGATCCATAGACTAAGGGAATGATATCTGGAGACAGGAGAAGTGGTGGTGATCAACTGGACAATGGGAGACCTGGGCATGACGTAGATGGTATGGAATAAGGGGTGGATAATGTCCTGGGTTTGGCCAGGACAGGATTAATTTTCACTGGACTCCAGGAAGGGGCACAGCTGGGGAGGGGGGTGGGGGCTGACCCCACCTGGCCAAACAGAGCAGGGTATTCCATACCATGTGCCGTCAGGCTGGGTTCTGGTGAGGGGGGAGCAGCTGTCTGGGTCATGCGGTTCGTTGTTGTGTTTTCTCCTTATTTGTACCCTTGTTGTTCCTGTTTCCCTCTGTTTGCTGTTCTGTTAAACTGCCCTTATCCCAACCCACCAGTTTCTGCCTGTTTCTTTTCATTCTCCTCCGCACGCCGGCGGGGGGAGGGGCGACCACATGGAGCTTTTGTTGCCTGCAGCAGCCGAAACCAAAACAAGCTATTTACACTGAAAGGAAGAAAATAAAAGAAATAGCTGGAGAAATGACACTTAAAAGAGTGTAAGTGAGCAGACAAAGGAAATGGGCCAAGGTCAACTACTCACTTTCCAAAAGGAAATGTTAGGGTAACCCAGTTACAGGTCTGTGTTGCTGAGATATCATCTGCAGAAGCCAAATGGACTTAAAACATTCAGGGGCTTTCAGCTCAAACATGCTGAACAGATCTAACAGTACAGGGAACTGTATGAGATGGTCTGTCCAAGGCCAGAAGTTGTCGTTCCTGCCCCAGATGCTGTCTCTAAATACAACTGCTACTGACTACAAATGGAAAGAGCATTAGGAATGACCATTATTTCCAGCATGTCCTCCCAGCTCCGGCAGTTCACAGGTTACCAAGCTAGAACTCACTGAGCTTCTCAATAGGTAAAGTGTTTTATATGAAGGGATAGAAAAAGAAGTGCAGGGGTAAGAGACATCTAAGCTGTATGGCATATCTTTCTGCTCTCCCATACCTGTCACTAAAAGCAGCCTTTTAGGGATCAGACTTTTCCGATTAAAATTAAAAGCAAGTGTAGGTGCATACAGCATTATGATAATTTTTAACAAGTAAGAGATCCTGATTTCTCCTTTATCCATGCCCTCTGAAGTGCTTGACATTCACCTTCCAAGCTTTGTTGTGACAGGTTACATAGCAATTCAACAGTAAGAGATACAGTGTGCAGAAGTCTTGTTTTTGCAAATTATCTAGCAAAGATACCTCAACAAAAAATGTTCCTAAATTTTTACAGTCACAAAAGACACCAAGAGAGCATTCTGCCAACACACATGAAGGCGGGGGAAATGTAGCAAAACAAGCCTTGTTACACATCTACTCTATTGTGCTGACAAAGCTTAAATAATTAGCAGCTCTAACTTAGAGATCAATGAAGGCATCAAACAACATCTCAGAAATGAAAGATCAACCTTTATTGTTGTAGTTTGAAACAAATTAAAACGAAAATCCTTAAATCAGAGAGGATCCATCACATCTCATCCTCTTCCTATTTCAAGCCTTCCCCTTTGGCACTAACCTCCCTGGAGATGCAGTTAAACAAGCCTAAACCAGACAAGGCAACATCCACCCCAAAGGAGAGGACGCGTGCCCCAAGGATGCAGGTTATCAATGCTGTTTCTGTGGCTTTGCAGAATTCAGTTTACAAGAGCAGCCGCAGTCTGGAAAGCTCTTCTCAATTTTTAAGTCTGCTTCACATCAAGTACCCTGTTAGGCCTGGTTGCATCCATCGCATTTGGCCAGGTCATGGGGAACAAAACTACGGGATGTAAGCATTTAGCCAGGAGCTACTAGAAGGCTCACCTTGGTACTCAGGACTGGGAGCAACATGGCACAAAGCATCCCTTCACATTCACCACCATGAACTCTGGGTTACAATAATAAGCAACAGGGCAGTTCAAGCCCTGGCCACACTCCTAGGCCCAGGACCTTACATTACCGTCCGGGTAGTAAAAGCCCCAAACGGTTTTCTATTTTGGACCTGGTACAGCCAGGCAACAGGAAGGGATGCTCAGATCACTTAGGCTGGTATCTTAAAGCCTGTCTTGGTTAGTGACACTGCTGGTGCAACCACAGCATTACCACCACACCAGTGGGATGCAAAGCAAGCTGAGAACTCTGATACTGGGCTGTGAAACTAAACAGCTTTACCAGGAGCAAGCAGAGCTGTTCACAGAGGTTTCAGCCTCATCCTCTGAAAGACGCAGATATTTTAGCTGAGCGCCTGGAGAAAGTGGATTCAAACTGCAGCTGGAAAGACACTGAAGAGCAGCAGGAGGATGCAGCTTAGTCAGGTCACCAGGGCCAGCCTTCAAAGAAGTTCAAGGTAATGGATACAAAATCCCAGCTTCAGCCCTTCATGTCGTAAATAGCAGAGAGCAGACTAGTGCATCTGGAGCTTTGGGAAGGGCAGAGAAGGAGAGGTCTTTTCCTTTAAAACAGCCTAGAGCCAACCACCACTTGATATGGATGAAAGTGAGGTCCTGACTGATGCCAGCTGCAGTCAGGATGACTTCAATAAAGGAGTAAACATCATCTCCAGAAAATGATTAAGTGATGGCAGCAGCAGCTTCTCACTGTTCTCTGCACTGGCACTACCCTGCATGATCTTCTCAAGAAGGAACAGTTTCAGCCTCTGAAAGACCGTCAGTGGTGAAACAAACCCTGGCAGAAGTAGGCTTTCATCATGAAGGTACATTGTGTGCAGGGAATGATTCCCTCCACTCCAACCCACACAGCAATTTGAGGCTGGTTTTACAAGATAAGCAGATAGGAACACAGAGCTTGGAAACATGCCATGTTTGCACGAATGCCTTAAAATACACTAGCAAGTGTGAAATCTGCCACAGCATTAAAGGCAGTCTGTGAAGAGCAACTGTGATTTAGGGAACTCTGTTGAAGCAGAAGACTAGGTTAAACAGCATGGTTTATCTGCTGCTCATTTTCAAGAAACCTTTGATGCTAGTTTACCTAATCCTAACATTGTTCACTCTACTTTGAACTCTCCTAGAATCCAATAGTCACTGGTTTTAAAAATATCTTCTCCAGCTTCACTTGCCATTTTCTCTGCAATGCTCCAAGTCTCTTGCCCTCCACAGTCTCCAGTGTGCCATCAGGCATCTGGCCAATATCCAGTAGATCCCCGTGCTTTCACCTCTGCAACCCAGAATGGAGTGGCTCTGGTTTCAAGCCAGCAGTTCCCACACTGCTGCACAGATGCAAGCAAGGCTACCTCTCACTCAACCCATGCAGGATATACGGGACTCTGGAGTACCTTTCCAGACATGCACAGTGCATCAGTTTGAAAGAAATAAGGAGATTGTTATCCTATGCAAACAATATTTTACTTAGAATCAATCATTAAATGCTTTTACATTTGATAAATGTATTAGCAGAATACTCAAAGAAAGCCAGTATACGTGCATCAGTTTGGTGGCTAATTCATGGTATTTAATGGACCCATTTTACCATTTTGCAGAAAAAGTTGATGCTATGAACACAGGGGTCAAAATTGGACTTCTCAGCAGCGTATATTCTCTTTCAGCAAAAAAAGGCTCAGTATCAATGTTGTTTTCCTCCCCTTGTATTTCTTTCCATTTAAAATAGATTAACACCCTTCATAGTATCGTCTTCTCTATGTTGCATAAGGTGCTCAAATGTTAAGAGCTTTAATGAGTTCAGGAGTTTGCTAGTCAGAAGGAACAATGAACACATTGTTTTCTACTGCCTCCTTCACTGGGTGTTCATACTGCAGGAAGGAAAAAAACAATGAAAAACAGTTCAGAAATTTATACAGACATTTATATCGCATAAGAAAAGAAACTAGAGATCCTAGAAGCACATTTAGATTCAGCCTTTAATCCTCCAGCACCCACCCTGGAACAAGGTGCTGCAGGATGAGCAGCTCCCATGATGCGATTGCTGCTTAGCACTGCCCCTCTTTGAAGGTGTCCTTCAGCAGCAGCCCCTGGTAAGGGAAAGGCCTATGTCCCTGAGCAGCTCAGTGCTCATAACGGAAACACTTCCCTCTGGAAAGCCTCAGGACATCAGCTTTAACAGCTAAGTGAAGCAAGCCCTCTGTTCTCATCTTTTCTAAAATCCCAGGCCCAGTCTACTGTAGTGACCACCGACACAGCTGTCCCTTCAACACAGGGAGCTTTCTTCAGCTCTGTGCAGTGGAGACACACAGCATCGCACACATCATAGTAATCCCCCAGCCTTATTACAGGAACGCCAGACCCCCAAAGCTGTCAGGTCTGCGCATAAAAGCTGGAACAGCACCAGTAGCATATATACATGCACGTGTGATGGGGTGGACAAGATGGAAACTAAGCATTGTATCAAAGTTAACAGAGTATTCAGCTTAATATACTAATTAAAGCGAGGGCATAAGCTAGTGATTCTACTCTGAAGAGTTTAAGAACTTAAACAGAATATTTAACTGGGATCCAAGTCAAATGAATAAATTTGTTCTTTAGAAATCAAACTTAGAGGCATCAAGGCTACTTTGTTGTCAGACCCAAAAGGCAGATGAGAGAAAGCATGCAAGATGTTGTTAGGCTGCAGAGCTCCTAGCTGCAGGATGTCATGGATACACAACTCCAAGGGTAAGTGGGACAAAGCAACAAAAAAGAACTGCATGAAGGATCACTAACTACATAGAAACCAGCCTCTGGATGAAGGAATCCCCAAGACCTGAACCCAAGAGAAGCATCACTACCTGATGGTCCTTGTCCTTACCTTCTCCCTAAGGCGAGTGCTTTTTCACCACTTTCCCTAGTCCCTAGCAGGACAAACGCTGCTTTCTATGCATCAGGACTGGGGGTCCTGTGAGGAACCAGCCCCACAGACCAGCTATCCAAAAGTTTCCCCTCCCAGGACTCTTTTCACTGCCAACACTTATCAGTCAGGCCATGGCTCAAAGTCCACCACCCATACAGAGCTGCCCATGCACTGCACATACCGTTGTATTCTGGATCGTGTCGTCAAAAGTCCTTGCTGTTTCACCCAGGGCCGAGTCAACAGACTGAATTCTGGAAGAAAAGTGAGCTTGCCTAGTTTGTTTGAAGTGTTAGTACTTACTGATGAAACTTGAACATAGAGATTTGTCAACAAAAATGAACTTCAGGATTCCCCCTTTTGCAGCTTTTTGCCCAGCATTTGTACCACAGTATCTTTTATATAGGAAAGGATTGCCTCCTTCCACCACCTCTGACCTGTAGATACAGAAGTGACCAGAGGGTACATCGTGTTCCAGATCCTGGTACAGGTCTCTTGAGTTTCAGGTGCCTGTCCTGCACAACTTCCCATGCAGAGAGTCCCTCATTGCACTCTAGTCCCAATTCAAAACGCCACGAAGCTGCAAAGGCTCCATCAATGGACACGAACTAGAGGTGTCATACCGGATTCAGAATACTTCCCGATATACCAGCGAGGGTACAACCAGCCCAACTAGCACCCTGTTTGACCATCAGAGGACTTGTGGGCATGCAGGACAGCTAGTAGACACATACCTTTGCTTTTGCTGGTTGCAGAAAGAATTCAGTTTGAGCAGCTGGACGTTCCAGAAGTCCTAAAAAGAGCCCCAAAGAAAACCCCCATTACTTGGGAAGAGGTACCTCTGTGGGCTGGCACATGAGACCTTGTACACACCACTGCGTCCTTCTCCATATTTGCCAGGATTTGAGTTTCCTTCTCAAGACTGGCAAGCTCTTCAACAACAATCTTCTGGAAGGTCTCCAGCTTACTCAGTCTAGTGATGGAGAACAGAAACAAGTTTGACACTTTAATGTGCAGTAGCATAAGAGAGATGACAACCCCTTCAGCACCAAACCTGCCCTCAGGCAAAGCAAACATCCTTGTTGAAGTACACTGTGCAGTTTTGTTCTCAGGTGTCACAGAGCATGTGAATAGCTGTACCAGGTCAAACTGAAGATGAGTTTAGCTGAACAGCCTGTCTCAAGCAGCAGCCAGTAACGGAGGTCCAGGACAGAGTGCACAACAGGGTTCCCAGGGCAATACTTGCCCTGCATACTTTCCCTGCCTCCAGGGACTTCAACAGAGATTTCCCAAGCTGAAGGCAGCATCTTGGCACAAATAACTTCTGATGGGTTTTCCTACTATGGGTTTGATACACACACATACGGTGTTGCCATAGGATGCCAGCGATTTCTAAACCTTAACCAGCAACACCTTTATTTTCTTGGGTTTGCCACCTTTCCCCTGGCAGTGGGATGCCAAGCCATCATCTGATAGTGACTTCAGAAACCACCCTTCTGTGGTAGGACAGATTTAGTACAGCTCTGTCCCCACTATCCTGCAGCTCTGCTTGGCTCCAGGTTACTTAATTCATAACATCAAAGCATAGCAGCAGGTCACCGCCATCAGCTTTTATCTTCCACCCCAAAATGTTCCCTGGCTTTGTTTTTGGAACACAAACTTCTCCATGTACCTTAACGACAAGCAAATTCTGCGCACAGAGATTCTATTAATACCAGAGATTTTGCACTTTAAAGGCTATTATTTCATACTACATTTGACTAAATCCTGCAAACAGAATGCGTAGTAGATATGGAGGTCTGATAGACTTACTGAGATCTCAGGCTGCACTCGTTTTTTGCTATAACAAATCCATAACTACTATAATTGATTTTTTTATTTAGCTCCTATCTGAGAAATTTGACAACCCATAAAGCAAAATGACCTACTTAAAGTCCTATCTGGTGACTGTAAAGTCCGCTAGCTGGCTTTTGTTTTGTGCACATGGAAACAACCTACAGAAATGGGTCTATAACAGACCCCTTACTTTTCTTCTCCCCTGCTTCCTTAAGGAAATACGAGTCTGGCTTCATTCTTAAAACACATAGAAACAGAAGCTACTAAGTGTAACAGGAGGGTATTTAAACAGATTTGTGAACACTGATGACAGTCACAATATAGTCTAAGGACCACTTCCTCAACTGCTCTTAACTCAAACCTGCTTTGCGTTAACTAATCCATTCACTCTCCCCTTACAGGAAAAGCAGGATAAATCACAGGAGCTATGGTTCTGAAACTCTTTTTAGAAAAAAGGAAAAGAGATACGCATGCAAGCTATTTTGCCTTACAAACCAGAATGAGCACAGCAGCTTACTGTCAGGTTCACTAACGAAGAGGCATTTGTTTTCGTATCAAGATTTATGCAAAGCTGAAGCTGTTTTCAGCCAACAGCAGGCAGCTTACCTGCACTCATGTATCTGGTTCAGCAGAGCAGACAGGTTCTTCTCTGAAGTCCTCAGGGTGTTCTGTGCGCTGATCTCCATCCTCTTGTACCGGGACTAACCACAGAACATGCCATTAGGGATGAGCAACAGCCCAAGCCAAAACCTAGAAGTCTAGTTTGCAAAGCCTTTCCCTGGAAGGCAAACCCCTCTGTGGTCTGACTTTCAGCTTAGTGGAAACCATCTTAAGTCAGATTTAAACAGAAGGGATATGACGTATAGGCAGTGTACTGCAAATATGAACTGATTTCATTCAACCACACTAGTTACACCAACAGAACTCTATGTAACTCATGCAACTTCAGGTCAAGATCATGCTATTCAGCCACCAAAGAAGTGAACTTCACCTGTATACCAACACACTTGACCGCACAAAACCAAATCTTTGTTAGTACCACTTCAGAGCAGCATTAATGCAAACTGTGTACATTCTAATTATAACTGATCTGTAAATGCAACCACTTACAGCTTTGATTCAAGGACTATTGCTAAAAATTTAGTGTGAACACATAACACCAACTCAAAAAAAAAATCATGGTTGTACAATACAAAGTGCTGATCCAGTACAAATCCTCTGCTGGGCACAAAACATAGATAGGATATTCATACCAACTTCCCTCTTGATAAAAAGGTAGTTTCATTTACTATGAGAAAATGCCACACATGGCACACATGTCAAGAGAGTGCACATTACCCAGAACAATTTCTTTAGTTGGCCGATAAAGCTTTCAAATGCAGTAATCACCCCTGAATCACTGAAGTCTTCATGCAGCATCTTGGAAAAAAATGCATCATCCACACTATTATCCATTTCCTGAGCTAGGAGAAAGGGTATGCCCAGTTAGTGCTGTGCTGGAGGGCTTGCTGGAATATAAACCCTTGTACTACTGAAGGGTTTGTCATTCATATTCATATGAACAACAACATTTGTTAGAGAACGCAGATTTGAGTCTTGCTCTTCTAGAGTTCACAAACAGGAGAGAAACTGCCCCAAAATGCATTGAGAAAGACTCATTAGGAAGCAGCATAGAAGAAGAGACAAGATAGTAACCAAACAAAGAGCAATATATTTACAGATAAGGCAAAAGCACAGCACAATAATTAAAAATACATTTTAAAAAGGCCACTGTTTTCCTGGCTTCTGCTTATTCATTTCGAGGACAGCTTAACCCCTTTCTGTTTGGAGTTCGCAGTGTTTTGCAGTTACTTCATCTGTTATCTGCATGCTTTTTTCAGTTTCTTTTTTTTTAATAGTTCTGGAACTATTCAGAAAGACTATAAAGTGCTGGCATTGAGTGGCCTCCTGAGTGCATTGTGGTTAGGAAACTCAAATTTCCTTTTTCACACTTCTAAACACGTGGTATCCAATGAGAGTCCCACAATGCATGCCTTCTGCTACATTTTGAGTTTTGGAGAAGATGTCCTCCCTACAGGTACCTCATCAAACTTCCACGTGACTATGATTTCTGCCATCAAAAAAGAAAAGCTGAAAGCATTTAAACACTTCACCTTGATTGCCAACCTGTCTTTACCTGTTTGGCGCTCCACTTCCTTCTCTACTGAATCAAGAAGTTTCCTTGGTTTATAGGAAGCATCAGAGGGCAACAGACTTGTTTCCCAGCTGGAAGATTTAGGCTTTTTTATGACAGTGCCACTTAATATATCTAGAAAGAGAATATATGTTTCAGAATAGACCTGTTCTTTCGCATGAGGTATGTAGCAGTACGTATCAGCTACTCCAGCAAAAACCACCGCTGGAATTACCAATCCTTCAGAAAAGCAGGCAGAAAAGCATTTTGCGCTTCTGGCATCACAGTTACAGGACAGAACAAGACTTCACTGCAAAAGCAAGTAGACTGCCTAGTGCTAAGCAGATAACTGGAAAGCTGTGTATCTCCATCTTGAAGATAACTTCATTTATTGACCCGCTTTTCTAATCAGAAAAAACACTCCTGTCCAAGTTTCTCCCCCCTTCACTTTTCCAGCCCAAGCTCACAATCCATTTAAGATCATTTGTTCATGAGCTAATTTCAGCTGCTGCTTAAAATAAAAAAAAGCATAAATACATAGGACAGAGAAAAACTATTCACACCCGTAACAGCCTTCTTTTCTGCAGCTTCACTAGAGTTACCATACAATTACTTTTAACCCAGGAAAACCCTTCAGAACAGAGTGAAAGAGGCTGCAGCCCATATTTTAAGGAAAACTTGCAAAAAAACATCCCTTTGTTTCGGTGTTCACTCTTCCAAGCTCAGTGAGGTGTCCGTGTTTGACCAACCACCTCTCTGGAGTCTCCACAGGGCAGCAAGGTGGTGGAGCCCAGGACTACGGGCACAGTCAGACCACAAGGAGCGTACTGAAGTACAGTAAGGGTTCACGGAGCAAGTGTTCAAATGCAGTCACAGACGACACCTGAAATTTCTGAACAAAACCCTATTTCTGCCTTCGCATGGTATCAGCTCCTCTCCAACTGTACAGTAAAAGTGATAACGTCCTCAGCACTTATCTTCCCCCAGAATTAAGCAGGTGTATTGGTGCAGTGAAGGTATATTCTGCAAATGCTGGACAGGTAAGAGATGTATCAGGAATATGAATATGAGAAAGGGAATGCTTTTTTCCCCCGAGACCAAAGCTTCAGTGACTCGGCTCATAGTCACAATAACAACTTTAAGATAGTCTCTCTCAGAACTACCTCAGCTTTGGGAATATTAGGATGAAGACAGCCCATTGCTGCTAGACTTTATTGAAGTTCAGTTGCTTCCAATCACAAAGAGACTGTAGTGCAGTTTTTAATTAGTTTGTGCACGTTCTGTTTCAGTAAAGAAAGGTCCTTAAGTACCACTTAACTAAAAAAATCTACAGCAGTAATAAGCATCAGTACCAGTCACCATTTACCAAATGCTTATAATGATGGTCTACATACATATTCTTAGGTATAAAGAAAGCCACCTTTCAGAGATACTTATTTTTTTAACTTTAAGTCACACTGCACTTTCAAATCATGAAAAACTAGTTTTTGTGTTTCTTCCCTTTTACTTATTTCACATATTTTTTTCTTGGGTCACTAGTTTGTTAATTCCCAGCTCTTAACAGCTACACTAATAGTTAACCTGTGGTCAGGGACAGGATTTAAGAGTTAGTGACAAATTCAGGAATGTATATAAAAGCATCTTGCCATAGCCTGTCATGACGTATAAAACAGAGAAATAGAAAATATTTCTTATGCAAAAAGTATCCTTCAAATATCAAAAAGCTCAGTGCCTACTTGTTTTTGAATGACAACAACTCTGTCAACACCCCTTTCTAGTTTTTAAGCAGCTCTTCCATGCTACCGAGACTGACAAACCTGAGTCCTTCCGCTTAAAACTTTCTTCTCTTGATGATTTCCCAGACGCATCATGAAACTTCTAAGGAGAGAAGGACAACACTGTGAGAAGATGCCCACCCTGCGCTGCAGACAAGCTGTCAGGGACTCGTCTGGTTATAGGGAGCAAAGTGACACGATGCACTGATTTTAGAGAAGTAGCCTGACAGCAGATTAGGAGGTTCAAGTACTGCATACTGCACCTGTGTGGCCTTCTCCTCATCATTGGACGCATCAAGTGACAGCGGACCATCTTTGAGCTCCTCTGAGAGTGTTTCATCTGTGCAAGAGATCAGCCAAGCAACACAGGCAACAGAGGTTAAATCCTGTATTGACTAGAAATCTCAGTTTAATTACATATGTCAAAAAAAACAAGCCACCACCTTCTTCATCTCTTCACACAGGGAAGAGACAGCGGCTCAGACTCAGTCCAAAGGCTGTCTTACTTCTTGCTGCCAGTTAAGTTCATTCCTTCAGCTCTCATTAGCCCCAGATAATGTTCTCCATGCTCAAAAGACTATCTACAAACAATATCCAGCCCTTGTAGCCATTCCAAAAAAACATGACGAGGCAGAATGCTTACGAAGAAAATGTAAAGGAAAAAGGCTTTTTTTTTTTTAAATAAAAACCAACAAAAAACAACCCAAAGCACCCACAAATATGAAAACAACTTTTTTAAAGCATTAAAGAAGATTTAGAAAGAAATACCAGCAAGATCCACTGTATGTAAATTGTCTCCCATGGAGCTGGATGTGCTTTTTTTCCTTCGCATCTCCTTTTGAGCTCTTCGCCTTGATGCTCCCTGCTAAAACAAAACCAAGTCTAAGCATGTATTTTATTTAAACTTTATGATAGAAGTAGGGTTTGGGAGGTTTTTTTGGGCGGAGTGTTTTTCTCGTTTGGTTGGTTGAGTTTTTAAACACACTAAGAGCAGATATACACTTGAAACATGCCTAACTTACTGATAGCGCTCTCCAACACTGCAGGAGATCTGTGCCTTGAAGTTCAACACATGCAGAAGTTGTCCCTTTTGCCATTAAAGTTGTATAGTGGAAGAACTTTTTCATAAGCAGAATCAAAGGATTTTAGTCAAGAGAGAAAAGAAAAGGTTTCCAGGGGAAAACCTTTTAATGCAATTACCAGTTCTGGAGAGTTTTTTTCCCTCTTTCTGTATTTATGTGGGGACCTTTCCAAAACATTTGATAGCACTTAATGGCTGGGCACTGGAAAGGTCTGGCATTGTTAAGCTGTATTTTATTTTGCTTGATGTATGCCTGGTGTCACACCAAGCATGCCAATTTCTGCTCAATTTTCCATCTATCACAAGTAAATATTATAGAACAACTTGCTCAGGGCTCATGCACAGTTGTTTCTATGAAGTGTCACGTGTTTTCCTAAGACCTCCTTGTTTCCCCAGCCTTTAGTAGACCAACGCAGCCTCAGCAACACTTAGTAGGCAAACTTGTCCATCAGAACGTTTGATAAGATAACACCAGTTTGTTTAATTCTGACTCATTTGTACACATTTTACATGTGTAAGGTTTTTAAATCTGAGGCACCTAAGCAAGACAGTTCCTTACCTTCTTTGTCTGGTAGTCACTGCCACTACTTGCAGAAGACACTGGAAGCACTGCAAGAAGAAAAGCTTACCTCATTACTGACAACATAACTGTGCGCCTTGCCCAGTTAGGGTTTGCATTGCAGCTAAATAATCTAATTTTGAGTTTAGTTTTCTAGATATTTACAAGAGAGAACTTCACAACTCTTGAATTAAACTTCAAAACCCCTTTCTAACAAAGCTTCTAAATAATGAAAATGCACACAACCTGCTGCATCCAGAGCAGTTGCCAAAAAAGGGGCAGGCTCAGCAGCTTGTGCAGTGCTCCCCAGGTCCCAGCCAGGGCACGTGGGTTGGTACTGGAGTGAGAACAACTCCCATGGAAAAACAGCATAAAGTATAATTTCTCCCTCAACTTTCTTTTGCTTTTTCATCCCTACCGAAACTAACAGCTACCTGAGCAAGGCTCATCCTCCACGAGAGGAACAGAGACATTCCAACTCATTCAGGGCAATTGAGTTTGAATTTGGAGGTCCCAGCAGCCAACACAGTAATGGATGGTGGCCACAGGGCAAGTTTGCTTTTGGCCAGGCCTACACAGAAGATACTACCAGAGATGTCACATCTGATTTTGTAAATCACTCAGAGTACAATTGGCCTGTCAGCATGTAAACAGGGAAGCAGTGTGCCATGGTCTGCAAACTGCGTGTGTTTTCAGGGTTTATTCCCCAAGTCAACTGTATTTCCGGAGACACGAGTAGGGAAAGTTGTAGGGAGGAGTTATGGGATTCTCCAGAAAGATCTTCCTCCTCTTGTGTTCAGGAGCCCCAAAGCAGCCATCAGCTCAGCACCCACAGGCTCTTCAGCCCCATTACGCAGAGGATTGCATCCATGTAAACACTTAGGTGCCCAGTTTCCACCTGGACGTTTGAACCCCAGTACGTTCACCAGAAGGAAGGGGACAGGAGCCCAGTTCTTCAAGTACAAGGATGCACGAAGCACCTTGTCCACAGGGGTCCCGCTCATTGCCAGCCTTGAGATTGCCCTCTCCTACTGGTTTCAGGACTCAGTCGAATCCTGCTTCTCAGACCATCATCAGCCATTTCCTTATCTGCAGTACAGTTCGTCGTGCGCAGCTAAGTATCAACAGCAGACCAAGCTTACCTTTTAATTTACTTCTCACCCTGGGTCTTTTTCGGGTGTAGTCAAGAGATTTTGGGAATGACCGTTTCTGAGAGTCAAGGATCCAGCTTTTTTCACTCTGACCAGTGCTTGTATTTTCATTATTGCTTTCAGAGAAAAGATGTTTCCTGTAACCAGACTAAAGACACTATTAAGAGTGAGTCCTGCTCAGACAGCTCCGTCTGCCCACCCAGAAGCCCTCCATCCATTCCCCTGCATTTACTACCAAATTATTCCATTGCTCTCTCCCCACAGTGCGATACCTAAAGTATTTTAAGCTGTGAAATCTGTCAGCACAGCAACAGTTAACTGTCAAACCAGCAGTATAAAAACACTGAGAGGCAGATGCTTGCCCTTTGCCAGCATAGGGTTTACAGCACCATCCATCTCCTTTTCCCTCCCTCCTGCATCCAGGTAAAAGAGCTCTTGCAAGGAAGAAAGCCTCGGCATGCCTGAACTGCAGCCAAGAACACAGCGAGAAAATAAAAATGAACACAGACATTCACTCGCTAGTCTGGCAGCCCCGGTGCACCCTGAGCACTGCTTTCAGCAACAGCAGCAAGCGGACTATTTTAAAGCTAACAGGGTCACATCCCTCCAACTCCGCGCTGGGTAAGCCTTAAACTTCAGCCTCTTTAAGGGTGCAACGGATTCATACAGGTGGATGCACACAGCAGTCAAAGGCTCTGGGGATGCAAAGGCACAGACGACCTACCGGCCTTCTCTCGAGCTTGTTCGATTCCTCGTTCTTGTTTCCAATGTCATGACTCCTGCCAAGCAACCCATACAGACCCGAGTTAGACGAGCAGATGCTGCAATAGCACAGCACAGCAGTGCAGGAGGGGCACAGACAAACGGAAATGGCAGGGGGCTCATTAAGAGATCAGCAGGAAAACAAAACTCTTAACATGCAGTCACTAGCCAAATTTTTCTTCTTTGCCTGGTTTCTGAAAGTAGCAATTCGGGTATACCTGGAAATTAGCACCTTTTTAAAAGGAAAAATAGGCTACATACTTACAGGTGGCAAGTCCCTTGCAGCTTGCAATAACTGGAGGTAGCAAGGCAGAGGGTTTAAGAATTTTTCAAAAATTTAATCAGTAATTTAGGCATATGA
>Ga0065711_1043747_pt1 | contig 14539 bp, 8 predicted proteins | sample Hoacrofraction12_FD_59098 | JGI IMG/M metagenome (GOLD analysis project Ga0065711, IMG submission 59098) | Hoatzin crop microbial communities from Cojedes, Venezuela - Epithelial fraction 12 v2 (version 2) | ecosystem: Host-associated > Birds > Digestive system > Esophagus > Crop | place...
GGGGGGGGGGGTGTGCTGTGGGACTGTTGTGGATCAGCTTGGCTGCTGTATATTCAGCACTGGAAGAAACGCTGCATGTCCCAGTTGTAACTGGATGTATTCTGGTGCTAAAGCACACAGTGAAGCTCATTACATGTGAAGTATTTGTTGTGGTTGTTGTCACTCTCCGTTACTATTGGCAAGTTTTTGATAATGCTGATTTCTTTAACTAACCTCAGTGAAATATGGACACAATCAGGCTTGTCTCCATTTTTGACTTGACAAGATAATCCTTACGGAATTTCCTGCTTCTCTGTACTGAGTTGCACTATTGTTTTGAGATGTTTCTCAAAAACAATATGCCCACCATAGAGAAGGTACCATTCTGCCGTCTTATTTGGACATGTCATGCTGTTATTGTCTCTATGGTATGAGGTTAACTCCTTTGTATTAGCCTTTAAATACATGATAAGTATCTTAATAGGAGAGATGTAAATAACTTGAAATTCATGTCCTCAGTTTATTTTAGCACAAAAAAGAGCCTATATTTAATAAGTGCTGTTAGATTTTCAAGGCTAGTAAAAGCTCTGGGGTATATAAATGGGGTGGTGCCTGTATGGGAAAATCAAATCAGTAAAGTAAATGGGGGCCTGTGGAAGATGCTTTGAATACAAGGGTGTTTTGATTGTTTCTTATTTTAAATTGGGATAGGGCCACTCTTTAATTAGGACTAGCACTGAGTGAATTCTATCATAAAAAAAAAAAATATTCCAGCTGGTTTTTCCTTTTTTTGTGTGTTTTCCACAATCTGTGATCAGACTTCGAGGTTTCCTAGTTTGTCGTTTTAAATTGTTGGACTGCTTCATATCAGTGTGTTTCACCCTAAGCTTCTTGGCAAGCTGGCTTGCTTTGGCTGTGTTTTCAAGATTTTGGGTTGGGAACTGATCTCAGAAGTGTGTATGTTACTGCTGCCTGTCTGCAAAGTTGTGGGATATTTGATAAGCAGGAGGTTAGACATCAGGGTTCTTCTGTATGCATTTGCATCTCAAAGCTGAAAAGGATTGCAAAGACATTATTCTAGAAGATATTTTTTGAAATCAAATATATTATTTCTACATTTATTGATAGGCCATTAATGGAATAAATAAACTTCCAGAGTGGTGCTCAGCACAGCAGTGAATTCAACTGTCCATGTGTATTTGTAAGATTCACACTTGCAAATCCTGTTCACTGTGGTTACCCAACCCTAACTAAGACTCTTAAATTGTTCTTCTCCAAACAGTGTGAAAATGAGTGCGTGTGACATTTTTCTGAATAATTCCGTGACACTAAATAGCAGCACTGGTTGTATGTTGCATACTGACTGTATTGTAGATTCAACTGTTGGAATGTATTTTGCATAGAGTATGATTAAGACAAACCTCATTCATCACTGCATAGATTCATTTTTACCAGAGGTGCTACATTAGTTTCATAAGAAAGAAACTGGCATAAAGCCAGAGCAGCGATACTGAATCAAATCTATTAATGTAACACTGTTTAGTACCTTATACCTTTATTAAGCACAAAACCAGAGAATAACATGATTTTACTTTCTAACAGAAAAGGATATAATAAATGCCTCGTTTCCAACTGGCTGGGTAGCTGGTTGCTTTTTTTTGTTTTTTCCTCCCCTGGGATGCAATTGGTGTAGCTTTCCCTCTCCTCTGAGATCGGGGGAAAGCTCTCTTGGCCTTTGGTTTTAATTGGGATCACTATGTCTTCATTCAGAGTTTTGTGAGATTCACACCTCTCGAGCTCCAATGTGAATCCATCAATTAGAAATTAATATTATAAGCACCAATTTGTGAACGAGAAGGCTACACTGAATAATATTTTATTTTCTTTTTTCCAAACACAGAAATCAAATATTTTTGCAAAGATCAATATGCTCTTGGTTATACAGCATTTCTTTACCAAATGGCTGGGGGTTCCTATATGTATCATAGAAAAATGCAGCTTTGCAACATTTCCTTTCTTGCAATCGCTTCCTTTTTTGCCAGTTTTTCTGCTTGCAGGTAATCAAAATTTTTCTAAATAACGAAGTTTATATTTTAAAATAAGTTACTATAAAACATACATGAAATAATTTATGGTAGATCATTTTTTATTAAGGTGTGTGTGCGCGCCACAGACATCTGATTTTCTGTAATTGATAGAAATGATAAAATAACTGGATGCTCATGATTATATTAGTTAGACCAAGTAAAAGATCTGTAACTTCATTATCAAACATTGAAGAACAGCACAAGCCTTCATGCCTGTTTTTTTCTTCCATTTGTGCTCCTGTAGCTCCAGAATAGTGGTAGAAGCCAGTGGCTCTTCAGTGATACTAAAGAAAGGATAATATGCAGCACTTGGTAAAGGCAGAGACATGGCAGGGTAATTCTTCTATGTTTTGCAGCAGAAACTCTTTTCAGGTGTTGCATAATATCTTCTTCAAATATACGTTCACAGCAGCAAAAATATATATGTCCTTGTTGGATACAAAAAATTTTATTAATTCATTGAATTTTGCACTTTCCTCCTTTTAAGTACCTCTAATGATGCAGAACAACGGAAATACGGCGTACCCACCCTGCATACCAGGGCTGAGGCACAGAGCACTCGCTGTGTACTGGTGACTTCAGGTCTTTGATGCGGTGTGTTCTATATTATGAAGAAATGTTCCCAGTATGCATTGACTGAGACTATTCAGAAGCCAGACTGAAGCAGCTGGAACTGCGTGGTGGTCCACCACCTAAACCCGCCTCAGATACTTGGAAAGTTAGCGGACATTATTTTGATATGTTTTTACAGGGGTATCACCATATTTCATGTCCTCTTTCAGATGATCAGAATAAAATAGCATCCTCCTTTTTCCATTTTTAGGGAAGGAACTATTTAACTTCAAATTTTATGTGTGCATTCGTTAATTCAAAAAGAGAACAGGGGCTTTCTGAAGATACCATAGAGATTTTAGGAACATGTGTACAGTCCTGCAGCTGGGTTTTTTCCTTTCCAGCCCTGCTGTTGTTTGTCTTTAAAGTCTCTGTATTATCTCATTTCCTTCTGACTTTGACACACACACCGAGAATTTTTGCAAAGCTTTTGCTGCTGTACCTTCTTAACAGCAGCAGGGTGGCTTCCATGCTGTGTTTTGCAAGGGACAGAGACCACGCACCCTGCCAGTGGACACAGAGCTCTGGTCTCTGGGGAACTGATCACAGTGGAGGAGATAAACAGGACAGCCCTCTTTAGAAGGAGGTGCGGTTGGGTCAGCACTAGCTGTATTCCACCAGCATGAGCTGAGGTGGATGAGCTTGTGCAGACCAGTCAGCACCATTTCTATCATTGCATTCTTTGTATCATCTGTCTCTGAAGAAGCTGAGCTGGACAGGGGATAGCAATGGCCTTGGCTGGCAGTACTGGTGCTCTCAGAGAGTCATTAAAAATGTTAGTTTAGATATTTGGGAGGGTAGATCGCTTGCTCTGTGAGGATAGGCCAAGGAGCCTTGGCTGGTTCACCCTGGAGAAAAGCCAGCTTTGGAGGGACCTCACAACAGCCTTCCTGAACCTATAATGAAGTAATTGAGAAAATGGAGCTGGACTCTTTGCAGTGGTGCATGGTGGGAGGATGAGACACAGTGGGCTTACATTGAAACAAGGGAGGTTCAGACTGGGTATAGGAAAAGCATTTCTCCCATGAGGACAGCCCAGCAGTAGGACAGGCTGCCCAAGGAGGTTGTGCATTCTCCATGCCAGCAGGTTTTCAAGATTTGACTAAGCCCTGAGCAAACTTGTCTGACTTCATAACTGACCCTGCTTTGAGTAGGCTAATCTAAATGACCTTCTGGGGTTCATTCCTATGATCTCATAGTTTCCTGATACTTAGCACATGATGAACAAGAGTAGATGAGGAGGGTTGGGAGCAACAAGAACAAATAAATGCTGGTGGCTCACAAAAGTGGTAAAAGATTGGAGAACATCAAGTGAGTGGATGAAAATGGATCATTGATCTTTGTTATGCTGGAAATGATTCAGTCCTGGTTTAGAGAGCAGGGCACAGTCGTACAACTTTTATGTTGCAAGGTTTTCTTTAAGGCTGCAATGTCATGAAGAAATCAGTTTTGTTTAACAACCTGCATTAGCAGTTCTTTGTGTTGGTGGCTGAAATGGATTTTGCTTGTGATGTGAAGGAACATGAGTCCAGCCTCCGCATTGTTGCTCAAGTGTTAGCCCTAACAAAGAACGAGAGGCTAGCAAATTTCTGAGCACCAGAAATACCCACGCTGAAACTCTTAGGTCCACTACTGACAAAGACTCGGCTGGTTTTTACTCGCTGTGATGCACTGTTGGAAACTGCACCTTTGTGCATAAGCACTGGAAATACTTGGTTGATATTTTTCTTTGGTAAAGTGACATCATGAAGACCTTTTTTGTTTTCCTCAAGCTTTTCACAAAATAGACTTCCTCCCTGATCAGAGTAATTACAGAACAGTTCAGTAGTGGTTTGTGTTGCCATACTGCTTAGTTAGATAAAGTGGTATGAATAAAAAGAGCAAGAGAAGGATGAAGGGTAAGTATGTCAGGGAAGTAAGACTGCAAGGAGCACAAGGTTTCAAAAAGACCTAGAGTGGAGAACAAAAGGAGAAATAAATAATGTCACCAAGAAGAAGCAAGGACAGACAAAGAGGATGAAAATAATGTGAAAGATAAAGTGAAGAGTCTGACAAAAACAAGGAAAGAAATACAGTTGATAGCTAACATTTCAAGAAAACATTATAAAAATGGAAGGAAACATAACACAAATAATGACTATAAAATTTGTAAATGCTCCCTGGTCTAGCACTGTGTGTTTGGCAAATATTCTTTATCCCTGACTTTGCAAAACTGGAGAACTCAATTTAAATTTAAATTGGTGGATGAGAAAAGATGGGCTCACTAAAGTGCAAAAAAAAAAAAAAAAAGTCATTGAATGAATGAAGTTTGAATCAGATTTCCATTATTCTGGCCACACCACTTTTCAGACCTGATACCTTAGGGACATTTTTCCCTTTGAACAAGTCAGTAAACATAGCTGGCAACAATGGGCGGGTCCTGTGCAAGCAATTGAAAGACTAAAAGTGCAACCTCTCTGTCTTCTAAGATCAGGCTAAGTTTTAAGACGACCTGAGGACTCATCCTTCTGATCCTCCCCAGCTCTTGTGCACAGTGATGGGATCACGGAGAAGAGACTTTGTGTATGAGTAGGAGAGGAGAGACTGGAATGTATTTCAGACCATCCCAGAATACAAGACCAGATCTACGGTTACTGTGTCATATTTTGCTTTGTAGTATCAACTATAAAAGGGAAAGTGGCTGATGTCCTGAGAAATCCTTGGAAGTTGTGGACAGCAATGGCTGTGAGCATGTTCTGTTGGGTCTTGCTTTGATTGCGCTTAGACTACAAAGACATTAATCCAAAAAAGATGACCCATGGAGACTCTAGTAACCTTCCTTTTCTTTGCCTGGAGAGAAGAATGAACTGCAACGGATGCTGCTTGTTTGCAGTACAGCCTGGGGCTCTATTTGACCATGAAAAGAGAAGAAATTTCAAAAAATGCTTTGCTTGGATCCACCTACAGCAGAGGCAGAAATCATGTGCAACATCTTAAGAAGGCTGCAGAAAACTTCTGGTGTTGTTTGGAATCAGAAGTAAGTCTGAACATTTGCCACTTTCTGATCCAAGATGGAGATCTGAACTAGAGAGTAAGGAAGGGCTCTAAGTGCCTCTCAGTGCTAAGGCTCGTAGATGTGCTCCTGCCCAGCTGGCAATCCCTGGCTCAGTTAGTGACTTTTTCATTCCTCACTGGTTTTATGTCCTACAATATCCCATGTAGCTGCTTCTTCAAAAATAATAGCCTCCCTTTATTACTCTGCCTCACTCTGCAGGATTTTTTTTCAGTTCTGTTCTTCATGCTTGGAAAAACCTTTCCGTCCTAACGTGCAAGCTCTAAAGGCTCTCTTCTTTCCCAGTTTTTAAATTTTCTCTTTTGAGGGGCATGCCAGTGAATGGGACATGTTTTAGTAATGACAGTTAATTAATATCACCAGTCAGTTATTATAATAGTAATTACAATATACCATTTTTTTTTAAAATCTGTGTCATTCACATTTCCTGTACTCCTGATGTACTGTTGTGGTTTAATCTGGCAGCCGGCGATGAGGACCACACAGCCACTCACTCGCTTCTCCCCCGCTAGTGGAATGGGAAGGAGAATGGACGAAAAGTAAAACTCATGGGCTGAGATAAACAGAGTTTAATAAGACAATAAAGGAAATACTAATACTACTAATAATGAATATGCAAAACAAGTGATACACAATACAGTTCGTCTCACTGCCTCATGACCAATTGCATGGCCAGTCCCTGAACAGTGATTGCAGAACCTGCGGGTTTCACAGACCTCATGAATTTTGTGGATTTCACCAAACTTGTGAATTTTACAGAACTCACCACCCTCATGGAAAAAAGACCAAATGTATGCAAAATTTTGAACTCCTGGAATAAAAAGGATAGTTGAAACTCCTGGAAGAAAGAGGATTCCTGCCCCCTGGCTAACCCCATTCATAAACTGAGCAAGATGTCTATGTTATGGAATACCTCCACTGGCCAGCTTGGGCTGGCTGCCTGGCTCTGCTCCCTCCCAGCTCCTGCACACCTGCTCATCAGCCGAAACATGGGAGACTGGGAAAAGTCCTTGACTTCTTAGCAACAACTAAAAACATAGGTGTTACCGACATTCTTCTCATACTAAATCCAAAACACAGCAGCTACTGTGAGGGAAATTAACTCTATTCCAGCTGAAACCAGGACAGGACGAAGATGTATGTTTTTCCAGTAGACATCAAGTTTTAGCCAGAGTTAAGCATGCAGGCAGTGCATCACTGGTGATATTTAACAGCTGCAATGACAGCCTCAGTGGAAATTGCAAAGCCAGATATATTTTGCAGGCTTTGAAACTTAGTGTCTGAGGAAGCATTCAAATGAGGAATATTGCTCTGGGAAGAGGCACAGAAATAGGACTTATATGGAAGGGTGCATTTGTGATGGCTGTCATCCCTGGGATGAACTTTATCCACGAGACTACTTTTGTGGATCCCTGCCAAGGGGATTATGAAATGGTGTTGGGAAGATGGCAGGGAGTGTTCATTCCCATATTGATAAACCGATGACAGGAACTTCTTTACAAGAAGGAGTAGCAAAAGGGAAAAATATGGGATGTGCTTTTCATCTTAAAATCAGTAAATCATGGGAGAATGTCACAATGTGTTTCGAACAGTTCAGTCTCTACAATGTGTTCTCTTAACACTGCCATTATATTATGTTGGTATGGGAGACTGGGAAATATATTATGTTGCTTCCAGCACCTAGGCACACTTCTTCCCAAATGCTTTATTTTGGCCTTGAATGAATAATAAATGATTCCTTAAATTGTGAAAATCCAGATATTTATCTGATGGTTTTGACTATTTTTTTCTTTTTTTTTTTTTTTGTCCTCCTTCCTCTTATGCAGGAAGAATGTATCAGTCACACAGAAGAAGCAATACTGCTCTGCAGGAATGTTGAAAGGTGCTTTGACCTGGTGGTGACCACAGCTGCTTCATTCTGGGAAGAACTGAGAAGTTGCCCTGACTTACCGTCTGCCAAGCTGTAGCCACCTCCTGTAGTAGAAGCTGGCCATGCGGGCCAACTCATTGTGTAATTTGGGTTTTTGTTCTGTTTTGTCTTCCCAGGATCTCAGCATTTGCATTTTAAAGAAATTATCAAGTTAAACACAGATCTCAGTCTTCACAGGCCTGCTTATGTGGGTATGTAATATCTTCAGCCTCCTACTGCTCTGAGCGTTCCTGAAAAAGGCTTTGCTCTGACTTAGGCTGTCTAGTGTTTCTGAGGACATCGTACATGAGGGCACAAACTGTCTAGGAAGTGGAATAGAACTGCATTTTTACAAGGGTAAGTAGGAACTGGGAATGTACTTCATGTACGCTGGGAAGCACTTGGAACGTCAAAGCGCTGTGTCCTAATACTCTAGACTGATTATTTCAACCACAAGAGTAGGCCACGCTGAATGTAACTTTCAAATAAGGTATTCACATGCATACGTGCTTTTCCTGAAATGGGTGGTTTTGTGCACACTGGTTGGTAATGGTACATGTGATGCAAACACATTTTGCAGTCACAGGGTGCAACACAGGTTTATGCCCCCGTAACCCCTACTGTTCATATCTGAGTACCCACTTGTGAAGGGAGGGAGATGAGCATGCAGGCACAAGACCGGTGCGTAAGGGATCGTATGGGTACAGCCATTCTTTCTTTAACTTAAGGCACACAGCACCGCTGAAGTCAGTGGCAATACTCCTGTTGTCCTGAATGGGAGCAGCCATGGGTACTGCTCTCTAATGGTTTTACGACTTGTATTTCCTCTTTTTCTTTTTTCATGTTGAGCTAACTGCTAGAATGTGCTATCTTTACAATCCTTAGTTGCCCAGATATGCTTTGAAAGGAGGCAAAAGGATAATAAACTGTGGAATCCCAAATCAGATTAATGTAACGTGCATTTCTAGATTATGATTAGTAACAAGACGACATGTTGGCATGGTAACACTTGAAGCTTAACTACAAGTTCTTAAAATAAAGCAATGACATATGTGTAGGTTTCTATCCATTTGCATACTATCCACCTGAAAGCATACATCATTTCCACAACACTCAGGCAATTAAACCCTACTTCTTACTTTTGAATTAAGTGTTGAACTAAAATGTCGTGCCTCTTTCCTAGTATTTATGCATAATCTCCCACCATAAATTATAAATGTTGATAATGAACCCGTCCATTTTGTAACATCTTAGGCTTCCTGCCATTTGGTTTCACTTTAAAACGATTAGCATAAGAAATGTAGAACATGCTTCATTCTTTGTGGTTTGCACCACATTGATCTCCTTTAAATTCTACCACCTCCTAATATGAAAATTGTCTAACCGATATTGGAAAAGCCTGTTTATTAATTAAATTGATAGACCAGTGGGTGCACTTCATGTGGCTGAGGACTGGGAATTAAAATCCCAACTTCACCTCAAATCATTGTAAGAAAGCAGTAAAATTTTTAATGTGAGATTATTAGCTGAGAGAGAGCGTAGCTATTATTTTCTAGTTGCCTTACGGTGAAGAGAATAGTGTTGTCTGGTTGTTACAGTCTGCTCAGCTTTCTTTCACTAAGCAGAAGTTAACTTGTCTAGATGTGCTGTCTATGGTAAGGGGATGCTTTACGTGGATCGTTGTTTTGTGTTAAACTTTCTCAGAATGCAAAATTGGGCACTTTGTTCTGATTGCTTTATATGCACAATATTGCTTTCACCAAATTCCTTACAGTCAAAATTAAGATGCCTCTACGTTCTGCATATGTAAGTACAGTTGTCTTCTGTCACCCTAAATAGACAAAATGGGCAGTGTAATGTAGAAAATACGATTCTTTGGCAGTTCATTTATTTACATGTACTCTACTTTATAGAGTATTGCAGGACATTGAACATACAACTTACAGTATTTCCACAGCTCCTTACGCAACCTTTAAATCCTGACTTCTGTTCTTCACACCACTATGGATGGCAGATGCTGGAAGTACAATGATTGACTCCGGCATGATAATCATGTTACATTCAGAATAATACAATTGCCAGGAAATATTTCACGTAAGCAGCAGACTTCCCAGGATAAACTGCCTGCTAAGGCATGGCTGACGTTTGTCCTTGTGGTCTTTAAAAAAGTGGAAACGCTGATCTGTATTTCATAAATCTACCTGCATTTCTTACTTGTAGATGAAGGATTTCGGTATTTGAATTTACTCTGGTTGTGGGGTGAAGGGAGGGAGGGACATGTGCATGCTGGGTTTTGCCACTAATCCTTTGGAAATCCTTTAGTGCCTTAAGGAGGCAGAGGGGGAACAGACTCTAGGATTACAGAAACTTGTTCAAACCTCTTTCCTGCTTTAGCAGAATTCCTTTAAAATATATCGTGCCTTTGGCTCCAAACATATTTGCATTAGAAATCAGTAGCCATGGGATTGTGGACAGGAATTTTTGTCCCTGCATAAATACTATCAAAGGGAGTATACTTTTTCTTACATAGGATGCGAATGAAAAGGACAGCTAACAAGTTCTCCATTGGAACCCATGTATAAACCACTATCTGACAACCAGGAAAGTTGCAAGTTGCAGAGAAAGCCAAAAAAAAAAAAAAAAAGAGAGAAAATTGAAATGTGCTGGATGAAATGCTTGTACCACTGAAGTGACTGACAAATTTCCACTGGCTCCCCTAGGACCAAGATTTCATGGTTGCTTCTACTTGGCTTAAGAAATGCTCAGATATGAGAGGTACTTAAGTATCATGCTTCAATGTTTTCTGTGCACGTAGGAGAGAAGAAGAGAGATTAGTAGTCGTGGAGCCCTGCCTTGATTTGACATTGTTGGGATCTGTGGTATAAATCTCTGTTCACTATTGTTTTTCTGTGTAACATAGACTCTTGCTATGGGAATATGAATATGCAAATGTAAATTCCAATGTGAGAGGTTACTGCGCAGTGTGCACTAACTGACATCGAACAACTACATTTCTCTGCTCTTTGAACTGTGGTTTTATCTTTTTTTAAAAAGAGGGGAAATGCAGCTAACGGCTGAAAACCACTTCTGCGCAAAAAAAAAAAAAAGCCTGTGTGAGGCAATTCATGTACTGACTGATGGTCCTAAGCACATATTAGGAAAAGTTGAATGAGATTTTAGCTCATGAGTGAATTTTGTCTTTTAGGAATTAAGGGCAATTTGTTGGTACAGAGCTACCCAAAAAAAGGCAAAAAAAAAAGAGGGCCTGAAAATCAGAGTGGTGGTGGTCTTCTATTTTGCTCCCTGTGATGACAAGCAAGTTTTAAAGAATATGTAAACAGTTAAAAACATTAAATGGCTCACAGTAAGTAAGACAAGATCCAACATGGAACAGATTTTTATAGCTTGTTGATAAATTATGCTTCTATCTTTTGTTTGGAACTTGGAAAAAGAAACCATGTAAATTGAATAAGGAGTAAAGTCTTACTGTACACATTTGTTTGACTGAAACAAAGATATTTCCCCACCTCCTAAGGTATTTATGAGAAATCTGGGATGAATAATGTCTGGAGATCTTGCCTTTTGAGCTCTAGTGCTGTGCAGCTATTTAACTCTTTTGCATAGCCAGCAGTGGGATGGGAACCAGAAGTCATGAAGAGCAGTTGTTAGGGCCACAAATTGGGATCCATTTGAAGAGGTGCCAAAGAACTCACAAAAAGGCTGGGGTTTATGATGTGACACTTATTGACCAGATGAACCAGTTAGACTGGGGAGGGAGGGGTGTTTGTAAATAAATGCGAAAAGTTTAAACTCTGACCCATGACCACCCCGTATCTGGGTGTCAAATTGGTCTCAGCTAAGTGAGAAGCCTCAGTGGTGTGAGAGAGGCCACTCTTATTTTGATCTGTTCCATTAAAACCTTATGAATAACTTTTCAGCAAAGATTTCCACTCTAAGACATTTGTCATAGATATCAACTGTACATATGTATTACTTTTCAGTGTAACTAGGGAGGATACATAATTCTAATGAAGTCACAAAGTCTACTTGATGATTATCACAGATTTGTAACTCTCACTTAAATTATGTCAGATATGTTGACATTTTATCTTAACAAGATGTATTTTTCTATGTTAGTTAAATGTATAATTTGTATAATTTTGTATATTAAATGTATGCATATTTTAAATTAAAAAGTTATAATTTTAATTGTTCTAACTCTAAAATGGTGGTGGAGCTTCTGAAATATAGTTGTAAATACAACCATATCCCTGGATAGCAACTAGGAAGTCTCTGTTTTGAGGAAGGGGCCACCTGGTCTACTCACCGGGTAAGGAAACTCTTACGCCTGAGCTCTTGCTCCACTTGGTGGGGGAGCTGCCGTTCAGCTTTTGCTGATTTAGCAGAATTAGTACAAATTAGCAGAATACTACGGGCTGGATCACTGCTCAGGAAGCGGGAAACCTGAGCCTTCCCCAGCTTGTGGGCTTTTGGACCCATGGTTCCTACATGTCAGGAGACACTCCAAATCACCAGACCATAGGATGGAGTTTTGTAGGGGGAGGAGGACACTGCAGCCAGAGATACAACAGGCATGTAGAGCAGAGACGGGGAGGCTGACTCATGACTTAGCAACTCAAGTCACTCCTCCGGGAGAAAGAAAAGTTGGGTTTCTCATACACTCACTCCCTTTGAGCTGTTTGTGCCTTTTTTGTCTGATGATTCTGTCGTAATACACACAATAGCAAAAATAGGTGCAAAATGTACAATGCATATTCTCTCAGCCCCTGCACCAGGGAAGTCCTGTTCTAGCTTACGATGTTCACACTGTTGCAAGAAGAGTTACAGCTACAACTGGAGCCAAGCTGGTAAATGATATCTTTCTTCTTGGACTTCTTTTGAAGGTTTTTGTGAAGCAAGCATGTCTCCAGGTTTTCTGCTATCTCTCATATGGTCTATTTGGAATACAGGTCCTATAGGAAGAGGATGCGCCTTCAGTCAAGTTCTGTCCTCTTTTCATTAAGCTATGTCAAGACGGGATGGGATGGAGTGTCTGCAAGACAATATGCCATAGCAATGTATATCTCCGAAGCTGCATACATGTTTTTAGGTAAACCCACAGGGTGACAGGGTATCAGGCTGCAACTGGGTATGCTTCTGTAACAGCTAAAACTGCAATTTTATCTCTTAGTGAACAGAAAGAACAGTATGCATCTGTTGACTTAGAACACAGTTGTTAATAAACTGAGGGCTGCAATATGAAAAAATCCATTTAAAAGCAAAGAAAATCTCCAATGTGACTTTATGCGCATTTCTATATTGAAGGTTTAATGTTGATTTTGTTTAATCAACATTAAACCTTGATTTAACACATTCTGTGAGTCTTGTGGTCTTCATATGTGTTAGCATTAAGACGAATGTGCTAGCTCAATACTGAAAAAATAGCATTATTCTTCGTTATTTCAAAAAATCGAGCAGTTCTCGAAATCTGAACAATGTTATCTAACTAGATCTCAAGTGTAAATAGAGTCCATCTTTCTTGGCTTTATGAATGTTAAACAAAAGATGCTCTTCAGCTCTGAATCATTTAGCAGACACATGCACAATGTACAACATATTGGACCTACTGCGGGACCATCAGAGTTTTTTTCTGGAGGTTCAGAAATATCTCGTAAAATTAATAATTTTTCCAATACTTGTGAAGACATGCAGGTCACACATCACACTCCATGTAGTACCTGCATATTTCACTAACTGTCAGGGGCTCGTGTCCTGCGGAGGAATGAATTGACTTTTTTTTTTCACAACAGGATCGATAAATCTCGATGTTACCATTAGGAACAGAAAAAAATCAATATTTGTCTACATGCAAGAGAAGAATTTAAGGAAGCAACAAAGCAATGTCCTACAAGCTGTACTTATTTTTCCACATGCCAGTGAAACCTCCGTATGACATTAATGTGTTATTGTGGTAGCACAGTATATTAAGTGAGCTGTGGCATCCTGGGCAATCTATGCTCACAAATATCAGTCACGATGCTGCGACTACTAAAGTCAGTGTGCTAATAACCAGTGATCACTGAGCTTTTGACTAATTCCCTGTTTCCCCTCATGTAAACAACACACAGCGTTCCAAGGCATTCGAGACACGAGGTACCACTGCATGAAAACAAATGCGGAAAAGAAAGATGTTTTGCTCTGCTGTGTTTTGCTGATGCTCAGGTGTGTGGCATCACTGTTTTTTTCATAGTTCTAGTCCAGGTGTAGTTTTGTTAATGAGAAAGATGGACTTGCTTCTCATGAAATCCCAGGGACCTCTGTCTTTAACCTCCCACTTTTCCCGATGCATTTATAACTTTGTGATTTCTCTCATGCTGGGACCACCAGGCATGCCTGTGGGCCGTAGACAGCGGTGCTGCGTGGCTGGGCTTGTATTCAAATGGCACAACCATGTTGTACGCAAGCAGTGAACAGATCTTGTGACTGATCCGTCGCTTCAGATTTGCTCAGCCGTTTAATCAATCTCAGACCGGTTTGTTCCAATGGATTCCTTCAGAGCAGCAGAAAATGCCCCTGATGTAGGTGCTGGTGTGTTCGAGGCCCGCTGGAATTGCCTGAGAGTGGCTGCGCGAGCGGGAGAGGAGCGTCCCAGGCTCTGCGGTTCCGGGGCACGATCTCCTCGGGCGCTGTCAGCCAGGCAGCGGTACCACGATGGACTTTCTTCAGCGGGCTGCGCAGAGAGCTGAGGGTAACGCACTCTCCAGCCCTCCCGCTGTAAGAAACCCTCCTGGACCTTAGGAACCGGCATGACTCCCGGCGAAACGCTGCCCCGCGCCCCGGGGTCCCCCGCTCGGCTCTGCGAACGGCAGGCGGGCGCCGCCCGGGGTGCTGAAGGGACAG
>Ga0065711_1043748_pt1 | contig 14539 bp, 25 predicted proteins | sample Hoacrofraction12_FD_59098 | JGI IMG/M metagenome (GOLD analysis project Ga0065711, IMG submission 59098) | Hoatzin crop microbial communities from Cojedes, Venezuela - Epithelial fraction 12 v2 (version 2) | ecosystem: Host-associated > Birds > Digestive system > Esophagus > Crop | place...
CAGGGCTCCGTCACCCTCAGAGGGAAGAAGTTCTTCCTCGGGTTCAGCTGGAGCTTCCTCTGCTTCAGTTTGTGCCCGTTGCCCCTTGTCCTGTCACTGGACACCACTGGAGAGAGTCTGGCCCTGTCCTCCTGACCCCCACAAGTGTGGGTGGTGGGAGGACCCGCACCCCTCTGCGGTGATGCCTGCAGGCAGGATGCCTCCAGCGTCCCTTGGTCCCTCGCTGACTGTGCCACGGGGATCTGCGGAGGGACTGGGCGTGGGATTGCCCACCAGTGTTGACACGGGAGTGACAGATCTTGGATGGGATGGAGGGGCAGACCCCAAAAGACCCCCCAAAGTACAGCATGGAGACCCACAGCGGGGAGCAGCGAGTGGGGACAGCCAGGCATCACCATGCTGGGCTGCAGGACCAAGGTCCTGGGGGGGGTCCTGCTCCCCTTGGTATTTTGAAGCAGAAAGGCTTACGTGGGGAGGGTGGGTGGGCAGAAACGCCCTGGAGAGGTGCAAAGCACCCAAACAATCACCCAGTGTCTGCGCCCACTGAGGTCCCGTCTCCCCTCCGCCTCCACAAAGGGTTTGTTGTTCGGAGTGGTGGGGACCGAGGTGATCTCATGGCCCCGATCGGTGGAGCGGGGAGGGGAGTCCCTTCCTTCGGAAAAACCTGGCCAAGGACAACATGAGTAACAACATGCCACAATGTGGAATTGTGATCTCCGCTGCCTTAACAAAGCATAAAGGAGTTCATTAAGGGGGCTTTACACAGTTATAAAAATAAACCTTCGGTGCACAGGAGGCTCCAAACAAAGGGGCTTTATGGAGGCCTCCTTTAAAAAGAAGAAGACGGGAGGGGGGGGAAAGAAAAGAGCAAAAAAGCAAATCCAAATCCATGGTTTTTTTGTTTATTGTAACGCATTCTGCTTTCCTCTTACTGGAAAAGATCATGTAAGTGGAAAAGGTCCTTCGCAGCGTGAACAGCGCTCTCTCCAGCCGGCCACCTCGCACACAGCCCCGGCTCCTGAACCACGTCCGCTGCGCGCCGGACCCCAAGAAAGAAAATAACACCCACCCCGACCTCCCCATCTCTGGAAGAGGGGAGGGAGGCTCGGGGATGCCGCCCTGCGCGGCCGGCCCCACGTTCGGGTGTCTGGGGGATGCTCCCCCATCTCCAGGGTGGGCAGGACGCGTTTAGCTCCCGGCAGAAGGTCACAGTCTCCTGATGGTGGTGGAGTTGGGGTGTGCATGCTGTTTTGTGGGGTGAGGAGACCCCTCTTGGGGCTGTGGGCACAGTGCTGAGTACCAAGGGTTGCTTTTGTAGGGTCTGCCACGCTCCTGGCCACTGGTAGGTCTCTTGGGACTGGCTGTGGGGTGACCTGGGGGTACCCCACTGCATGCTGGTGGACCCCCATACACACATCTGTGTCTTGTGGTGGCATGTCATGCTGGCAGAGGAGGTGGCCTACGTCCTTCCAAAAAGGCCCATGATGCTTCCTGCTGCCGTGGAGGTTGGGCTTTGTAGCTAACCACAGCTCAGGGGTCCACCTGGGACTGTTCAGGTGGGATGCAGCAATCATGGGGGTCTTGTCCCTGACAAGGACCAGTAGGTTCTATCAGGTTATGAAGGGTGTTCAGTCTCCATGGGGTCTTACAGTGTGATCCCACAGCGTGTTTTGAGCCTCTCACCCAGCCGTTGATCCTGGCGCTTCCACTGCTGGTCCTGTCTCCATGCCCTGTGCCACCACCGCTGCAGGCTGGATGTCCACAGCAGGTTTGAGCCACAGGCTCTTTGAAGGGAAGGTGTTAGAGAGGGCTCAGGTTTCATGTTTCTGTTGTTAATTGATCTCAGGCTTCCTGTGTTAATTGCTTTGGTTGTTAAGGGAGGCTACTCCTCGTTATTTGGTGCTGCCTTGCAGGGAGCCTCTGGCTTTGTCCCAAGTTAGGGGTGAGACACCTTGGTCCCAGATAAATGCCTGCATACAGGGGTCTGATGAGACCCTGGAGTACCTGAGGTGTCTGCATGGGGCTGGCAGACGTGGTGCAGCAGCCCTAAGGGAGACCCAGGGCCACCTGGTATGGCGGCTGGAGGTCAGGTGGGATAACCCGGAGTTCTGGGAACCCAAAACCCTCCCCAGGACATGGAGATTACCAAAGCTCATGCAAAGGGGCTGAGAGGATGACTCTGGCCAGTTGCTGGCTGCATCTTCAGCTCCTGTTCCTTCTGGAGATGTTAGAGACCCCGGGAAGGAGGCAGTAATGTCCCAGCTACCTTCATCATGGTCTGACCCTCACAGCAAGGGGTGACCTGAAGTTGCTGCTCTCCCACAAGTACCTCCTGCACCCCCCTGGGAAAGATTGTTTGCGTCGTGGAAACAGTTTGTACTCTCTGCTGCGCTGGAGGACGGCCGTGTTGCCACCACTGAACCACTCATCCCTGTGGAGTCATCTTGTGGGGGAAAACCCACACCTTAGGGCAACAGGTGAACCGTTTGTGCTACCTCACCACTGGTGGATGGGATGAGGAGTCATGAGGATAACCTGGACCAGGACAGATCAAGTCAGACAGTGAGGAAATTCCTAATGCTACTGCAGTGGAGTGCTGGGAGATGTGGCCAGGGAAGGTCATGGTGTCTCCACCAGCTGTCACAAGCCAAAGGGTAAGGTTGCTCTGGTAAACATAGTCTCGTTGGATGTCCAAGAGGTTTTTGGAAAAAAAAATCCTTCATCAAAGGATTTTAAGGAAAGGAGGCGGCTGTGGGGTATGAAAGAAGGTCTTTGCATAGATAGACAGCAAAGTTGTGTGGACTGTTGTGGTTGTCTTTTCTCAAAAAGAGCTGAAACGAGCAGGGATCTGGATTCACCCTTTATGAGGAAGAACTCCATAGGATGAGACTCTGCTGCTGGAAAAAGAGGTGCCTTAGGTTTGGCAGGATAGAAAGCTGCAGATGCAGAGCATCTCTCCTACGAGGAAAGGCTGAGGGAGCTGGGCTTGTTGGAGAAGAGAAGGCTGAGAGAGGACCTTCGAAGTGCCTCTAAATATCTGCAGGGTGGGTGTCAGGAGGACGGGGCCAGACTCTTTGCAGTGGTGCCCAGCGACAGGACAAGGGGCAATGGGCACAAACTGGAGCAGAGGAAGCTCCAGCTGAAGATGAGGAAGAACTTCTTCCCTCTGAGGGTGCCGGAGCCCTGGCCCAGGCTGCCCAGGGAGGTTGTGGAGTCTCCTTCTCTGGAGATATTCAAGACCCCCCTGGCTGCGGTGCTGTGCAGCCTGCTCTGGGTGACCCTGCTTGGGCAGGGGGCTGGGCTGGGGGACCCCAGAGGGCCCTGCCAGCCCCAACCATTCTGTGATGCTGTGATAATTGCCTGGGACAGGATGGGAATGTCATTGCTGTTTCTAAAAGCCCTGCAGCTCCTTCAGCCTGTTCACAGTCTTCCCTGCACAACCCGCTGGCCCATGAATGACTGTGAATTGCTTTCTCCTCGCAAGACTGGTAGCTCTAATTCATCTTTTGCCTCTTCTCTACCATCCCTTGCAGATCCTTATGCCATTGTCTCCTTCCTCCACCAAAGCCAGAAGACGGTGGTTATCAAGAACACCTTGAACCCCACCTGGGACCAGACACTCATCTTCTATGAGATAGAGATCTTTGGGGACCCCCAGAACGTATCTGATTCCCCTCCCAACATCGTGGTGGAACTATATGACCACGACACCTATGTAAGTGTGTTGGCATGAGATGGACATTCATGGTGTGCATGTGCTGGGGTAGATGGGAAAAAAATGTGGAAGCATTCCTGCCCTGTGGACTGCAATGCTGTGACATCTCTGGGTGGCTGAGACATTGAGCTGGACACTCAGGAGACAAAAATTCAGCAAATAGCTCCGCTAGTGATGTCCTTGGTGGCCCTGCTCCAGTTACCAAAGCTGCATGTACAGCGTGTTTTGCAGGGTGGCCAAATTAACCATATTTCCTGTTGCAAAAAGCTTGGGATGGGTGTTAAAGCAGTCATGTAAGTAGGGGATGATATAGTGTTGTTTGCTCAGCTGCCCAAAGGTATCCCAGGTGCCTTCTAGTGATGGCATTTGGGGAGCTGGTGAGATAATCTTGGGTCTTTCCTAGAAAAACTGGACTGTAGCATGTCACCAGAGCAGAAGAGATTTCAGACTGCATATAAGAGTAGCGCAGAAGTGAAAAGCACTTAGAACACAGCTTAGGAACATCTCAGGAACCTCTCAGGACCCCTCCTGCCCTCCCTCCTCCAGAAGACGCCAGCAGGAAGCAGCAAAAGCAACCGAAGAGCCCGGTGCAGACCAGTGAATGGTCTTTTTGAGAGCTGCTGATGCTTAAGGTTGTACTTGGAGCTCCTGCTCTGGAAATCGTAGGATACCATAGGAATTTCACCTCCTGTTTAAGCCAAAATGCACAAGAAAGAGCGCGTTTCTAGCTCTAGTAGCTCCAGGGAGGAGTTTGAAGGCTGGAGTTTATGTGGGCATCAAAGCCATCTCTCTTTCTGAACTGGTCCCATAACGGTTCAGACATTGAGCCCGATTTTGGAGTGACGGGGTCTCGGCTGAGATGCGGGTGCGTGGTGATGGACTCCACCGGGAGGCGGGGTGGGAAGGAAGCTCCACGTGCCTGCGGTTGCCTTTCAGGGTGCGGATGAGTTCATGGGGCGCAGCATTTGCAAGCCCAGCCTGGCGCGCTCACCGCGGCTCTCCTGGCACCCGGTCATCAAGGCGAACAGAAACGTCGGGGAGCTGCTGGCTGCCTTCGAGCTGATTCAGAGGGAGAAGGTGAGCTCCCCACCCGGACCTGATCCTGCCCCTAACTGCAATGTTGGCTTCTTCCCTTGGAGCCTCTCAGCACCCGGCACGACCCAACGTTTTCTGGGCGCAGAGTTCTGCCCTCCCAGGCTCCGCAGCTCTGCGGCTGCTCGTCCTCGTGCCTTGCCGAGCTCGGAGCCCTGGCACCTTCTCCTCGCTGGTGCATTTGTCCTCAGATCGTTGCCCTTCGCTCAGAGTTGATTTCTGGAGGGGGTTTATGAGAGCTGAAGCGGGCGCTCTCAGTGCTGGCCGTTCACCTAACGAGCCCTGGGGGAAGGAGGCTGTGTGCTTTGGAGCTGGTCTGGGTGGGAAAGGCTCCTCGTCATGTCCCAGTGTGCCATCGCGTGCCTTCCCACCCTCCGTGTCCCCCTGCACGTGCCACCCCCTCGTCTCTCTCCTCTCTGGCTTTTCCGCTGGCCGCAGCCCAGACGTGGTTCTATGCCAGGGGAAAAAGGATGGGCTGGGAGGTGAGATCTCCCCGTCCTGTTCCTCCCTCCCAGCCCCGAGGTTCTGACTGGGAACGGGGGTCCCACCGGTCCCTCCTGCCTCTCTCCGATGGAGGTCCCAGCTCTGCTGCTGGAGGGATGCTGTGCGAGATGCTGCTGTGGCTGCCGGGGTGGATGCTCTGGGTGCAAGCCTTGCTGCACCGGTCTGGGGCTGCTGGGTGGGGGTCAGGGCATGTCTCTGCTGCCAGGACCGGGCATCAAATCATCCGCACGCAGCCTCTTCTTCCTCCTCAACCCCCTCAGAAGTTACTGAACTGGGTGGGGAAGACCTTGGAAAAGGGGGAGGTCCTCTCTAAGGACCTCGTCTGATCTTGGCAGCAAGCAGCTGGGTGGAATGAAGTCTCTGCTCGTACGTCCTTGCTGGAGGGAGAGCCCTGCCCTCGTGCCCGGGCTTTTTGGAGCTGGGCATGGAGGGGGACAGCCCGTGGCCATGGGAGGGCTGATGATTCTCTGCCAGATAAAGCGGAGTTAGCACCAGGAGGGCGAATGGAATGTATGTGTTTTTTCTCCACAGCCGGCTGTCCACCACATCCCTGGCTTCGAGGTAACGCCTTTCTCCTGTTTGCCTCTCCCAGATCCCGTCCGCCCTTAGAATCCCAGAATCCCAGCATGGCCGGGGTTGGCAGGGACCTCTGGGGTCCCCCAGCCCAACCCCCTGCCCAAGCAGGGTCACGCAGAGCAGGCTGCACAGCACCGTGGCCAGACGGGTCTGGAATATCTCCAGAGAAGGAGATATTCCCCTTCCCCTGCCTGCAGAGCTGTTGGGTCCCAGCACCATCAGCTGCTCCTGCAGAGGTTTGCAGTGGACCTTGCAAGCAGCAGGCGATTTGTCTACGCCGTCTTACGGACTTATTTTAGGATGAAGGAATCCCCATGTACAGCTGCCACTTTCCTTCAGCTGATGGTAGAGAAAGCTGGAGTGAGTGAGGAAGCTCACTTTTGACCCAGAAGACAGGGCAAATGCATCCTGTGACAGATTCCTCAGGTGTCAACCTTCCTGCCCTGCCATAATTTCAGCATTCCCATCGCGAAGGGCTGGGCTTCCCGACACTGCAGCGTGTTTCCAGCCCTGCAGCAAACCATCTGAGCAAAGGCATCAACTGATGCTGGATTTTAAATGGTTTTAAGTTACCTGTATGGATTTCTTCTCAAGCTTGGGGTTGGTGGTGTGCGGGAGCTCGGAGAGCATCCTTTTCCTGCTCAGTTATCAGCTACAGTTGTAAGCCCTGGGATGGGCTGATGGATGAGAATTGCTCTAACTCTACGCTGTCCCTCTCTTCTCCAGAGCGAGCTGTCCTCCAGCCTCGATGAGGTGAGTCTGTGGGATTTAGTTGTCTCTTCACCTTGGAGGTTGTTAAAATTGTGGCTGCATGGGACAGCCGCTTGAGGAGTCAAGCCAGTAGCACCAGGATTTTAGTAAGATGAGTGATCGCCAGCAGGACAGGGTAGATGGGCTCCATGCTTAACTCTGGAAGCGTTCCCGATGGTGGGGCATGTCAGGAAATGTTTAACCTTTGTGGGATGTGTGTGCATGAGGTCCACTGGTGTTCAACCCTTCCAAACAAAGCATGTAAAAGCCGAAATGCTGGGCTGACCTTTGGCGGGACCTCACCTGGCATCCCAGTTGAAAAGGTTGCTTCTTTTCACGGGGAATTCGCCATGAACTGGGGGGTGTGCTGGACTGTTCCGATTGCTCTGAATGATGTAGTCTCCTCGGGATCCCAAGCTGCTTCTTGGGCAGCCTGTCAGAGTTGCTACCCAGGCTTTGTGCATGCTGCAGAGCAGATCTCCAGCTGAACCGAGTGCTGCCAGGGTAGGCTGGTATCTTGTAAAACCCCAGGCAGGCAGCTGAACAAGGGGCATGTCTACTGGAGTGTTGTGGTGGCCCTAGGAGCCAGTTAACCCCGAGGTCTGGGAGATGAGCTAGGATTGACACAGGACATGCAAAGAGCCTCGGCACTTTTCCACAAAAGGTAGGATGGGATAAGCAGGTTTTTGCAAGATGGGTTTCTTCCACCCAAGCAGCCTTTCCTGACAGTGTGGGGTTCCTCTTCGTGCTCCACGTGGGCTGAGATGGATGAGCTCGTGTAAACATAACCATCTCTCTGCTCTTTCTCCTCCATTTCTTGCCACTGCCATTTCTGGACTGGGCACTCCACAGCTCTGCACCACTGCTTTGTTCTACGAGGGGCTCCTCCAATTGGTACCTTTTATGCTCAGACACTTGACTCTCTGCTATTCCTCTGCCCTTGCCCAGAAACCAAGCAAGTCCCAACAGAAACTGTCAGAGAGACCAGCTCCTTCAGACATGGCCTGCCCCGCTTGCCCCACAGCAACCCCATCCAGACCAACCCCAACCCCACCCAGACCAACCTGCCGAGGCTGCGTCCAAAAGACTGCTGCCAGCCCAAGGCCTCCAGTGCCCTCAGCCGTAGATAACGAGCCTGGTGGAGAATCTGGCTCATACAAGCATCAGGCTCATGATGTACCTGAACAACCAGGCTGGTGCCAGACTTCCTTCTACAGCATTTCTGCTTGGTGTAAATGGGAGCAGCCTTTTGGGGCTAGATCCCCTCCAAGCACTGGGATGTAAGCTTGAAACCACACGTCCCAGCTGTGCGCTCAAACTGGTAGACTTTTCCAGCCACTGTTGGACTGGGATGATCTGTGTTGACTTTCACTCGTCTCTATTCCAACCCTGTATCAAAGTCAGGGTTGGAGTAGGTGGTCTCCAGAGCTCCCTTCCATCCCGTTTCCCTCTGACTTGTCCTCGTTCAAACCATCCCAGCTGCCAGCAGACCCCACAGGCCTTTTCGTGGGTGTCTCCTCCATCCAGCCCGCTGTGTCTGGGCTGAGAGCTGTGTCTGGGAATTGCTTGTTCCCCGCTACCACCCCGAACCCTCCCTTCTCCTGCCTCATCCTCAGGACTTGCTGCTCACTTCTGTCCCATCTGGTGAAACATTTAATGCTCGTGCGTTCAGTGGAGACTCAGGAGAACAACTGCAAAACAGCCAGGAGAGCAGAAGGGAATGAGAAGGACGTAGAAATGGCTGGTGCTGGCTGGAGACGTTGCAGTGTTAGGAGCCACGTGTGCACTGTTGGCTTTCAAAGCTGCTGTTGAACCTGGGAGGATGGGGGACAGCCAGGAGGTCTTTCCCCAGGGCTTTCCCATTTTCCCATACAGAGTTGCCAGAGGACAGAAGGATTGAAATGATCTTTAGTCCAGTGACAATAAGGAAATGCAACACATGATATTTGCATCAGTGAAGCTTTAGGTGCCCTTTTTGGGAACAGACTCTGCAGCCATCTCACAGGGGCTGTGTGGAGTTCGAGCCTAACTTGGGGTCTGGAGATGGGCTGGGTGACTTCTACATCTCTATGATGCAACTTAAATACATTTAAAACTAGATATGAACTTATGTCACTGTACAAGGACAGACTGAGGCTCTGCTTGGTTCAGTCCGTGCTTGGGCACCTCGGTGTGCTCAGGGTGCTGTGAGTCACAAACAGAAGCTGGGGGTAGCTCTTCAAGGGCCAGGCGGTCTATTCCTCTACGCCGAGGAAGGATCAGCTCACGTTGATGGCGCAATGTCTGACCAGGCTGAAGTTAAGGCTCTGGGTAAGCAGGTGGGTTACCAGAGGTGCTGAGCACCCGAGCGATGCTGGGGATGCTCTGCGCCTCTCCGCTCATCTCCTGGATAACCTTCCCTTCCCCTGCTAGCACTAACCACTTCTGCGAGCACGCGGACCACGGGAGCTGGGACTGCCCGCCCCAGATTTATCATCTGCCCAGAGATGTAGTTCTTGAAAGTCTTCAGCTAGCAAGCAGCTTGATTCAGCAGCCACCAGCAACTACCAAGGAAAATTAAAGCTTAGTGTCTAGTGTCTCTAACATGCCACCGTGAAGAATCCCTTTGTAGAGCATTTAAATACCTGAACCAATCCTATAACTGAAATACATATACACAATTCATTTAATGCAATGATATTCCAGCCTGAAAAGAATGCTGGTATCCAAAATTGGTTCCAGCTGCCCTTGGTTGAGGGTGGTATTTCCTGAGGTTTTTGCTTTCATTCCTGCCTTTTTGGTGACTCTGAACTGGAAGATGCAGGTCAAGAAGAACCCGGACACTGGGAGGGCTCTGAGCTGCTGGGGAAGTCTGGCTCCCTGCTTTTCTTCTCTGTGAAGGCAAATTTTGAATCTCTCACCTGCCATCCAGATTTGGCCTCACCCTGAAGGACATCTCCTGCATAACGTGGTGCATGGGCAGCTCTGTCTGAGCCCTGTCCTGTGGCTGGTGGCTTGGCAGCTGTCAGATGAGGTTTATAGCTGACCTGTTGTATGCAATGAATGAAAAATGACCCGTTCCTGCATCTGGAGGCGATGCTGACCCTCCGTCCCACGGTGCTGTCCCGCAGTGCTGCCCCACTAAACTGTCCGCTGCTCTTCGGGAGCTGGTCACAACACCTCGCTCTGTCCAGCTCCAAGAGCTGTATTTCACTAATTAACCCCCTGCTGCTGCTTCGTCCCCTCTCCTTGTCCCTCCATGTAACTGTCTCACTGAGGTCCTGGAGTGGGGTAGATATGGCTTCAACCCCTTCTCCCCTGAAGGAGGCTGAACTTTGACGGAGGGCAGAACCTTCTTCGTTCCCTTGGAAAGGCTCAGGTAGATGTTTCCAGGGTCAGATTAAAGGGAGAGAAACAGTTTGCAAGTACATCTGTCCCCCCAGCCTTCATGTCCCCTGTCCAGGTGCCCTGGACTTCTGGGGGGAGATGAGTATGGTAGAGAGACAGAGGCTCTGGGGGGGATGTGGTGTGGGGAGGGGGAGGTGGTGGGGTTGGTGTCCCGTCATGGCACGACCTGACGTGCCCTTTGCATCTCTGCTCCTCGCAGTCCGCGGACTCTGACCTGCCTTACCCCCCGCCCCAGCGGGAGCCCAACATTTACATGGTCCCCCAAGGAATCAAACCTGTCCTGCAGCGCACGGCCATCGAGGTGAGTGATGGGGAGCTTGTCCCCTCGCAGAATGGCACCCGTAATGTGTGTCCCTAATGGGGAGGAGGAGATCCAGAAATGAGGTCCAAGCCCAACTCTGTGGATACAGAGTCCCGCCGGTGCTGGGAGCTGGTTCTGCCCATGGATTATGAGTCAAAAAATGTGGTCTTTCTGCGAAAAGAAGTCTCACCAAGTAGACAAGTCCTAGGGCAGAACACAGCCCTGGACCACAGCTGCTTTTTAGAAGGAGAGTCTGCCTCACACCGGGCTACTTGCCCAAAACAGAGATGCTCCATTAATAGGCAAGCAGTTGTGAACCTGGTGTATTGGTGTAGATGGAGAAATGCTTGCTGTACAACCTGGCTTCTCCCAGCACCAGCTGTCCTACTTGATTGATTCGGCCCTTCTTCATGGTGGGCCAACCTTCGTGTTTATTTCCGTTGCTGTGAAGCTCAGTGAGAGGCCTGGAAGCAGACCTTTGCCTCAGTCTTTGCTGTCTGTTCTCCTCACCCTTCAGATCCTGGCCTGGGGGCTGAGGAACCTCAAGAGCTACCAGCTGGCCAGTGTCACCTCGCCCAGCCTGCTGGTGGAGTGCGGAGGCCAGCTCGTGCAGTCATGCGTCATCAAGAACGTCAAGAAGAACCCCAACTTTGATGTCTGTGTGCTCTTCATGGAAGTGGTGAGAACCTGGTCCCCACCCTGCAGTGATGGGGTCAGAGAAGAGCTAGTTGGGAAGGACCTCCAGAAGTCCGTAAAAATGCACCCTGTGGTGAAGCTAATTCTGTCCTGCTCAGCCTCACTTCGCTTTGGGGAGGTGCAGAGCAGCAGCCCTCCCTGCCCTGAGTAGTGATGTGTTCCCTCCCCTCTGCCCACAGCGTTTGCCCAAGGAGAGCCTGTACAGCCCTCCCATCATCGTCAAAATCATCGACAACAGGCCGTTCGGCCGAAGGCCCGTGGTGGGGCAATGCACCATCCGCTCGTTGGAGGACTTCTACTGTGACCCCTACCGAGAGGAGACGGACGGTCCCCAGGAGCACTCAGGTACGCGCTGCCACGAGGACCATGCTGGCTGCGCACCCGTGCCCTTCTCCGGGAGCTGTGGGTCGCTGTGTACATCACTTTTAGCTCAGACTAGCTGCAGGTCTGGTACAAAAAGCCAAGGAGATGCCAAGGAGGAGTTTAGCTCTGGGGTTGGTTGGTGAGATGGGCTGTCCCATGGCCAAGCTGTTCAACCTGCCTGAACACGAGCTTTGGCTGGTGTGAACGCTCTGGGCGAGGTTGAAATTGTTCCTGAAGCTTGATCCCAAGGTGGTTTGGCTTTGGGGTTTCTAGCAGTTGAACGTCCTGGTCATGCTCGTGCTTGCTCTGATTGCAGATGATGTGAGCCTCACGCCCAGGGATGATGTCCTAATCGACATCGATGACAAAGAGCCTCTTATTCCTGTCCAGGTATGGAAAAAATCGCAACGGTGGGAAGACACTGGTTTCTTTGTGTGATGTGGGGGAACTTGTGCAGGTCCAGGGCTGGGGTGGAGAGCGCTGCAGATCTCTGATGTGAGGTCGTCTTTGGTTGTGATCATCCTTTTGCAGCTTCCACCTCTGTTTTCACCCCCTCTCCTCCACCGTGCCCTAATGAACAATCAGAAACTCATCCTTCTCCCCTACGTTCAATGTGAGGCGTCAGATTTGCTTTCCTGGGGGTGAGAGAACAGACGCTCCCCATGCCAGGCTCTTCCCTTCAGCGTGTTCCTCAGATGTATGTTTTGGTTTGAGGCTGAAGAAGGTTTGCGGTCACCTTTAGGGCTCTGCTGTGCGGGATGCTGTCTTGGCAATGACAGTCACTGCCCCAAAGAGCTGACAGCCTGGAGGGGACTTACCCAGCACCGGGGAGGGTGAGCTGGTGCTGGTGGATGGGACAGTTTGCCCAAGGCCACACTGGAAGCAAAGGTTCCTTGAGGCTTGGTCGTCCTTACCACAACCACCTGGCCAGGTCTCCTTTCCCAAATTGTCCTCGCTGTTTGCAGGTTGCTTTGCTGCTTCTGAACCCACCTGCTGCTTTTGGCAGCTCCAGCGGCTCCACAGAGGGTCACGGTGGAGGCTGTGGCTGCAGAATGTCCCGTGGTGGTGGGATCTGAATATGCTTTAGCCGGGAAGGAGGGACGTGTTGCTGCTGTCACAGAGGGCAAGTTTCTCTGTGCCATGAGTCTGAGGGGTGTCAGCTGTCCCTTGTAGATGGACCAGGCTGGGCAATCCAGCGGGGTTGCTGCTCCTCCTGCCTGAAACGGAGCTGGAAGATGTCCGGCCACACTGGTGGCACTGGCCCTGCTGGTGCTTCACATTTCTTTGGCCCTGTGGTTTCTTTGCCAGCAGATGTGTCCTCTTTGAGGCAGAGACCTGCCAGTGCAGACCTGTCCATATGTGGTGCACAGGTCTGCAGGTGAGCCTGAATGCTCGGGAACAGCTGGAAGTGGTGTCAGAGGTATTTGGTGGAGCGTTTCGTGGTCTCCTGGTCCCTTTGGTGTATGTAACGTGCGGTGGCATCTTCTTACTCCTTGTTTTAAAGTTTGAAGGGTGCTGCATGGTATCTTGGGCTAGAAAAACCTGAGCTTTCTGTAGGAGATCTGCCTCTCGGGTAAGCCTCCTGCCTTGCCTTGCACTTCCCGTAAAAGCAAGGTGTAGGATTCGGGTGTCTGCCCCTTTGTCATCTCCTCGGTGGCACCTCAGTGTTTCTATTCACGAGGACTTTATGATCCACTGATCTGTGCCATGAGATATTTGTGGTTGTGTCCCAAGTTGGCCTCAGACTGGGGTCCTGGCATCAGGCTGTCCCCTGGAGAGTCCGAGCTGGAGCTGCACCCCCGTCCTTGCTCCATCCCTAGTGCTAGGTTGTCTACGTAGGTTTGTGCCATGCAAGTCCTCCCTGGAGCTGAGCAAGCATTGCTTAAGCAGGAGAGCGCATTGCGTGCTGCAACTTCTGCCCAGTTCAAGGCTTTCAGGCTTCGGGCTAAGGAAGAATCAAGATTTTGGCCAGTGCTTGGCAAAAGCTGTGGGTGTGGGACTCCAGCCTGTTGTGGTCTCGACTGCAGCTGGCCCTGCTCTTGCCCACCTATCCCAAGCACAGAGGAGATCCAGGCTGGTGCTCTCAGGCGAGGTCACCCCACAGTCCTCACAGCAAGGCACATCGAGCAGGGACACGGTTCAGCGGTGGGATTGGCAGCGTTCTGTTTACGGTTGGACTTGGTGATCTGAAGGGTCTTTTCCAACCAAAATCATTCTGTGAATCTACGACGTGAGATGTTTTTTTGGGTTCCCCACCAGCCAAGAGGGACGCTGGCGTCTTGTCTTGAGATGCTTCGGTATCAATTAGCAACTGGAGAGTGGAGTTTCAAAACTTTGTCCCAAGTGAACAAGTGTTATGGAAAGGAAAACGCAGCTCCAGGCAGAAAATACTTCTGACAACCCAACTGGCTTTCCGTTCGCTTGCCGTTTGTGGATTTGTCTCAATCATTTACAATTGTACTTCATCTTGTATCTGTGAAGTAACTGGAGCATGTCTGTAAAAAACACCAACCAAAGCGAGTCTTGGAACAGGAACCTGCACTTCTGCAAATATAAAAACCCCTTTTTCTACCCTAGCACAGAGAGGACTTGGGAGAAAAGTTGGGGAGTCAGGGAATAACGTTAGTGGGAGGGTCGGGGTGCGGGTCGTGCCTTGACCTCAGCTTGGCTGTGCCGTGCTGGGCAAGCGATGCCCTTTGCTGCACCGAGGTGGCACCCAGTGCCTCCCGCCACGCTGCGAGACCCTCTGCAGGGACAGCGGTGGGTGGGCTGGATCTCCAGGAAAGGGTCGAGGCACCTGAGGATGGGTCTGCTGCTCCCACGGTGGTGGGCACAGACCGAATTCAAGGGCGCGAGAAGAACGGGGTGGTGCTGCCAGGTGGCAGAGGCCAAGTGGAGTTTGCTTTAACCGTGGGCTGTGACCCCCACCAGAGGGTTTTTCTGGCCCCCTCCTGACCCACAGACGCAGATGGGTGGACTGGTTTTGCATCTGCAACTCCAGCAAGCTACGAAGGCAGCATTTCTTATTTTTTAATAGAAAAATCCACCCAACATTCAGTTTGGTTTCACTAAATTTTTTTTTTTTTTTGCGGGGGGAATTCTGAAATCTACAATTTAAACTCTCCCCCTTTCTTTTTTTTTTTTTTTTTTTTTTT
>Ga0065711_1013027_pt1 | contig 14538 bp, 10 predicted proteins | sample Hoacrofraction12_FD_59098 | JGI IMG/M metagenome (GOLD analysis project Ga0065711, IMG submission 59098) | Hoatzin crop microbial communities from Cojedes, Venezuela - Epithelial fraction 12 v2 (version 2) | ecosystem: Host-associated > Birds > Digestive system > Esophagus > Crop | place...
TCGATGCCCCATCCCTGGGAACATTCAGGGCCAGGCTGGACGGGGCTCCGAGCACCCTGACCCAGTTGGAGATGTCCCTGCTCACTGCAGGGCATTGGACTAGATGACCTGGGAAGGTCTCTTCCAACCCCAAATATTCTATAGGTATGAAATGTGTTTTTTTTCCTCTTTTTACTTTCAAGAAAATGTTTATGTTTCTAAATATAGTCTTAGCGGCATCTTTGTAAGAAGACATTGATCCACTCAGTGAACCTTCACAATGTATTTCAGTTAACATAGTACCCATTATTCCCTTTAGATCTTTGTTTTAGGAAAAAATATGCTAGGCAGAGCCATGGTTAAAAACTGTTAAAATGGAGGAGACTGGGAGGTCAAAACTGGCACAAGCCATCTCATGTCACTGGGACTGGGAGTGCAGAGAGCAGGACTGACGCCTGAGGATGGAAGGAGGTGTGTGTGAGTATAGATACCAAGACAGGTGTAGCTGTTTTGTAGGGGAAAGCAAAGCTTGTGGAAAAAGGGCAGAAAACAGCTGGAACTCTGCTTAGAAATTGCTTGTGATGTTCACTGGCTGTTATTTTTGTGGCGAGGGCAGTTGCCCAGACAGCGTTGCTTTGCCTCCGGGTTGTTCAGAGGGCAAGCCAGAGGTGGGAGACAAGGGTGGAGGCAACAGCGAAGCCCGGGACTCATTTTTCTGAGGCTGTTCTGTTGTGATTAGTCCTCTGCAGGGGCACTACAAAAAAAAATCCAAAGCAATTCTTACTTCCTTCCTGTCCTCAGAAGTCACAAAGAGCGTTTAGTTCAGCTCAAAAAGTTAGATTTTTAAGCTAGTCATGGGAAAGAAGGGATAGAGATTTTTTTTAAATATAAATGTATATTCAGTTAAAACATATTTTTTTATCAAGTGCCTAATTTAGTAGACATTCAGGCTGTTGTCAATGAAACTATAAGCACTTCAACAGTAACAACAGGTTTGCAGTTCTTCCTTTATTTTCACTGCAAAATTTGGTATTTAAGGTAGAGTGAAACCTTGGTTATATTCTTGTCTGTTTATTTACCATAATGTAGATTACTCTGATGTTCTTTTGCTCTGAGCTGTTCAGATTATAAACCTTCATTGGAGGAGTTAGGGGGATATAGCGTCAGACTCGATCTGTGGAGGCCTCATCTAAGAAGGAGCAGCAGTGTCTGAGAGGTTTGGTTCCCTTCCCGAAAAGTACACGACATACATGTGTATATTCCCTGAATTACACATAATGAAGATATGAGTTCTCGATATTGATCCATATTTTTAGGACTATCAGTCCTTTCTGTTTAAGTGATTGGTGTTCTCCTGTGAATTAATACCCTACTGTGACAAAAAGGGGAGTAAGAGGAGTCAGATGCTCCAGAAACTCAAGTGATTAAGGTTTGAGATTTGGCTGTGCATGATCTTGCATCCTCAAGTAAATTGCTTCCAGGGCTGCACTTGCTTGGGGTGCTTTTCTTTTTCATCTGTTCTCCTACCGTTTTGTTAGGGCAAAGGCTCTCTTCTGTATTTTTATGGAAATCCTTGCTCTGCTGAGGCTCCTTGCCTAGGTGAGGATCTACAGCTGATAATAAGATCAGATCTGAAGGATTAACAGGGTCTGTTTCTTACATACACATTTAAAGGGTGTATATATGTAAAGAAAATTATAGCAGACGATACATCTGTTCTTTAGAAAAGGGGCTACATGGCAAAAAGTGAAATGAAAGGTCTGGATGATAACTATATAATAGAACCTGAATTATTATTGCAAGTGGAAAGTATCGGTTTTGTCATTCATCTCTTCTGTAGCCTTTTCAAGTTACTTTGAGAAGACAGAGAGGCCTCTGAGTTACGCTGTATGATGAGTCAGCCAGAGACTTGAAGGAGTAGTCTGAGGAAAAAAAAAATTTTTTCAGGCTCCAGATCAGAAAATTGGGTTATTGTTATGCAGTGGTTGGAAGTGGTAAGCAAAACTGAATGTCCCTGCTGTCCGTACACTGTGCTAGAAGGTAGGAGGTTTAAAACGTTCAGCATCACCGTGAAAATAGAGCTTCGTGTCCTGAACTTAATTTCTCCCCTAAAGTTTTGAATGGTCAGGTAAATAGGGGCCACACTAACAAAATCGCCATTCCTCCTCCACAAAGAGCAGCAATAAGAAAAGTCACCTGTGGAACCAGAGAAGTTCTTGGATTCAGACACTGCTGGGATGAGAGGTGTGAGTCTGATGCTGTTTGTGGCTCGTGCCTGGTAATGAAGGAAAATTTGAAAGCAACACTTCCAGGTAATGGAGAAGCAGACCTGCCAGTCTACTTTTTGTAATGGGGATTACAGTATTACACAAGTACTGAAAAAAACGATTGAAAAAATGTGACTTACCCACTATAAATGCAGATATGTGCATTTTAGATGTAGGGTATAGTATTTTCTTTTGTAAACTGATCTACCTTGATTTTCTGTTTCCCTAAAATGAGCTTATCCTTCACCAGCTTGTTAGACACATTGTCAAATATCTGAAGTTATTGAATAATTTGGCATTGAAAGAGTCAATCTGGATCCATTTACAAAAGCTACAAATGCATACCAGATGTGGGTAATTCTTTTCAGACATTTAGATTGCAGGAGAGGATCAAGATTCAAAATGCTCTTAATTGTGAACATCCTGATTTAGAGAGTAGAGGGCTCGCAGTCGTCAGAAATACCCATTCTCCAGTTCACTGAAACTGTTCTTTCTTGTCCGTGTCCCCAGGATGCTTTCTGTGCCCCAGCTTCTCCAAATCTTTAGTAAGCAAAGAAACTGTAGGAGTTTTATTTCTGTCCGTACCAGGTTTGCACGATGTGTTTGGTTTGAGTACCATCAAGATCATTTAAACATCATCTGTAAGCGTTCTCTAGGATAGTTTTTAGTAGGAGTTTACAGTTTCACTCTGTCACCTAAGAAAATAATCACGTTAGTACCTTGTATACTTTAGATTTCAAAAGATAGTATTTCCTTGAGGAAGAGATTAATACAGAAATCAAACTTGATAACTAGTGCATCATCACTGGATCATCGTTTTTAATTTCTGCTCTGTAGAGAAAGAACAATTTTGTTTTGCAGCTGTACTACATTTACACAAGAAACCTGACTATCTTTCCCCAGTGTTAGATTTCTGAGGAGTGGGCACTTTTCATAGTCAGCTGCGTTGTATACGGCACATGAACCACGAGATGTGTGCATCCTCCTTCTCACTCCTTATGCTCCCGTTTGAATCCTAGGGGCACTTTTTGTAGTGCTGCAACGGAGAAGGCAGAATTGCAAGGGGCTGCTGATGTCTCCAGCTGCTGCACGGAAACCTTTTCAAAAACGTAGTGAGACCGACCTTAAAACTAGTTACATTTCTTTTCTCCAGTATGGTAATTATAATACTGATTTAAAAACTTGCTGCTCTGACGGCTCAAATCCTTTTCCTAATTTTCAGCCTGGTAATCCAGGGGCAATTCATATTGTTCCTCTGCCAGCTTTGTCCTTTGTTGTAAGAAGCTCTTCTTTCACAGAGTTTAGAGGATATCAGTCTATTAAAAGCAACCAAATTCTTTCCTAACGTGTTCTAACCAACCAGGATAAGTCTCGTTTCCTGTTGTGTGTTTGCTTTCTCAGTTACTTTATTTTTGCATCTGACCTGTTGCAGTTAGTGTCCTTAGGCATGTCTCACTGCGGTTGTATTCTGGGCAGAGAAGTAGCAGTGGGGTTCTTTAAACCCCTGAATATATCTTGATGTATCTGCGTATTGCACTTCATGAAGTACACAACCTTATTTATCCTGCATGACAGCAGAAGCTCGTGGTCATTCTGTAATAAGCTACTGGAGTGAATTCTTCCCTTCCTCAGCCTTGTTCAGGCAGGAACCGCCCAGACTGTGGCAGGACTCGTTTCTAGTTGACCGATAGCTGATTGATGGACATTTTGAATTATTTAAATTATTTCTGTTCAATGAAATAGCCCAATCTTTTTCTTGTTGCAGTACACCCTAGCATTATATCATCAGGAAATGTCATTGGGACCTTCTTATGATGTGGAGGAGGTCTTTAATGAAATACTGACTTTTAAAACTTACCCTCTAATTTAACTAGGTTTTTTAGTTGCTTTTGTCATATCTACAGAAATACATGAGGTCATAAACATCTTTATACATTACACAGAGGCCTCTTTTAAACCTACTGTTACACCATTAGAAAGACACTCACAGGAGCAAAGACCCCCCCGATACGCGAATTAATGCAGTACTGAGGAATGAAGCTTGTCACAGAGAAAGCAGTAATTATTGTGCCGACGCTGAACTATCTTAGTACCTGCTCAGTGGTTCCCGAAACGGGAACTGAAGATTTGTCTGCATCTTTTAGATGGCGTGATATACTGAAAAGATATCCTCGGCAACAGGCTACGTCTACCTCGGGACAAAAAATACTGCATAAATCTTGATTATAAGTAGTATTAGATTTTAGCTTTCATCCATACTTGGCTGAAATGGTTCAGTTTTTGCATTTTGGCAGAGCTTTACTGGTGCTAAACTGTGTTAATTTTCCTTTGGTGATGCACAATGCTCATCATTTTAATCTCTTATGTTCTGATTAATTTCCTTACGGTTATCTCTATTATTACTAAATATTAAGTAACAATCTGGCAATGTTTTACTGAGCAAAAATGGTCACTTCTGTTTACTCTTTGTTTTCTCTCCTGTATAAGTTTTTAATTTTCCCCGAAAGTCTCATTATTTCATTATACTTTGTCTTAATTTTGAGCTTTCTCATTTGTTTATAGGCAGGATTTTTGATACTGTTTCTATTACAAAATAGAAAATGTCCTTGTAAAAATATAATCTATTTGGGGTGATGACAAAGATGACATCCTGGCTGTAGTGAGGTCTGTCAAGGCAAAGTTCCTACTGCCTTCAGTGACACTGGGGTTTTCCTAGCTGAGTAAGGTCCTCTGGAGGTGACCCACTATTACATTTTCATTGATGTTGTCTCATGTTATCGTTCTCCCCAATCTAACATAGTATCAACAGGGCTATTATAAATTTATGGTCTTGACTCATTTTCAAAATGAAAAGCTTTACTCATGTTTTCAGGGGTTTTTCAGCTGATTGCTCTTGCTTGTTCTGCTTACTTTTATTCTCGATGCTCTTTTCACTCCTTTGTGACATTTTAAAGTTGATCTGAACCAAAAAGGAAATGCAAACCCAAAACATTCTGTTGCTCTCTGTTCTGTTTTTCCAACATGTTGAAAACTAACTAAGTCTGTACGTCCGTGCGTAAAAGGAATTTGCTTTCATCTCACTCCAAATTTGGAATACTGGTAGCATAGATTTTACACATGTCTGTAGCAGTTTGGAAGTTGTGCTGGCATACTTTAACGTGTGGGNCAGTTTTTCAGGTANCCGTAGTTCCATTTCACAAGTGCCATNCCTAGCTGTNTCTCTTTAGATAGCCCATTAGAGCCCCCCAACAGGAAAATATGCAGCTCTCAGCTGCTTCTGTGTATGCAGAATGCAGAAAGAAATTGGATATCTCGTGTGCTCTGTGGCTCAGAGACTTTTCAATTAATAAGCACTGATGTAGATGATAAGGTTGTTAAACAAGTTTTTAATAGAGGAAAGATTTTATAGGCTTCTGACATGCATTTTTTGACAGTGCCAAACGTTACTCTGAAATAACGTATCTTAGTTATTTATCGAAAGGTACAAAGAATATTTTCTGTTGTGGCCAGACAGCTGATCTTCCACAGTCGTATCCTTGCAGGTTTGTGTATACGTGCACGTATTTGAGAATGCCTGTAGGCTTTATTTGGCTTCTCCTTTTCCCTAGGAGTGACTGTTAGCTGGCACGCGGGCTGGAGTCCTGCACCATCAGTATTGGCATGGTTCAGGACGGAGCCTGACGTTTGCCGTTGTTGCTCAGTTGTGACTTCGTGCTCTTTGTTTTGGGCTGGCTGGCGGAGTTGTTAATCCCTGGGAGGCAGGCTGCAAGTACAGGCCTCCTGAATACGGTTCTAATAGCACCAAAATATGGATCAAATGTTCGGTGACATTCAAATAGTCTCTCTACAGTGCAGCGATTGAAACCAAGGTCTGTTTTTAATGTAAGAGAATTTTAAAAACTTTCTCACGCTTTATGGGACTACAGAGAAAGGTTATTTTCTGTTCACCTCGTAAACTCAGGCTTTCAGGAATTTGATTGCTGTTAGTGTTTTTTAGTGTGAGGCTAACTCATACCGTGCCTGAACCCAGGAAGGAACCGGTGCCGTAACGTGAGGAGAGTCGGGACCCAGAAGTCTTAATATCCACATCTTCGAGCTGATGTCACAGTGGTGCCTGGATTAAGAAGAAAGGCAAGAGAATGCAAAATAAAGAGCCAAGAGGTGAAGTAAATGTGAAGCAAGCGTGGCAAATTAGCCAGGAGAACAGGATGAGGGAAATAAGGTTTGATATGTGCTGTGGGAAGGTTGGTTTGCTGCTGTGGGGGTTTTCCAGTGCTGGAAGAAATTGTACTGGGTGTGTTGTGCTGGCACTGGATTTGTGCTCAGTGGTGTCTGCAGTTACCAACCTTCGGTCCGCGTTAGATTGAGGTGAAGTTGTTTAGATTGTTGACTTTGAGCTCCCTAAAATGTTTTGTTGCATTCCACAAGGATTGTTTCTATTTCAGATAGACATAGAAACTTTGTGTGAGAAATTCTGGAGCTATTTCCACTTGAGAAACTGATTTTAAGAGGCTTTGGTCAAAACAACAAAATTGAAGAAGTCTAGAAATGCATATGAATTTCTATGCTTTTGAACAACCTTTAGCAAAGTGTAAGCTCTAGTTTTCTGCCTTGGGACTTCAGACTTGGGGTCAGGGATTTACTTGTTTAGTAGTTTTTTTCTGTTCATGAATAAGATTCTAGTTGTCTTGATACACAGCTTTCAGCCTAATAACTGCAGAGTGCAGGGTGGGATGAGTCAAGGGCAAAGGAGGTTGGGATGTGAAGTGTGACCAGCCAGACACAAGAGGAGGAGGAGAAAGTTCAGTTCAGTGTGATCTGTGCAGCACTCTCTTCCCTTACTGCTCTGTGGCCTTCAGCTGGAACTTCTCTGGGCGTAGCACAACTCGGTATCTGTGAATCTGTGATAATGGATGTGTTTTTTAGAAAATATCATATCCTTTTACTTGAGGTGTTTTCCAATAAAAAGCATCTAGTGTGTGCTGCTTGACTGAAAATTTCTAATTGATGATCTTGCAAGAAAGCTGTCAGCTGGATTAATTTATCTCAGCCAGTGAAATAAAAAGGAATCAGCAACAAAAGGTAAAATAAATGACTAGTAATCAGTGTATCTGATTGTTTAAATGGAGCATACCATGTGCATTATTATGCCTAACAGCATGTGAAATGCACTGCGGATACAACATCGGTGCTAGTCTACTAAATTATGAAGCATAGCAGAGTGAACAGGGTGACATCAGTGGACAACATTATTTAATCTAAGAATTTCTTTTTTTAAAAAAAATCACATTTGTTGCTTTGTGATAATTGTGGCTGCAGATTTCATAATTTTTACATTGTCTGTCTCATTCATCAGAGGACTTGTTGAGCTGCTGCTGACTTCAGCTCTGTTCGCAGCACAGCAGCAAGGCTGGAACAGTGGCTCCTGGTGAGCTCTAGGGCACCACCCTGAAGGTAGTCTGAAAGCCACGAGAAGATCCCGTTCCTGTTGATTTTTATCCCGGGAAGGAGACAGAATCTGCAAGACAGTAACTGATCTTAAGTTGTCTTCTCCTTAACCATCCCTGCCCAGCGATTGTGCTTATTGGTTTCCCGTGCCTGTCTGGAATGCCCACTGTTATAACACACTGTAAGCAGGAGATCATATCCTGGTAAAAGCTGACCAGAGTTCTGGCAATACAGAGAGGAGCGAGAACCTACCTAGAGAATTCTCTTCAAACAAGGACTAGAGATTGATATAAATGGGAAAGGATGAGGTGTTCCTGACAAGCGATCAATCAGTAACAAAAATGACTCATGGTGAGGATTTCGGCCAGATCCTACAAAGGGATTCCCAATCTTTGAAAAACTGGCACTTCTAATCTATTTCAGAATTTTTAACTGTTCTGCACCTTTGTGGAAATCCCAGCCAATCTCAGATTGCTGGGAAATAGCACGTTCTTCATTAGCTATAGTTGTGACAAACAGGATATCAGCTTGTTTTGGTCTTTGTCTGGTGCTTCTTTCTCGGTTCACATTTACTTTTGATCCTTCTTTGCTCCGACACTTATTCTGGGCCTGCATGTGGCCAACCTGCTGAGCTGCAGAAAACATTGCTTCAGGCTACATGGAACTTGTATACCAAGAAATAATTTTGTTTGAAGTGGCATCTTTATATGATGAATATATGGTTCTTGGATATAGTTTTCTAAGCTACTTCTTGTCCTTGAGAACCACGAGATGCTAGAACAATTCTTTCTCTTTTGTTCTTCAGCGTGGGTGTAAATATTTATCTTCACAAATCAGTGAAATGTTCTTAAAATATACGAGGTCATTTAACCTCACCATGACTTTATTATTATTAATGCACATTGTTTGCATAGGAGCAGTACCCATGAGCTACAGGCAAAGCCTACTTTTTATACAGAATTAGAAATAGAAAAGGAGACGTTATATAGCCTTTATGTTGAAGGAGATGGTGAGAGTCAGCAGGTGGACAAAGGAAGATGAAGAAATGGGAGATCCATATAATTTTGCCAGTATGGTAAACGGTGTTCTCAACACACCACCTGGTCAGCTGGCTGATCTGTTGTTGTTGAGGATGCTAGAACAAAAAGTAGCTTTTCAAAGGGAGATATGAGAAGATAGGCTTTCAGGTATTTGCAGGCAGCTCCTTCAAGCATGAAGTACAGGAAAAGGCCATTCCATCTGAAATTATTCCTTCTGAAAATTTAATGAGCAGGAGATGGGAGGTGATGCCATCGGCTGCTTTGAGTCAGCGCCTTCTCAATGACTCAGTTCATTAACCTCTTCCAGTTGAGGGGAAAGGTCTTTCTGACCTTCACGTAGAGATGGCTCTTGGTCACATTGGCAGAGGTCTTGGTTACAGTAGTTTGACATTGAAGGTACTACCCTGAATTGCACAACGTTTGTCCAGTTGGGAACAAGATGAGAAGAGAATCAGACTGTTGCTTGACACCGAGTGTGGCGATGGAAGTGACTTTAATGTGAAGGCCTGACACACACAGGAGTAAACTCCTCTAACTTCATTTGAAGACCATATGGTTTTATATAAAGTAAATTTGTCAGCATTGTGCCATTTGTAGATATGGAAGACAATGTATGCCTCAGTATCATCAGTGCTTTAATTACCTCAGTAAATACGATGCTTAGTGGCATTTCTGGTTAAAGTCCTAATTAGCCTTCTCTATCTAATGAGCATGTGAAGGTTTGTCTTGTGGCTTATTATCCTACTCATTATTATGAATGATAGGGCAACTGTATAAAGCCTCCAGTTTTACACTGCGACATAATTACTTATGAAAAGGCTTTGCCCCAAAAATGGAAATAATGATAATTACATTTAATCTTTTCGTGGTTTATGCATTTTTTTGCAGTGAAACAGATGCCTATAGGACACTAATTGCTGAGAGGGGAACTGCAATGCACTACCAGACAGGCTTATTGAAAATATACGAACCTGAGGTGACATTTTTTCACATCCTTGTTCTCATTAATTTTCTTCTTCATGTATGTACTTTTCATGTTCTTGACTTCATGTCATGTGCATGTTTTACAAGCACATTTATTGCACAGTTTTGACAGCTTACAAAGGTTGACAGGAGGACTAGGCAAGGCTGCTTGGTTCACACTTCGAACTGTGGCTGCTGTTGCTGTTCTTGCACTAGTAAGGGCCCAAGGCATGCGCAGAAGCGTGTGTTTGAAGGTTGGCACAAAGGCAGCCGTGGGGTTTTCACCAGTTAGTTGGCAATATTCTGATGCTGTCTGTGTACTGCTTAAGAAAGTCTCCACTGGCTAACTGACTCTGCTTTGCTGATATATTCTGCCAGCACGATATCCGTAGTAAGCATCAAAATGGGAATTTTCTTTTGTAGTTTCATGATCAGCTGATTTATCTGTTATTGAAATGGCCTTGAAAAGAGTAAAACTGTTTAATGGGACATGACTGTCTTTTTGAAGGGCTATGTTTATGGACAACTTTGTAGTTTCTTAAAGTTTAAATGAAGTTTTAGCAAACTCACGACGAGCATATTTTTGTGCTCTCGACAGGAAGGGTGGTGAAATGTCCTTGTTACTGCTATGGCTGAGCTGGAGAGCTGCCTGGTTTTAGAGTATTTCTTTCTTCACTGTTTAAGCCTGAATGGTATTTGCAGCATTCTGATATCCGAGAGTCGTGCGAACGGCTTCGTTCTAGTGCGTAGGCAGCGGCCCCGTGCTCTGGGGGAGCAGGCAGCGGGTCACAGCGCAGAGCGGAAGAGAAGCCAGCAGCGCGCCAATGCAGGCAGCGTTCCCCATCTGTCCCCGGTGAGACGGTGATCTTGTCCCATGAATGTCACCCGGATCTGAGGTGAAGAAAGAATCGTACGTTCCGCTGTAGAAGTGTTTGAATGATGACTGGGTACACGCGTTTGGAAATTGATGAATAATACAGCACAGGTAGCATTTAATGACTTCTTTCGTCAGCGACCATCCCATAATTTAACATCTCGAAAAGTGATTTTTATTTTCATTTCAGTATAAATCTTTATGTCAGTCTGACTGCACTGCTGGCAAGACAAGGAGGCGACAAACGAATGGATGAAGAGCTGTTGTGATTTAACCTTAGGTACTGGCTTTTCACCAGTTTAAAACAGTGCTGATGGATCACTCTGTTCACGGAGAGCAGGTGGATAATAGAATGGAAAGCAAGAGGCCAAGAGCAGAAAACAAGAATATGGAGATAAAAACATTGTTACCATATGCCACGATTTTTGTTGTTGGCACTTCGCTCTTCTAAGAAAATACAGCAGAACGGAATGAAGGGAAACGTCCTCACCGTTACTGCGGTTCCTCAAAAAAGAAAGGGACCGTGACAGCACAAGGCAAAATTGTCTCTCTAAGACTCTGAGCCTCTCTTATGTGAAATGCATTTGAAGGTATTAAATCAAATCTAGTATATATTGTACCACGGTAATGTAATTTCAGCACAGATGTCACAAGGAATGACACCCCTCCTGAACAGGGATGTTGTGATCACTCCCTTTAGGAGAACGTTTTGTACCTTACTACCGCTGCCCTGCTGCTCAGAGAACCACGGGTCTCGCTTTCAGGAATTTACCCCAAGCTCGTTCATCTTTTTGCCGTGGTTTTGCCCCAGTCTTCAAACCCCTGTATAGCGCCTGTCTTCAGTTGCTGAACTGTGGCACAGCGTGACTTTGGTCACTGGAGTTACAGCTCTCATTTTCAACAGTGTTTAAAAAAACGATACAGAAAAGAGTTAATGGAAGAGATAATCAGACTTTTTATTTGTCCATAAAGCTGAGTCACAGTCAAAGGAATGCTTTGGATATAACATTTTTATCCTTATCCATTAATAGTGTCAGTAGTAGTGTTTTACATCCTCTTTTTATGAGTGGAGTATTATGAAGGAGAAGGACTTCCTAAGTAAAGAAATCTACTTCATTACTGAAGTTATGATCTCCTCTTTCCTCACACTTATCTTTTGTGGCTTGCTTTTGTTGATTGGCTTTTTTATGTGTTCTAAATGTACATGGCTTAGTTCAGCAGTTCTTTATTGCAAGGCAGGTAACTGGGGAAGATGCCGAATGAGGGGTACTTTTGTCATGGGAAAAGCAGCCCACTCGTGACAGAATGGAGCCATGCCGAGTAGTCCTGAAAGCTTAAAAAGGTAATTGTAAATGTGGATACCATTTATTCAATATTCTGACAGAAATAGAAACTTGTAATTTCTCATGTTTATTTTTTGCTTCTAATTGGACATCTTTGGGTTTGTTAGTAGTTGTGAAATAGAAGATTTAATGGAAAAGAAAATGAGATTAGATTTTTTTTTTTTAAAAGCTTTAGCTACTCTAAAGTATTTGCACTGTTAATTCCTGGCTTTATATCTGAAGATGCATAAGACTGAATCAAGTATTTATTAGCATGCTCACAGCCCAAGTTGGATTCTCGGCTGTTTGGAGCTATGTTAATGAGAAAGAAAGAGGATAAGTAGCTGTCCTAGAAGCAGACATTGCTCCTGCTACCGTGAGCTGCATGATATGAAGGACAGTGCAGAACTCAACTGTTCTTCTCGGGGAATGTTTCTAGGTGGTTACAGTGGTTAGCAGCGTCTGCTGAGACACGTCGCTGAACTGTACGCTGTGAAATGCTGCATTTAAGCAGTGTACAAATTTGCAGGAGCTTCCCTGAACGTAGCCATGCGGTTTTCTACTTCTAACTACATGAGACGAATAAAAATAACGTTCTGTTGTATTTTCCCAACACTATGTGAATTGTTGAAGATGTTAATGTCTATCTTTTGTTTGCAAGACATTTACAATAATTAGTTTTTTCAAACTAGGTATAATCATTGTGTTCACGTATCAGAAGCTGAAGAGGGGGACTAACAGGAGCGACACAGCTTAGGAGGCTGAATTCAGATCAGCGTGGGCATAATCAGTTCCCCTGACGGCAGTCAAAACTCTGATGAAGTCACTGGAAGCGTCGCGTGGCTGTGAGGTGTCTAAAGGAGTTAATCAAGGTGCTCAGTCAGGGGCTGTACCGTCGCACGAGTGTTGCGGGGTAGGGTTGAAGGGATTCTTGTGCTGAGTGGAAGATGTGTGTAGAGCAGAACTGCTGCTCAGGCAATTGGTGCTTCCAGGAAAGAGCACATATTTCTCCGTGTTACTTATTTTCATGGAAAACTTGCCTGTTTATTACCTCTTCATTTCCAGTACGTTTCTGTAACCCTTCTATGTAGAAACACAAAAGTGCAACTCCTTCCCAAACGACATTCTCTTTAGTAAGACCACTGGTAAACTCAGGAGATGTTAAAAGAAACCTGCATGGTGTTTCTATGAACTTGGCTGAATGCACATCTATTTTTATTATTTTTCGGTTAAGAATTACCTGTTGTTAAACTTCTTCCAAAATGTTGTTTTCTAAAATCACACCGTCTCCTGCAGCAAGAGAAAGATATGCTGCTAAATTGTTCTGCTGTCATCACCGTCTGCATAGAAAGATTATTGATATTTTTCTCATTATTCATGAAAATCTACAAAGAACAAATATATCCTTTGGAAAAAAGTGAAGTAAATGACAGCTAGACCTAGCACGCCCAATAACGAGAGCTCAGAGGTTGCTTTCTGTGCTTTCCGAGTTTGCTCAGTTCGGTAGGAGATAACAAGATAGGAGATAATTTCCTGTGAAAGAAGAAAATTCAGGCATGAAGAGGTGTGTAAGAGTGGACAGGCAAAACAAAGGAAGAAGGATAATTGATAGGGGCAGCACATCCTTAAATGCAGCGTGTCCTGTGTACAGTAGGAGATTTTAACGTGTATTATGATCACCACAAATCTTTTCTCCGTGTTGCAGCATTCAAATGCTTTGGAATAACTCCCCTTGCCAACAAAACAGTTGCAAAGAAAACTACACTGAGACCTTTTCCGAAGGCTTCCTGATTCTGTGGGGCACGATACGAGCCTCACGCTGTACGCTGGCATTTGCACAGGGGTTTGAAATTGCTGCAGGTTCCAAAACGTTTCCGCAGTAGAGACCCTGCGTTTTCTGAGCGCTGTCTGGGGCCGAGTTGTGCCTTGCAAGCGCTGTTGGTGGGTGCAGGATGGATGCCAGCGTGGCCGGGGAGACTCCGTGTCCCTGCTTTCTGCGTTTCGTTGCAGAGCTGCAAAGGATAACTTATCGAAGGTTATCGCTGTGAACTGGAGAAGTGAATTTTTTTTTTTTTGCTGCTGTTAGTAGAGCAAACAAGCTGGAAAATTCTGAGGAAGATTTTCAAGCGAGATGCTGTTACCGCTGCTGGATGGGAACGATGTGTCCCAGATCACCCCAGTCTGAAGGGTGGAACCTGAACCTGGCTGTTACAAAGCGGTACATAAAATACACAAAATTGGTCATGTGTGGTCCAGCCCATGTTTTTTTCCCCCCCCCATACGCCCTGTTGCGTTGCTCTGCAGTGGATGTGATCCCCCATTTGTCGCTGAGGCTCTCGGTCACAGAAATCCCTTACGCCACTCTGCGGGGTTCCTCATTTTTACTCCCTGAATAATCCGATCTCCTCAAGACATGATTTACCCATTATTTTAGGTAGTTTGATGGACTGGGTGTCCCTGTGCAGCAGTTGGCAGCGGGGCCGCGGGGCATGGCCCAGCCGGGCACCTGAGCGGGGGCACCCCCGGGGAAACCTCCGCAGAGAGGGCAGAATGCTGCGTGACCTGGATAGGCTGGAAAGCTGGGCAGAGAGGAACCTGATGAGGTTCAACAAAGCCAAATGCAGGGTCCTGCACCTGGGGAGGAA
>Ga0065711_1043749_pt1 | contig 14538 bp, 11 predicted proteins | sample Hoacrofraction12_FD_59098 | JGI IMG/M metagenome (GOLD analysis project Ga0065711, IMG submission 59098) | Hoatzin crop microbial communities from Cojedes, Venezuela - Epithelial fraction 12 v2 (version 2) | ecosystem: Host-associated > Birds > Digestive system > Esophagus > Crop | place...
TGCCCATTGCCCCTTGTCCTGTCACTGGGCACCACTGAAAAGAGCTTGGCCCCATCCTCCTGACACCCACCCTTCAGATATTTGTAGGCATTTATAAGGTCCCCTCGCAGCCTTCTCTTCTTCAGGCTGCTTCTAGTTCACACCTGGAACATTCCATTAAAAAGCAAATGCAATTAAAAGGTCTCTTAAACTGGAAAAAAATTAAAAACACATGAGAAAAACCCTGTGATAAAGTTTAGGTGGAAACACCACCACTCATTTCTCTGGAAAAATTATAGACCTACAGGAGAGTGGCAAGCAATGAGTACCTGTGATGGAGGAAAGGAAAACCAACTTTTAACAGGAAGACAAGACAATTTAAAGAAAAATTCAGGAGAAAGCTCAAACCCACCGTAGGTTTAATAAAATCTCAGCATTGTCAAATGGCCAGAAGGAACTATCGCAAGGTAAGTTAAAGCTCTTTCTCAGGTTATTGAAGCCATCCTGCACCAAATAAAGTGTCATCTCTCAGGCAGTGACTGATCTTTATCCTTTTAAATTCCTTCTTAAAATCTACCTTTTGCCTCTCTCCCTACAAATCACTGCCATCTGGGAGTGGTTATCCTGGTGGCCACCTGTAAGTATTTAGGCCACTGTGAATAACTTATGTGTGCACCTGTAGTTACTGTTATTGCATCTTTCTCTTTTCATTCATTGCTCCAAGTTCAGTGGAGGCCCAAACCGTGAGGTGTGTGGGAGCTGGATGACTCTGCATAATTTTCTGTCTGTGCAGTACAACAAAGCACCAACCCCTTTGTGGAGTTACAGGTGTTATCTGAATATGCTTGTAATATGCAACGTGTATCCAACTTGGCAGGCACCAAACAGCGTGGCATATCTGCTGTGGAAACAGAGGGACAAGATACAGGTCTGTATAAGCAAGCATGCATGTGCATTCCTGGAAAACTGAAGAGACATGCTGCAAAGAGTCACTCTTATCACCTGAACTTCTGCTGGTTTTGGTCAGGTGGTTACAGAGCTCCAGCGTTCCCCGAGTGTATTACTCCTTCAGCAGAGAAAAAAGATTTTGTTTTTTTATTTGTTTGAAGCTCTGCACTCCCCTTAAGTCTGTCCTGCTACTTAATCCAGATCTTTCTTACTATGAAATCCACTTCACCATTCCATACCTTTATCTTTAGATACACTTTTTCACACCTGGTACTCATTTTCATACACTATTCTGCTGCTTCTCTGCTAACATAAGCTACACATTCTCATTCATACGTTTAGGGATGGTGTAAATGCCTGCTACAAGTTCCTGAAGTCTGCTCTGATTGAGACTTTTGGCTCACAGTCTCTCAGCAGTGTTCCCCCCCACTTTTTAAGACTGGCTTTGTTGTTACAAATCCAATCTCTTTTTTTAAATTTACTTTCCCACCACCTCCTCTATCACTGTGCATTTCTGTTACAGGCAAATCACAAACTGCTGGCTGCTACAGCAAATGTAGATGCTGGCTTGTCTGTAAATTAGATTTGTGTGTGTAAATCCTATGCTTGTTTACACACTGGAATGATGCCAAATATCCGTTCAGATGAAACAAAATATTTATGAATTGGGTAGACTGGAAACTTACATCTTTATAGGGTGTTCAGAGTGGATACAGGTATAATTTCCCTTGCCTTGCCCCACTTTTAATGAAACTTTTCTCATTAAGGACTATTAGAAATATTGCATTTGTAAAAGACGCAACATTTTAATTTATACTTGGTATTATTAAAGCAAAGATTTAAGACAATCCTTTATGAAACAAGTGATCTTAACTATTTTAATTCACATGAATTTAATTACATTGATTTTTAAAAGTAATTTAAATATTGCTTTAAAAGAAGTTGGGTTTTTGCTACCGTAATAAAATAACTTGTTTTATACAAGATACAGAAGAATATAATTTGATCGTTTCTTCTGTTAGCCTTTGTTACATAGATTTTTACATAATCATTACTCATAATGTTCTGACAGATAATGCTATTACTAGCGTTACCATCTTTGCTATTATTATAAAAAATCTTCTGGCTTTGTGAAAATTTTAATTTATTAAAATGTAATAAAAGCACATCTAACATGAACTATAATTTATGAAAATTTTAGATGTGCTGCTTGACATTCATGTCATCAGGCTTCAAAAATTTCACATCTGAAATGTGGAATTACACAGATTTATAAAGATCCTTTTTCAGCATGTTAACTGGCACTATCTTCTGTAGAATGTATATGTTTGGCTTTAAAGAGACAGGCACATGTAATTTTAATGTCAGCACCAGCATCACCAAAAAGTGCCCTGGCAATCAGTGGAAAGGTTTAATAGGTTTCCTGTCTTGTTCTTAATTTGCTGAAATTACAAAATCAATACTTTCAGTTGTAGCTGCAGCTACCCGTTTTACTGCTTTAAGATAAAGTCTACAAGAAAGTAACCTTCACTTTCAATTTGTACCACAGAACATCAGGGTGTTCTTGGCCACTAACTAGTCTTTCTTGTCTCAGCCAGTATGAGACATTCTAGATGGGTGATGTTGCCCTTCAAAGGGGAAAGATGCATTTTGTATTAAGCACAGCTCTCATCAATTACTTCTTTTGTTTATTTTTAACATCCCATTCTACTCTTTCCTAAAGTAACCTCTGCATGGATTGTTCATTGTTTCCCAGTTTCTTTGTGTTGTATTTTGAACTATACTACACAAGGAAGTGATTGTTCTTGAAATGGCCTAATCTTTATTTTACCTCCATCAGTCTCCCTTTCTTACAAAGGAGCATATTTTTCTGGTGCAGTTTAAAAAGGAAATTCTCCATAATTAATGACTTTTTTAATAGTGAACATGACTGCAGATGTAAAAAGGCTGTGAAAGGACCAAAGAGAGGACAACCAGATCAACTCACCCAGTAGAGAGGTCAAGCTGTTGTACAGAGCAAGAAGGAAAAAACAGTCCATAAATACTCTTCCATGGGCTGCTCTGCTACCCCTCCTGGCTCTTTAACTACAGAAATGATAAAATCTTATCCTTACACTTGCATAAGATCATCTAGTCTTCCAACTCAAGTCCAACCTTTCCAAAGAGTTTTCTATACTCAGAAACTAAAGTCGTAAGATACAGCTTTGACCCTCTTGTTCCTGTTTCCTAACCATTTAAAATGTTTATAGGTTTGGGGGTCTTTTCGGTTTCTGTTTTTCTACGATAACCCTCTTCCTGAAATCCTTTCAGTGTACAAGCCCTCTTCATCACATAGCTGAGCAATATCCTGGAGCTGTTATTACTGGAGAGGGGCCTTGGCTTGCATGGTCCCCTTCTAGTGAAGCAATAAAAAGAATGCTAAGCTGCCGCTCACAAAAGATTGCGGTATAAGATCTCTCAGTACCTTCCACCAATGCAAAACGTATTCACATGAGGGAAAAAGAGCTCTCAACACCTGCTACCCCAAATGTTAATGAATACGCACACACATGCACACACACATGTGTGCGTTACACTTCTTCCTTCTCAGCCATAGCAATTTCATGTTGAAAATATTATTCGTAAACAGCACATGATGGAGTTAGGATACTGTAAACAGAGAGCAGTTGATCAGGAATGCAATACAGTTAATCACATCAGGAAAACAAAGCCTCCAAATGCCACAGCTCCCTTGCTTTACACACTGCATTTTTTTAACTAGCTGCTCAAGCTAAAAGCATGCTATTTATCTTGTAATGTACTCTCTATAGATGAAAATTCAGACTAGATCTAGAAACAATATTCCAAAAAAGGAAACAAAAGCATTTGTCTCCAAACATGCCAAGAGAAATGCCAAATGATTCAATGAAGATCACTTGTGTCACTTATGTTTGTTTTGATTGGTCCTCCAATGTTTACAGCACTCATCTCAGCAGGCTCAGAACCCCAAATCTATATTTAATTTAAAACATTGCACCATCACTCAGATCTTTCAGCAGCCTCACTACTGTCTAAAGAACAAGGACAGAAAGACCTGTTTACATGGAGCACTTTTTACGTGCTCCAAGGGATCGCAGATTAGTTTTAAATATATTACATCAGAATAAAAAAATGAAAGTTTTAAAATGTAACTGTGAAACAAAACACCACTACTAGTAAGATTTTTGTCTACATATCTGTCATTTTTCATATATCCTCTGTAAGAGATCATATTGCAAGACAAGACAAAATATTCAAAACCAGCTTTAAACTCTGCAAAATAAGATGAATCTTAGCAGCCTTAATTTTTATCTGAACCAATATGCTGATCAGCATAAGAAATGTAATGAGGATAGCCATTGTTACAGCACTGAAAGCTTTGTACAAATTCACATCAGTTTAGAGAGTGAAATAAAATAAAGTACATTTATCTCACAGACACACAGATTGGAGGGCCCAGTCCTGTGAGACGCAGAAATAAAAGTTTTACAAAAATAAACAACTGAAGGGAAGAAAACAAGTCATTGTTTAAGCATAAACAGGTACTGTTAAAATGTGCCTGCCTTGTCAAAGGGAATGAGCCCTCATTTTCTATTCACTCAGACAGAGCAGAATCCACTGGCCATGTTGCAAAAGCAGACCAGGTGCAAAAAGAGAGTTACTGATGTCGTACGCACCGTGTCAAACAACAGCAAACATTCCCGCTGTAACCATGATGGTAGCATGCACCAGTGCAACATTCTCACAGTGGTTTTCAATCCTTGTCAGGCTGCTGGTGTGAAAGTCTCTCCAACTAAAATTAGGGGTGTCTCCAGGGAAAGGAAGCTGAGGTAGAAGACGGTTTAGAAAGCTATACAAGGTTTATCTTCTGTTTACCACCCAAATTTTCCCAACGTGCCATGAGATTTACAGGGAAACCTGTTTCCTCCTTTGAAAATCTAGGAGATTTTGTACATTCACCCTATCTTGTCACTGCCTTGTGGGCAGCAGTGCAGCCCCCTTGGCATCGGCCAGCCCAGAAGTGATTCCCCTGTCCCTAGCTGGGCCCTCACAGATACAAAAATTTGTCAAAGCCCATCAGGAGTTCTGGCTGCAGATAATACCCACTGTGAAGCACAATCCCTCTTCGATGCCTCAGTCAGCCTTTATAGGACGTTCAACATGAGGATGGTGGTGCGGAGGGGCCAATCTGGCCCTGCAGCAGCACCTACCTGCTGCGTTGCGGGCACATGCAGTTAACAAACCAGTCCAGCTCTTTTCTAAGCTAGGAGCAGAATAAGGCCAAATTTGCAGCACAAAGCCCCCCTTCCCACAGACAGCAAGAGAAAGCAGTGTTCAGGGAGGGGGTATCCACAGGTTTCAGCACTAAGCAGTCTCCAGCCTTTAAGAAAACGCAGAGGGAAGGAGACCTTGATGAAATTAGCTTCCTCTTGGAAAAAGGAGACAGTCTTGTACTACTTTTCCTCTTCTTACGAGAAACATTTGTCCGGTGTCTGTGTTTCTTTCAACCCTGTTGTGCTTCTCAGCAGACAGGGTAATCTGACCCAGAGGATTTTGGCTATCTAAGCTATGTTTAATCATTTGGCCCCATTACATCACTACAGAGGGCTCCTTTTAACAGATTTCCTGGTTCAGCAAACAAAAATTATTCAAACCTCAGTTTTAACTGAGCTTATTAAAGCTGGACTGTGTTTAATTTATATTAATTGTCAATAAAGTCTTTTATAGGAGATTTAACTCAGCGTATTTTAGATCTTGCCAATTTGAGACAGTTTCCATAAAAAGGAGAACAGCAATGTTACGGAGTGATAACTCAAAAATGGAAAAAAGGAATTATTTAGCATAAAAGGAATTATTTAGCATAGTAAAAGGAGGTATAACGAGGAGTAATGGGAGGAAATTAATAAAGGGAATATATCAGTAGGGGAAAAAGAAAAACCTGACCGTGAGTGAACCAATAGAAAAATCTCCCCAGAGAGCAGAGTGGCCCACTGCTAGGCAATTTTAAAATAACTGGCCAAAACATTACCAGATAAATGTACAGGCTGGAAACAATTCTGCACCGGTTCAGACAGAAGACTAGGTTACCATTCTGTCCTCTACTTCTAAATTTTATGAAAGTGAACAAGTAAATTGAGCTTTCTGATTGACAAATCTAGTGAAATTCAGAGTCCCAGCCTTTGAGATGTAATTGCACAGCTTTCATCTTTGCCAGCATCAGAAGAAGAGGTAAAAAAAAAGGAGAGAAACGTAGTGGTTTTGATTTTTTTTAATTGACATTCAGTTTGTTGGTCAGAGTGATTACCTATATTTGTGTTATCCAGTAATAATTTGTTCCTTGACAGACTTCAAGACAACAAAAATTATTTGCACTAAAAAATGCTGCATAGCAACTTAAACCACGATTCTAAATTTTTTAATCAAACTTTTTTAACTGTAAACTAAAACAGAAAAGCCAAAACTTTCTTATGTATAGACCTCACAGTCATATAAAAATATGTTAATTTCTGAAAATTCAGAATCAAAACTAACATCCTTCTGAAATTTCTGGTTTGCAAAATACTACTTAAACCACTATGGTTACTTAACGGAAGCTAAATGAGGCAATACTAATATATTTGTGGAGTTTAATATTATTTTTAATTTCTTTTAAACATAATGAAAAACACACATTCACTTTTCAAGCTAATAGGAAGTTTGCAGACATGAAGAAAACTATACCATACTCATTAGACAGCAATACCTGTTCAGTAAAAAGGATTAGACTGTTCTCCTGGTCTTGGTTTTTTCTGGATAGCACAAAACTTTTGAGCTATTCAGTGTCTGCATTGATACAGCAGGTAGCTTATTTAGCAGTCAACAGAAAATAATAATTGAAAGTGTGAATGAAAATACAAAATAAAAATCCTCTGAATAATGTCTGTGTACATTATGACTATCACATGTTTAGAAATAAATAAAATAATCAACAGACTTGTTTTTATTATCATTACATGAGAAAGCATTGCAACAATTTTTTTTAAATATTGCTATAAGATTTAAATAGTTTATACCTCATTCAGGATTTAAAAGTTATCTTTTTTTTTCTTTAAATATTAAGTCCTATCTTAACCCACAAATTTACAACAACATGCCATAAATCCTTACATCCAATTATTTTTTTACTGCATCTGCTGACACATAGTTAATTTCGGTCTGATCTACTGTGAAAACAGGGATCACAACAGCAGCTCTGACAGACTCGGACAAAGCCAACATTAACCTGCACAGCTGTAATTTTGTAGGATTAAACATGTTTTAGTGTATATTGATGATTTTTTGGCTTGACATGAGCACATTACAATCTTGGTGGGGCTTGAACATGTTTTTTTTTTTAATTCTTACTATGCAAGTCCAAGTGCTTATACTAAAACTTGTGCCCATCACAAACTTGCAGTGATATGTCCTCAATTTTTAAGAATCAAAAGCTGTATTTCTATATACAGCAGAGAACTTCAAAAACAAATGATTACAGAACTCCTCTATAAAACAGAACTACTTATGTTACATAAATATTGATGTTATTATTTAGCAGTTTTAAATGGCATATTTTGGCATGTAAATTTATGTTTTATAGTGTGATTAATATTGCTAAAAGATTAATACTTTGAGTGATATAAAGGGCTTCAGGATTATGATTTTTTATTAAAATAAAGGTATGGTGCATATCAGTTCTCTTTAAACATGTAAAATTAGGAAACTCATTTTTAGATCTTACTGGGTATTATTTCATATAGCATAGAACTACAAAATACTCTAAACTTCGTATGTAAATATACAGCTAAAAAAATCTAGTTACAAGGGGGAAAACAAATCATTCCAACTTTAAAGGTCATGTTGTTTGAGATCAGTGTGTTTTTGGTTAGGTACAAAATAGAATGATTTCCTAACAAGGTCCTTCCTAGCAGTGTTGCCAACTTTCAGGCTATAAATAAGAAACTGAAGTAACAAAACAAATGGTCATATTGCAACTAGAACTTTACGATTGCATCATAAAAATATTTAAGTTATTATCATTTTTACATTTAAAATCACTATTCAAATACGCCTGAGCATTTCAGAACAAAATAACTAAAAAAGATATTGAGGTTTAAATTTATGCACTCATCAGAAATGATTCAGAGCAACATTGTTTTTACATAATGCTGTGACTCACCATTTACTCTGAGGGATATCAACCGATTCACTTGTGTACAAAGTGTGGAGGGTGAAGTGGAAGTTAAAGGTACACTTCGTGCCTCTTCTGTCTCTAGCTGCCTTGATATGCTAATGAGGATAATGTCTTTGTGAATGTTTGTATAAACTTTAACATCCATTAACCGCTTCTACCTATAGGTAACTAGGATCTCTGGAGATAAAGTATACTCTTCTATGGATTATGCTATGACAGTTACCACAATGCCAACCTCAATAAAATATACATTCAAAGAAAGAATTTTCTCCTTGAAGAACCTGCTTACTTAAAAATATGTAAATCTGCACTCCATTATGACATTCTTTAAATTCAATACTTTATTACTTCACTTATATCTAATGTCACGTCTTCAAAATTGAGGTAACTTATAACAAGCACATCATATAATTAGGCAAGGAAATTTTACATAATATTATATACATTTGATTTTAAATATTTATCTATCTGCAGAGAGATAAAATTGCATTTTAAAAATACCTCATATTTTAATAAACCAAGTAGACTATAATAGAGTAATTGCAGAAACAAAACATTCTAGAAAGCATCTTGCCTTCAGAATTTAAGAAAAAGGCAGTTTTGTAATACTTCTCCAACTTTCTCCCTTTCATTCCATTTTCTTAATTTGGTTCTGTTCACTTCCCTTTGCTTTTTGATTTCCTGCATTCACTCTCTTCTAATATATGTAATTATTAAAAATCAGATTTGTAAGCTACGTATTCCAATACTTTTCCTTTCTAAAAATTAGGTACATGGGCAAAATCATATTATTACAAGTAACATCCTTCTGAAAACCAAAAAGCTCTTTCAGTGAGGTAGTGTTTCAGTGCCCAAGAAGGTAGATAAGGGGATTGTTCATAGGACAGCGTTGTCACTCCATACCACATCAACTGTTGAGAACAGAGAAACAGCAAGGCTAGAAATCAAAGCATTAGGAATTTGTCTCTTCTATTCTTCTTGAGATCTACTACTTATTAGAATTTTTTGATAATAAAGACAAAGTTTTATCCAAAAAATCAAAAAGGTGTCACAAATGTTTCCCCTCAGCTGCAGTAATTCTGTGCTGTGCAAAACAAGAATACACTCCAAATCTTATTTCTTTACCTATGACCATTTAGTACCTTATCTGTAGTTAGCAAACAACATGATTTTCCCATTTGATTATGTTTTGTTTTAACCACATGTATGTAAGTAAGTCTATATTGTCAATGCAGATTTTTGCAACTGAGCTTTTACCATTTCCATAGTACTATAAGATTCAGAAGGCAAACTGCACGCTCATTCTAACAAAGCAATATAACAGGGATGGAGGAGAGAAGCAATTTGGAGTCTACAGGAAGGTTACCATAAAATTTACATTTTCCATAAAATATAAGTAGCCACCATTTTGCTGTAATCCCAGAGCAGCAACGAAATGGTGGTGCAGGAGAAAACTACCCTCTCATTCAGACACATTTCATCATTGCTTCTATCCATCACTATCTTCTTTCACTAGCATGTTTATCATTTACTTTCTCCTTCTTTCAAGCAACATCCTAATTTTAGATTAAAAATCAATAGATATAACATAGTAAATAGTTAAGGTGTAATTACCGAACTAAGACTACATACTACAGCAAGTCTTCCCCCCCCCCTTCAAACTGCAAAAAAGTACAGCATTGTGTTTCTGTCACACACCGATGAACACATCTCTTGGAAGTGCTACTGTATGAAAGCTGTATCTTAGAGGTAGAACACATGGCATGGAGTATGAGTGCTGCATTGGTCAGTACGGTATTTTAATTATTATATGATGAAATATGCATAAGTAACACCTAAAGGACCAAAATGTCTTAAGCTAATTGTTTTTGATTGTAATGTGCAATGTTGCATTTTGTGAAGCATTGTATGTTTAAGCGAATATGCACCTAAGCATCCTCAGTTTAGAAAAGTATATTAAAGCGTCAGTTTTGCTAAGCAATGCCATCGTTTTTTCATTAATGTATGCTTTTCAGAAGGTGAGGAAAGGAGTGCCTACTTGTACATAAACAGAGAAAGAGTATTTGTAGATTAGTGCAGGTATATTCTGTGACACTGCGCTGTGCATACTCAAAGAATACATAAAGTTTATCCTGTAATCTCTACAGAAGTACTATGTGCTATAAACTTTTTTAACTAGGTCCTAAATTTATAAATTTGTAATAAATCAGAAAAGTAATTTCTGTAATATATTTTCTAATACCATACTTGAAGTTTATTACTATAAATACATAACGAAGTTACAATGGATGACTTTTTAAAATACAGTATATCATAGGAATTATTTTTTCAGATAGAAGTTGAAGATTTTAGGTTCCAGTATAATGTTTTAACTAATAAATCACGTACCACAGAAATGTAGGTCATTTAAGCGATAATGGATACTGAATTAAACGGGTTTTAGGAAAACTTTTTGAAAACATCCTTAACGATGTAAAATTTGTTTGTACAAATCTGCAATTATGTACAAGTAAAACAAATGTCCTGTTTCCCTTAAGTACTGTCATTCTTTTACAATTCAAAGCAAAGAGTATTTAGGTAACACTGCCACCTATTGCTTAAACATTACAGTTACTGAAATCTGTTTTTTGTCACTCATCTTTGCTGTTTTGACTACTATGCTTTCACTATTTCTAATAACTGAATCATATGCAAAGATGCTTAACGAGTAATAAGTGTCTGCCTTCCACGTCATGGCTATAATTTATCAGGAATTAATAGAACCTTAACAAAAGAACACTTTAGTATCTATGAAAGTAAATTTCTAGAAAATACTAAAAAATTTCATTTAAAGCATAAAGTCCTTCCAGAAAAGGAACAAAGGAAGATTCTTCAGGCTAGAACATGACAAATCTTGCAAAATCCGAGTTATTGGTTAGATAAAAAGTATCTAATATAATCCAAAATAACATGATTCTTTCTAACATTTTGCAAGTGGCTAGACAAATACACAAATTATAAACGAACAACTGCAGTTCTTTCAGAGTCACAGAGATAAAGCATGGAAATAAGTCAATATAAGGTCAGATCTAATTCTCTTCACTAAACAATTCTGTTTTGAGGACAACCATCTAAAGATCACTAATTCCCTATCTGAACAAGCATCATACCATCAGAGTAACATTAGCCGGTCTGGAAAAAAATAAAAAAAGAGAAAAAAGAAGAAAAATATTTCCACTTCTATAAAAGCAAAAGTGAGAAACAGATATTTGACCATACTAAGTAAGGGAACTCATATGAATCAATCAGGAAGATAACTGCTTTAATGTAAAATAACACAAGTTATATAAATTTATATAAGTACTACCTAAGTTCATTTACAGCAATATGGAAAGATTACTTAGTCTGGAAGAAAATTTGTTGTTGAAAGGCCTTTTTATCCTCAGTGTATTACTCAGTCTGCATCTGTAAAATATGTTGACTTATTAACTACAGAGAAGTAGTCGTATATTTTATAAAATCCCTTATATTCTCTTGTATTATGAGAAGAAAGACTACAAATACATTGTTCTTGTGCCTAAAAATCACTATGCAGATTGCTGACTTGCACCTTATATTAATATATCTCACTATGAGTCCACTTGTATTTCTAAGATTTGTAAAATTATGAGATAGATGGATGTTTTCAAGAAGAGGAATAATAGAAAATGTTTCAAAAAACAAGTGATTTTTTGATTTTGGGTTTTTTTTAACTAAATACAATAATTTAATTCTCAAAGTATTTAAAACATGCATAGTAGCAGAGAGAGGTTTAGGGTTTTTAATAGCAGCATAAGGAAGCCATATGAGGGCTAAATTTCTCATCTGCTTAATATTTTTCCTATAACAACAACCGTATCCTTTCTAAAACAGAACCCAGAAAAAAAGACACAAACAAGAATCGGTTTTGTGGTTAGATACTTCCAATTTTTTCCCCACTCATATGGGCTTACCCTATGACATTTTTAACTGTTTCCCTGCTACTAGAGGGTTACCTTTCAAAACAGTCAGTTATTACAGTCAAGCAGTGTGAGAGCTAATATCAGAAAGTGTTTCAAAACCAACTGAATTCACAAAATAGCTACCCTCCTATTTTTATCTTTTCTGGTCTATTTCTTATTTCTACACTCTTAACTTCAATAGCAATACAAGATTCTTACACTGTCGTAAAGCTGAAAAAAGCCTGAACTTGTTTTTCTCTTTTTTTAGCACTTACAATAAAATGAATATTCAACACCTAGAAATGTTACATATTAAAGGAAAAAGTTGGATATTTTTCAGATTTCATTAAATGTTAATGTACCTAAAACAATTTTGCACCAGAGTATTCAACCTTAAACTCACTCAACCTAGTAGAGTAGAATGAATCATTAATGACCTAATTGGTAAACATTGATTTGTAATGTAATTACTTGTTTAATGCGGTATTTTACGTAAATATCGGAACAAGACCTAAAAGTATGGTACTTTTAATAAACTTACTTTAATGAAATACACCACTTGTTGTAGATATCCACATAAGAAAATATCTCCCTGTTTTCTCCTTTAACAAACTTTCTTTTGGAAACTATAATATGTTTCCTAAAAAAATATTTTTTGACTTCAAAAGTTTGCAGATATGTTTTCCCCACTCCTTTTACCACTTAAATTCTGACACAAAGGTTATATAAGAAAAAAAAAATTTTCATTTAAAAGAATGTTCACAATGGGTATAGAGAACAAGCAAATAAACAAGCAGAATATATTAAATCAAGCAGTAGGGAATACAATGTAGTGTCTAAAATCCAATAAATAGAGAAGCCACTCATGAATAATTTGCTAATTTTTACCTCCAAAATATAATTCACTTTTGCATTGGATCAATACTTTCTGTAGACAGTGTAAAACTGTTATCATTTTGGACTGTCCTATATAGGGAGATTAACAGATAGTCATGTGAATACTGAAATGCTTGTGAAAATGCTACTATGCCTTGCCTGTTAACATATGTGTGCTAAAATACACTTAGTTCAGACAAAGGTACAACTCAACGCAATGAATAAATGCAGAATAGGTGAAAAAGAGTATCTTCCTTAGTTATCTGCTATAATCGACTACACACCTCATGTTAGAATGTATGTTAAAATGCAAAGATAAGATGGTTATACTTCAACAGCTAACATCATAATTACTTTTATATCTTGGCTTTACTAGATCATTGCTTTAAATGAGCATCACAAAACCAATGGAGCTTTAGTCTCTATATTACATTTTCTTCATCATCATTTTCAATTTATTTTTTTCTTGCATGTCATCATTTTAATGTAAATCTTTCTTTTTCTTTTCAATAAAATGAAATGATTAAGTAATCCTGCTTTTTGCATGATTAAAGATGATGGATAAGCTTGGATGGATAAAAATCAAGGCTCCGAACAGAATCTGTGCACCTCACATGTCAGAATCCTTCCAGCTTGTTCAGTGCTAATGACAGGAAAAATTAGCATGTCTGTGAGTTGCCTAAAAAGAATAACAAGCTACTTTTAAGGACCTAACCATATCTCTACTCTAAATTTTAAACAGTTGTTTTCATAATTTTCTGTAATAAGCCCTGATGAATTGTTTTGAAACAGGTTAATAGAAAAATCTTTGTTTAGAGCAATAATAAATGTTCATTAAATCTATCAGTGACTACTACTGTGCTGTTTAATCACCACCTTTGTTTCATCAGATATAACATTTTTAGAAAATAAAATACAAGGAATACAAGGACTGCTGAATATAGTACAAATCTGCTGAAAAACAATGACATATTTTTAACAGCCACTCAGATATGACTCAGTTCTATAGAACAGGGAAAAAGCCTCCAAAGTACCGATTTTTGCCAGTGTCTCTTTCCCTTCAAGAGCCCTATTCAGTATGTGTTCATCCATTTCTGACTGAGACAAGAAAACTAGAAAGGGTATATTACAATACAGCACATACGTACTGCCATCGCCTCTAGACATATGACCCAAAATGATGCTAAGAAGACTCTTTCTGACCTCCTGCTAACCAGCCTCTTGTGATTAATTCAGCGTGTCCTTGAAAGTATCTGCTAGAGATTCTTGGTTTGTTTTGGGTTTTTTTTATTGAAGAGTTTCTGAAGCCCACCTATAGTTTCACGGATGGATTTTTGTTTAGGGGTTTTTTTTATCAGAGGAAAAGCATTAATCTATGAGCAGAGGTCTGCAGTAACAGAAAAGCACCACCTGCCTAAGCATTCGCCAGATAGGACCATAAATACCACAACATTTTCTGACCTAAGTTTCGTAGACATCTGTATCATGGTAACACTGCATTTCCCTTCTTTGACAGATGAAACTACTATTCTTTGATTCCCCCCCCCC